>Ga0247734_1000225_pt1 | contig 50998 bp, 43 predicted proteins | sample UWRJL103311B2_FD_180933 | JGI IMG/M metagenome (GOLD analysis project Ga0247734, IMG submission 180933) | Plant litter microbial communities from Arlington Agricultural Research Station in Wisconsin, United States - UWRJ-L103-311B-2 | ecosystem: Environmental > Terrestrial > Plant litter >...
TAGACCCCTGAACTAGATTGAGATTTTGTTAGCTTATACCTTAAAATGTACCTCATCCTGGATCTAGCGTTTTGAATATCATCACGTGTAGTTCACGAATTCACTTCGGCACTAACCTAAAGTAAGTGGGTCGAATCCCTAATATAAATAGGTAGTCAGCATAATTTTAATTCTTCGGCATGCTTTCTGCCCCCAATCTGGTCCTGTTTCGAACGTTAAGTTGTTGTTAATGATTAGGGCCAGAGCATCACTACGAATAGATTCAACTTAAGGACAAATTTGTCAAATGAGCCAAGCAGAGATAAGTAGATTTGTCTACTTAATATAACAACCCAACAAGATGAGTTTAGCGAACTATATCCTAGTCTAGTTAAGGACTAAGTAGAGCAATTTATAGAGAATGATTCCGAAGCAAAAAATCTGGTTACATCTTCGGTGGCAAACCAACTAGCTGATCCCTCTGTGATATCGCAAGTCCTGCATCGAGTTTCGCTATACTACCCATGGGTAATTATGTTTGATTTTGTGAGGAATAAAGAACTTACCGAGATCCACCAGGCTTTCAGAAAATTTCAGGACATGATTTCGCCAATCGTGCAAGCCAGATACAAAGGAATTGTTGCTTCATTAGGCATTCCAACAAAGGATCGGTTCACTACCCAATCTACAAACACAGAACGAGGGAGAACGTCGAAAGAATGAGACGAGCCGAACCAAATCTTGATATTCTTTGAAATGCTGTAGATTAATAATCGGGTAGAATAGGTGTTGACTTCCTTGATGCCAAAAGGCTATTTGTATCACGGATAATAGAGAGAACTCTAGAATGGATAGAGCCGGCAAGATCATACACCAGTCAGCCCGAAATTCGACTTTATGGGCAGCATGAGGTAGTGACACAGTCTTTCTTCCTTGTATAAAACAGTGAGATTACTGTAACCAAAGAAGGGTTGGCAGAACAGAAACACAAGTCATAGACCTGATGAAACGTCAGAGTTTTTGACGAGGAAGATAACCAGCTTGCTGCAACCTCGACAAAAACGTATCGAGTTCTAGGTCAATAAGCGATCTTACGAAGTCTTCAAACCCATTTTCCCCCACCTTCTGAGTCGTCACCACCAGGTGAAATCGCCTGGATAGATTTCCTACACGCCACGAGCAAGACAGGCTTTCAAATTAAGAAGTTATATGGTTCTGTATGGCAATTTTCACCAACAAGTTCAGGTATGGAGCGTGGTATTCAGTTCCATGAGCCTCATCCGAGCGGAAAGATAAGTTATGTATCGGCGAGGAGAACTGGCAGACGGCCATCGAGGACATATGGCTGGAACTTAGATGCGTTTGTGTTGATTTAAAGCCGATCTAACGGCTTAATTGTTACGACTAAATTCATATCTTATATATTGGACATTCCGACCATTGCTTGGCTTCATTGAGACTAAAAACAACAGCTCAGCAGAATTTTACCTAATTTTAAGGCATCTAGACTGTTTGATAGAGTAAATGGAAAACATATGGCCACCTTATTTCGATGCAAAAGAGTATCTGATTTTGAGTGATACAATAACAGCGTGTTTACTTAAAACCAACCAAACGATACCCGGAGCGCTGATTTACTTGCTTACTCATCATTGAACTCTTGTGTTAAAATAAGAATTAATGCTTAGATCAGTATACCAGATTCGCACTTGTAGCTCTTTTTTAGGGGGAGAGGGGTTATTCATCGTAGCATTCGAGTATTCGATACAAAAGCTTAGCTAGACAGTAAGGATCTGCGAGACGGAAAATCTGGCAAGAGAAATTGATATTGAACATTTTCCTATTGCAATGTATATCTTGTTACTAGAGCATTTACGCATACTCTGAGCTAAACCATTGAACGCTACTCAACTCCAGTCATTGCCATTTTATCTACGTCCACCACGGCCGCTTCCTCGGCCTCGAGGTGACTTCATTACTCTACCACCCCCACCCCGTGCGCTTCCCCCACTACCGTGCCTTTTCTCCTCGCCTAGTCCTCGCCGTCCATTCGAAATGCCACCTCTTCCTCCTCTAGGACCACCCCTTCCTCTTCCTCCTCTAAAGCTACCCCTTGAGTCACCGCTAAGCTGCTTCTTCACAGCTGTTATATCATCTTCATCAAGGTCCATTTCATGATCTTCAGTCCTGTCTCTCTTGTTGGTCATCTTTAGTCTTCCACCACGTCCTCTCTTCACCGCATTGTGACCACTGACAGCCTCCTGATATGCATCTACAGCGTTCGGCTCCTCAGCATCATCTGCAGGGGTATCTAAAACCATCGCATCTTCATCACTGCTATCGCCGAGTAACAACTTTCCATCTAGATCCATCTTCGCCTTGGTCTTCTTGCCTGGTAAGCGTTGCTTGAGAGGTTTGGTTGAAGAGATATTAGCAAGAGCTCTGCGATCCAGCAGATCCAAAGGCTCGTCCTCATCTTCAACTATATATGTTTTCCCTCCCTTCTTCGACTCTCTCTTGCTTTTGCCAAGGGTCTCATCATCCGAAACATCGGAATTATCTGACGAAACGTCACTACCGTGAAGAGCCTCATCGTACTCACTCTCAAACCTGCCTTTGCGTTTGCCACCCGTCTCTTCATCATTATCGCTACCCTCAGCTCCCGCCGCTCTGTTCTCAGCTCTTTGGCGCTTAGTTCGCTCCTTCGTTTTACGGATATTGGAGATGAGTTTGCGGTGCTCTTCTGGGGTGTTCTTATTGACTATATCAACACCGTACCGACGAATCATTCGTTCTATGATGTGCTTGATCTTAGATTTGAAAGGTGGTTTGGGCTTCGCCTCATTCCATTTGATAAGGTTTTGTATCAGTGTTCCTAGTCGAGGAATCATAAGCTCGGTTGGTAGACTAATCACACAGACCTTGACAGCACCAAGAACACTGCGAACAATTTCGCGGTTGCTCGAGGTGAGGAACAGATCTAGAGTCTCGAGAAGACCAGTGAAGGTCTCGGGACTGATTGATTCGCGGAAATGGTATAAAATTCTAGTGAGAGCTGTCACAGAGGCTGAGATCATGTGCGGTGTGCTGCCTGCTAGACCAGCACTGACCATCATAATATATTCGTCGAGGCTTGCAGTTTTAGGCTCTTCGTTATCCGGCATATCATCGAGTTTGCTGATATCAATCGTAGATCCAGTGGCAGCTACGATCTTGTCTCCCATTGATATAAGGAGATCAAATGCAGTGGTGCGGGCTCGCTCATTTATTTCTTTACAGGATATGACAATTTCTGGCAATATAGCAGGAATGAAGTGTAGCGATTCGTTTGGAAGGAAGGACACCAAGGTGGCTATGGCGGCTAGCCGGTCTCTTTTGGAGGGTGCTGTTGCTTTCGATGCACTATTCAGAAGGAGCTGCTGAAGTTCCGAGCTTCTCTCTTGGAGAGCTAATTTGCCTCCTTCCGATTCAGCGAGTCGAGGAATGAGCTTGTATGATTTTTTCTGGAGTTGAGGATCATCATCCTTCAAAATTATGACTGAAGCAATGTTGAACAAAACACTAAAACTTTCTCGTGGCAAGTATATCGACATGGTAATGACCAAGTCCATAAGCGTGTGGCTCGTCGGCGGCATTTTGAGCTCCTTTTGTTTTTGTTTCTCAATGGGTGTCAAAGCATTCGTTTCCGCAAGTGATATCTCAAGAGTTTTTGTGGCAACCTCAAAGGTTTTTGCAAGTTCTGTGGCTGTCGTGATGCTGAGAAAGGCATTGATGCAGTGCAATATGTAAGCTCTATATTGTGGCAATGTTTGACTATAAACGTTGAATAGAACAGCGAGCATATTAGGTGAAAAATTAGACAGATGGTCTAAGTTCTTCTGAGCTGTTTCTCGGGTGACTCTGCTTTGAAGCACGAGATCATCCTCTGCATCAATTCCGGCTATGGCTTTGTTAGACTCGATCAAGGTCTGTAGACCTTTGCAAATGTCAGAACGCAAATCAATTTGAAGCTGATAGAGCAGATTGGACAGCTGTTCAGCAAATGCCTGGTCAAACGACTGGGTGAGATCTAATGGTAAATCGCAATACCCAGGGAAGAGTGCCCAGATCTGTAAGACTAGTGTCTCGAAAATCTTGGTTTCCATCGTCTTCTCTGCATCTCCATGATCCACAACCCGTTGAAACATGGTTTCGCTCAAAGGGATAAACTCTCCCTTGAAATGTTGCAAATTAGTATTACTGGCGTAGTCGCGCAAAATTGGTAGCATCCAGGCTCTTCCAGGCTGACCAGTCTTAGGTTTCGCTAAATTCAGGGGGAGAATTTTGAGAACACTTTCTGGGCCCATGGCTCGAATGGCCTTCCCAATGACCTCATCTGCCTCTTTCTTCCCAGCAAATGAATCGTTGCCTCGTAGCTCACCAATAATCTTGACAATATTGACAAGGATTGGGTCAGACACCCATCGCAGGCCGTCGAACATAGCGCCCATCACAGAAAATGTCTCCTTCCATGCCGCCTGATATTTTACGCTAAGCAGATCAATCGCTGCTTTGGCAAGCTTTTCCAAGACCTTTTCATCATATACCGAAGGCTCCAGGAGAACAGAGTCTGGCACACAGTTTGCCATAAACGATATCAAGCATTGGGATGCTGATTCCCGAATGTTGTAAGATGAGGAAGCTAAAAATCCAGATATCATATTGAATAACTCGGGTAATTTTTGAAAGGTCTCTTCGGGTTCAATCTGAGCGGAAACATCATAACCCCTTGATATAACAGCAATCCACGGTGGTAGAAGCTGAGAATCGTTTTGCGATGGCCTCAATTCGGATATGACCTCTAATAATCTAGGGAGTTTCGAAGATGATTCTGCATCTGACATGCCCTTAAAGATTATTTCAAAAACCTCAAATGCTGCCATAGTCATATATTCGTTAGTTGATTTTGAGATGTTTAAAAGAACCTCGCACAAGTCCTCGATTTTCTTGCTTGGCCAGCCACCGGAAGCATCTGCAACAGTCCTCACCAATTGCAATGCATGTATCAATGCTGGCTCATGTTCTGCTATTCCAGTCTTGCGTTGTTTCTTTGACTGGCTTGCTTGTGCGGCCAGGTCAGTCAAGCTCTTCAGTGCTGTTTCCGCGCACATATCTGCGGCTGGGTGGTCTACCGATGGGCTCGGGGGACCATTTATCAACACGTTTTTGATAGCAACTAGAGCACCCTTTCTGATTTTGGGCCTTCGATCTACCGCTAGGTATAACAGCCCAGCTAGAGCACGACGCGGACCAATTGCTGTAGGCGAAAGTTCCCAAGCCGCTCCATCTTGTGCAACTAGTATTGATTCGAAACAACCTATAGACGGTCGAAGTAGAGGGGCATCTGCCTCTGGATATGTCAAAACTAGGGCAAGAAGTTCGAAAATCTTGGTGAACTTCGCCCGCAGTAACGCCGGTGGGGTGTATGGTGTAACAACATCGAGCAAGTAGACGACTGATGTTGCTAGGTCCTTATTAACAACGCCCTGCGAAGTTATGGCTTTCGGCAGGAGGGCAAGAAGCGCGGAAAAGTATCCTGTCGGGGAAGATTCGCCCAAAGTCTCCTCCACTGCCTTTAAGATAATTGCGTACTTTTTTCTGTCAGTGGTAGCCAAATGGCGGTTTGCCAGATGGCGGGGGTTCGTCGTTACCTGTTGTTGACTCTGGAGGTTTGGAGACTTTATTTTGTCCAGTCGTTCCTGAAGAGAGACCGACATATTGGAGACTTGTATACCGTATAAGAGTTTACAAGTATCGAAATCTTGTCCTGTCCTGCTCAAAGAAAAAACGGAACTTTTTCGTTCAGCAGGGCCAGCTTATCGGCTTATCGATTAATACCACCCCCCAAATGGCTAAACCAACGACTCTATGCGGGGAGCCTAAGCGAGAGCGTCGACTGTCGAGCTTGACTTGAGTTCAACAGGTCTCTGGCCTGCTAAACTCACCACTCCACTCCTGTGCCGCAATCTGGAGATCATTCCATTCCCTAGCCAACGAAAGAATTCAATAGAAGCAGAAGGCTTCATTTGATCTGAACACATCACCACCTCGCTTTCTTCCTGTTCATCCATTCTTCAGTCCCTCCTTTGTACTATCTGATTCTTCAATTCCTAGAACCTCTCGACTACTTCGTGACGGTGCAGCTTGATATTGAGTTATCCGGCTCCTTCCCCACCCAATTCCGTCATCCTACAGTACAACTTGTTCCATTGCCAAACGCCCTGTTGGATCGTACGCTCGCCGCACACGAATCCCTTCGCCATCAACAACATCAACATGCGTTTCTCCACCATCTCTCTCGCAGCACTTCCGCTCCTGGCGGCTGCTACTCAGCAAGAGAGTCCTATCGAACAAGCCAAGGCTCAAGCGCAATATTACTTCGACAAGTTCTCCTCCTATATCCCCAGCCCCAACCAAGGTCATACTGTCAATGATGCACATGCAGCTGCTGCAAAGGCTGGTGGAAAGGCGCTTTCCATTCTAACTCTTGGTGACTGGAAGGAGACCATCCTCGGAAGCGTGAAGCCTACCAGCTCCAAGCCTGAAGAATGGTGGGTTTTGGTTACTGGAGGTAATAAGACATGCTTCGGTCATTGTGGCCAAGTTGAGACTGCATTTAACGAGACTGCCGCTCTGTTTGCGCTCAACCCTACTGCACCGCATCTCGCATATCTCAGTTGTGAAAACCAGCCAGTCCTTTGCAATAGTTGGGGAGCTGGACCACCATCGCTTTGGATCATGCATGTTGCTGCACCCCCGGCGCCAGTTGACATCCGAACTGTCTATCTAAATTCCACTACCACCAATGTCAAAACCTTCACAGATTTACACTCCAGCAAGTCATGGAAGGAAAAGCCATTATATGAAGGTTACTTTCATCCATTCGACGGCCCACTTGCTCAGTATGGACTTGCGGTCCCTCTTGGCTATGTTTTCTGGGTCTTTGCCGTCGTTCCTAGCTGGATGTTCATGATCGGAATTTCTTTCATTAGCAGAAACATCATGTAAGCTCCTGCATCACCCCAGTGACTGAGAAATCTGCTCATAATCAATAGGGGCAAGCGAACTCTCGGTCCCCAACCAGGCGCCGGTGCTGCACGCCCTGCTGGCGCAAGACCAGCCGGAGCCGCACGCGTAAGTAGATCTCAGCAATTGAAACAAAATTCTGCTAATAACACGTAGTAAAACTCGGATTGTTGGCGTGCAAAACTCCGATTGTGTTGAGCCCTGTGATGCATCCAGAATTCATAAAAAACACCATACGATTTGGCGCTTTTACAGATGCAAAATGGGAAAGCATATAACTGGATTATGTTCACGAAGCTGTTGCATTTTCTTGTATCCTAGGGCTTTACATGATGAGAGTGGTTCAAAGTTCCAAATTCTACGATCATACCTGCAAGAGGGGTGGGTTTGTAAGCAAGCGAGGGAGGTTTTTTACTGTAATGCACAAAAGGGGAGGATAAATTGAGTCTTTGTAGCTCGGTCTCAGACAGTACTATTATATATCTTGTAGTCATCAATCGTAATTCCATTGTATCAAAATTCATTCCCTGGGTATCATGACTCCAAACACCATGGCTCCCAATGCCCTAAATATCTTACTTATTGTCACAAGCAGTTTCTAATCGCTCCAAACCATCAAGAACTTGTTCCCGCAACTGTGAGTTTGCCAATCGTCCATAACGCAAGTCACTTAGTCCTCCTACAGTGTTCGTCATCTCCTGCAGCAAAATCTCGGTATCTTCTTCCAACTTCCGAATTTCGTCTTCAATATCATCAAATGCAGCCTCCATTTCTGGTAGTATCGAGGTCAGGGAGTGGGGCTTAGGGTCTGGGAGATTCGATGTTGGTCCGAACAGCTATTGTTAGATAATAATCAGTACAATCCAATTGCAAAATGGAGGGCCTATTCTATCAAATTGCGCCATACTAGAGCCCTACAGCTGAATTCCATGCCCATGGGCAGCATTTCATGTGGAAGGAAAGAAGGCGCAACTTACGGCAGCCTCAACCTCAACTTCATCATCTATCCCGTCCCTCCCATCCAGCCTCCTAGATCTTATCACCATTCTCCGCTGCGCAATTCCATTTTTAGCCTCCTTCTCGATTTTAACCGAAATGGCATCTGTGAGTTGTCTGCGAGCAAGCTGGAGGTCTCGGTACAAGGCGCGGATATGGTCTGAGGATTGTGTTTGTTGCACCTTGGTGAAGAGCGCAGTGAATGTTTTCAAAGAGATGACTGCTGGGAGGGGCGCTGGTGGCAAGAGGAAGTTTGAGAGGATCGTAGCTTCGGTGGGTGCCATTTCTCTCGGTGGTTTGTAGTTGATTTAGTGTCTGGCTGCAAGGTTTTCAGGGAATAGCGATCTAGTTGCTGCAAAAGCATTCAATTAATTACACAAAATCGAGTAAACAAGTAGCAAGTGAGCCAATTAGAAGCAGTGTGTCCAATTGAGTGATTTTGTGGGCTCTTATATAATAAGTACTTGTACGTTTTACGTTGTATGTATGTAGCTTGACGCGAAAGTGTGTGCAGGGGGGACGCGCTGCACGTTCTTTCCTCGCGCTCGCCAAAATTGGATTGCTAGTGGCCATGGATGAATGACTTCAAAGATTGAGATTTATCACACCAAACACCTCCCCTCTCACCACAATCAACTTGAATCACTGCGGCGGAGCTAGATATGGCACCTTCAAAAAAAGCTGAGGCTCCTTTCAGTAAGGATGAGCGAGTTTTATGCTTCCACCATGAGATGCTTTATGAAGCCAAAGTGTTAGACTCTAAGCAAACGGATGACAAGGAGTCATGGCAATACAGAATTCATTACAAGGGATGGAAGAATACCGTAAGCTGATCTTTCTTTGAACACATTTTCTCTCCATTTTGGGCTCTACACTGGTTATGCATGTTTTTGAACTTCGTCCTGTCGATCGATACAGTTCCGAATCTTGAGATTCCCTTAGCCAAACGAAGAACTTGTCTTTCAGCCTTTTCGGATGATGTTGTACTCCACTATTTGAGCTCTTCAATACTCGCCGGGTCTCTAGCAGACATATATACTCTTCTTAGTGAAAGAATGCAGTGCTGACCACGTGGACACAGTGGGATGATTGGGTTCCCCAGGACAGAGTCCGAAAGTTCAATGATGAAAACAGAGAACTTGCAGCTCAGCTTCATAATCAGATGAAGAGCTTGCAGCAGAAGGGACCTAAGACTATTGGCGGCAAGAAGGGTAACATGAAGAATGGGTCTGACTTCAGCACTCCACGTGGAAGTGAAGAGCGCCATACTGCTCAGATGGGACGGGGAAGAGGCAGAAACCGGGATTATGATCTTGAACATGTAAGCAAACCTAATTCCGTTTCTAGTGCTCTAAGCTGCAATTATCCATCTTTTCATTGCATTCATTTTCCTTTTGTTGGCACAAGCTTCGGATTGATTGTGGGTGGTCGATGCTAGCCTTGGCATTCACCTTTCTACTTGACCTTCCACTTCCCAAAGACTATCGCGACTTCCTCACTATTTACACAACCAAAACTGTATGGGAGAGTGACCTACATAATTTTTTATGATACACGCAACCTCTCGTCTCTGTTTTGATTCTCTGAGTTGCCACTCATTCTTCAAAACACCCGCTTCCTACAATTTCAACTCAACATTCACAATGGCACACAATCCAAAGAAACTACTCCGTCAACAGAACGTATTCCCCATTATATATGGCTCTGGCTACGGATATAATACTGAGAGTTCGTCTGGATCTACTTCTCGCTCCTCATCTGGATCTGGATCTGGATCCGCAGCTGGCCCTGGTACCAGTGACGATGTAGAAACTGTGGTATGTTACTCCTTCCTGATGCTACAACAAAATCTTTAACCATGACCAGATACTTGCTAGAGACAGCGATGATACTGATTTTGACACCCCTGGTGATTTTATTTTTCGCGTTCCAGGAGCTGCTCGAAGCAACAGATGTAACGCTGTTGTTGATACGGAACGCGCTTACTATCCGATCCCTGGTGAACGAAGGGCTCTTAGAGCGAGAAGAAACTTTGATGAGTCTTCTAATCAAAATAAACCAGTTTACGAGGGTTGGAGCGATCCTAATAACAAAGAGGAGTGGGATGTTATGAGAGTTCTATACACGGATTCATGTCTTGCCCAAGATAACCTTCTTCAGCGACCTCAACCAAACCACTCATATCTGAAGCCTAAAAAAGTCGAGCCAGAAGAAAACGTCCAACACCACCCTAAGCTGGCTGCCCTTATTATGAATGGTACCGTCACTTGGCAGCACATAGTTTACTACACAGGAGGGCCTGACGCCATAATACCTCCAGTCGCTGGGAAAACCCGAGATAAGCCAGATCCAAGAGACACCCATGATCACTGGGAGACTGAATTTCGCGGTCGCCAAGGCTCCGCATCTCCATACCAAACATCTTCTACCACGGATTCTAACCCTGACTCTGATGATGTAGACGACACGGATTCTACTATGGTTACCGATGTCGTTCCGACTTTAAACAACTCTGAAGCCAGAGGTCGTTCTCGGACCAAAGTTTCCGCTAAAATATCAGAAATCACAGAGAATGAAATGAACGAGATTGGAGCTAAACTAACCCGTGGTGCAGGAAGAAAGTTTCCTCGCAAGACCCTCAATCAAGCTCGTGATTCCCGACCATATCAAGGCGATGCTGGTCGACGATTGGGAGAACGTAACCAAGAACCTCCAGCTAGTTCCTATTCCCAGCGCCCACCCCGTCAATTCAATCCTAAATGATTACTTGGCATTTGAGAAACCGAAACGACAAGACGGTAGTGCACAGGCTGGTATTTTGGAAGAGGTCGTCGATGGATTAAGAGAGTACTTTGACAAATGTCTGGGTCGTATCTTGCTGTATAGGTAAACAATTCCAGTCCGCACTAATACTCATGTCATACTTACATTTTCTTAGATTTGAGCGCAACCAATACATGGATGTAGTCTCACTATGGAAATCCACAAAGCCCGCAGATAGTGAATGGTATGGAAAGACGGCCGGTGATACATATGGAGCAGAACATCTATGTAGACTTTTAGGTATGACTGAACTTCTACAACTCAGTGATATTTACTACAAGCTAATACTACTAAGTTACCCTGCCCGAGCTTATCGCCCAAACCAACATGGATCTCCAATCCGTTAACCGTCTTCGCGAAGAACTCTCCAAGATGACAAATTGGCTCGGACGCAACGCCACTAAGTACTTCGTTAGCGAGTATGAAACTCCAAGCCAGGAATACATCGAGAAAGCTCGTGGCGTCTAATGAGGGTTGCATGGAATTTAGGCGCATATGGTGTTATTGTTTCTTTCCATTTCTTACATCTTTGTTTTTTCATAGAGGGATCCTTCGGCAGCCTAGCTTCTGGCACTTCGGATTGACGGTGTATGGACTGCTGGGTCTAATCTTCAGTTCGGAATGGGGAATATTTCGTTGATGGCCGCCAAAATGAGGCGAACCCTGCTCTGTATTCTGTATGCAATACAAGTAGCAATTACACATAAATTTGAGTTACCTTCGATTGTCGATTTATCTTATCAAAGCCTTTTGAGAGCAGCTTATTTTATCTGTATCACTGTAGTTGGTTCCCTGCCACCTGTACCGTAATGGCTGCAAATGTCTAGATAAAACCTATCCTAACTACAGCTCCTGTAACATGTTACCCACCTTCTCTGTATATAAGACTCTAAGAAATACCTCGTTCTATATTGGAGAACAATTTTTGTTTGAAGGCACGTTGTGGTAGAAACTGAAATATCTGGATCGAGCATTTCACTAACACTTAGGGTGATCCAATGTATTCTAGAATTTTAGAAGTTCCGATGTGATTGCTTGAGGAGGATATGGAGGCATTTCTCTTATAATAGCAATTTCACCACGAAATGGAACAGCTGTTCAAGTAACTTTCTGCTCCCGCACGGTGGTTATTATTTCTTTGTACGTTGACACATCGCTAGTAACTGTACCTTGATATTTTCTGTATAACTAGGTAGTACTAATTGTCTGACCCATGTATGAAAGTGAAGCACGCCGGAAATGTAGGACTGAGGTATGGGGGAATGTAAAAGTGAGTTGAAGTTCATCTCACCTTGTTTAGAATGACCACGTGAGCTTAGTTCTTTTTTTCTTTTGTGTGTGCTTCTAAAAGCCTTTAAGAGCACCCTTTTCCGCACTAAACCTTGAATTTGAAAATAAATACAGATTCTACAAGAAATGCTACTCACAGTAGAATTTGAAGTGTTCAGTATTCATGTGGGGAGGAGAAATCGTAGAAATGAACGAGAAGCGAGATGGAAGAGGGAAACCGTGTGGTTCGAGAACTGACTTGTGGATAGGTGGGTTATAGAAAACAATACTCTCCTAAGACTCTCAAACTACATCATAGATTTTTTAGAAACCGTCACAACCGCACCGGTTTCCAAGAAACCATTCAACTGTGAGGGTTGGGTTGCCTTTGGACCTCATCTTTAGATATCTTGCTGAAACCGCCCATTTTCTCATAGGGACTGTCTTATCCAGCGTTAAACTTTATGTGAATTATTACGCAAGCGTCGAAAGCACGAATACTTGTCTGCTAATATTCAACCAGTCTAAAGCTTTGTGCAGCCTAGACTAGCAGAAAGTGGGATTTAAGGGCCCTATTCCTATTTTTGCGAACCTCGTGGTGCACTCAATTAGCTCAAACATATAGGTAAAGAATATGGAACTCTTATCATAAATTCTTCCTATCCTATCGAATTTTGTCGTAAACTACTATGTGTACTAAATGCATGACTTGGATTGACATAATGACAGGAGGTAAAAGTTCTAAACCGTACAGCATGGGATGAAATGGTGAATCTAAGTACTGGCTATTTTGGTACTCGGGAGTAAGCTTAGAAGTCAACGTCTGTTGTGTCCTTGGGCGAGCGAAAGCCTCCGTTGTCTATGTACAGTATCCCCACTCCAGTCAACCATCTCCAGACATGGCGGTATTATCTCGTCGAAGTTTCAAACCTAATCTACCCATATAGTACATGGCATTCCTAGCGCAACCTGAACTCCGGGCCGTATCGAAGTTATGATGCTTGATCGTAAACCTATGAGCTGCGATGCTTAGCTCCATAACCCAGAAAAATCAGATGGTATGGTGAAATAACATACCGTCTCTGCCCCTGATACCTGCTGTCTTCCAGAACCAATCCTCCCGTGCTACCGTGGTACAGGACTCTCAATATAATACCCAGCATCTGGCCTGTTCTCTTCCTTCAATTCCTCCTTCGTCAATGCCTTGTCCACCTCTACCACATGCACCAGTTCCTTGATTCTCATAATTTGACCGGCTACTTCAGGTGATACTGGATAGAAGACCGTCTTCATTCGGGTGCGGAGACCAAGGGCTTTGAGTACTCCTTGTGTCCTCTTGGGAAGGCCAATGCCTGATCGCATGAGCGTTATCCGGAAATATGACATCGTGGCTAAGAAGAGTTAGAATATCTTTTGCATGCGTCCAAAATTTTCAGATTTACCGTGGTTGTAGGATTCCCCTAGAGATAGAACCGAGCTCAAAAAGTTCAAGTCGTCAACTGCAACTACGGAACAACAATTTACCGAGAGTGTAACCTTAGGGCGCGTTCCCGGCACTAGTTCAAAGTGGACCTATAGTGTTGTACCTAGAGAAGGAGCTCTGGTTTAAATCGCAATGCTTTATTGTCACTGCAGCAAATATTTTATGATATATTCCCCCGGGAGGATGGAATGACAGACAATATCCAAAGATCCTGTGAACCGCATTCTACAGCAACATGGACAGCTCAGCAATAAAGCTCGCGGAGCTGCTTCGGCATCCAGACGACCTCGACAAAATCCCCGCCATGAAGGCTGAGTATACTCGCAAAAAGGCGGTGGTCGACTCTCAGCTACGCAGTGGTCTCAAAGAGCAATTGGAAACCACACAGTCTGGGATGAATGGCATTGTTGAGGGCCAGCGGACAGTGCAACTGATCAAGGAGGAGATGATGAAGATCGACAAGCTGTGCGCCGAAGCCCATAACATGATCCAAGATTTCCCAAACATCAATCTTGTTACACAAACTCAACGAAATTTTACAGCGGTTGATACAATGCGGAAGAATATCGAGAGCTTCGACGAGCGCAGAAGAGCTATAGAAAGCATGCTTAGAGACGACGATGAAGATCTTGAGAACATGCCGAAGTTATTAGCAATACATTACGAGTTGACCCAGTTACGAAATATAAGGGATGATGCAATGGAACAAATTGCTAGAGCAGATGACCAAAGCTTGCAAGCCACATTAGAGGATCATTTCAAAGATTTGGACGGTACAATAGAATGGTTCGATGAGCATATTGGAACAATTGCCATGAATGTTATTGATGTCATTCAAGCTGGTAACGACGGACTGGTAGTCAGGCTTGCCGTAGTTCTTGAGGCTGAGGAGAGAAGTGATAAAAAAGTGCTAGCTTTACAGGAAGCATTGAAGGATCACAAGGAAATGGCAGCAAGATTTCAGAGCATAACTGAAGGAGCGAAGAACGTCCGAGGATATATGGAGAAATTTTTGCAGGCCGTTCAATTACGTGCTGAGAGCTCGATGACGAACACTCGAGAAGCCTTTCTAGAAGAACCCTCACGCTTGGCTAAAGAACTGAAGTGGTTTTTTAACGACCTTAATACTGTGAAGAGAGGAATGGTCAGACTCATGCCAAAGAAGTGGAAGATTATGCGGACTTATGGGAGAATTTATCATAAAGTCATGCATGACTTTCTCATAGGCATGATTGATGACCCAGAAACCAGCTCTACGCACATGCTTGCAATTCTCAACTGGCCAGAAAAGTACTATGATAAGATGAAAAAACTTGGTTTCAGAGAAGACCAATTGGTGCCGCAGGTAATAGATGGACGAGAGCCAGAATTGGTTCGAGAATTCCGTCAGAAGATTATCAACTCCCTGGACAGCTGGATTGACAGGATCCAATCTACTGAAAGAAGGGACTTCTCTGACCGAGCGGTGGAAGGTGCTAATCTAGATGCTAATGAATACGGGTACTTTCAGACGAAGAATGCAGTTGACCTGTGGCGTATGCTACAGGAGCAGATTGATGTAGCTGCAGTTTCGGAGCGCATGGATGTGACCGAGGGTGTCATTGATGCCATGATCCTCAGACTGAAGACGCGTCAATCTAGCTGGATGAAAATGTTAGATGACGAAGCTGCCAAATACAGTGGAATAACACCGGATGAAGACGGTTTCACATCACTTCAGGATTGGCTTGTGGCCACAGCGAACGACCAGATTGCTTGTATTGATGACTTGGAGGACGAGGGACGGTGGGCCTATCTTTCGAGTTTTCAACAAAAGTTCGCGCCTTTGGTATCTCCAACGTACAACGAAAGAGCCGAGCTTGAGATTGATGTACTCCGCAACAGTTATGTTGATTTCAGCACCCATTGCATAGAGCAATTTGCGCAATTAATTTTCGCTGTTGATTTCAGAAGTGTACTTCCTGATTTCTTCACTCCAAAATGGTATAGCTCCATAGCTATGAAACAAATCGTTGTAACGTTTGAGGAGTATATTGGAGATTACAAGTCTGTTCTACACCACTCACTTATCGATATCTTTGTGGAGTCCCTCACAGACCAACTTCTAAAAGGCTATCTGTGTGGAGTGAGGAATAAAGGAGCTAGGTTCAAGCGGATTGATCCCTACGCGGAAACTCTTGCTCGAGATATTGGAATACTGTTTGAATTTCTCGACACTTGCCAACACATAAGTGAAGGAGTGAATGAGTCTATACGGGATAAATGGCGGGTTGCCGAACAGTTTCTGAACTTGATACAAGTTCCAAAAGATGAAGTTCCAGATATCTTTGCTGGATTCAAGGAAATCTATTGGGATTTGCAGCTTAGCTGGGTAGAGGCTGTTCTAAGAGCAAGAGATGACTTTGATAGGAGTTTATTGAAGTCTGTGAAAACTCGAGCGGCAGAGATAGACATTGAGAGAGGAGATGAGACTTTCATGGGCAAGATCAAATAAGACCTTGAATCTGTAGTTTTGTTAGCATTTAAGCGTGGCGTTATGGCTGATCTTCATTCAACCGATGGATGTTCGCATATTGGCTTTTCGGCCGTAACTACAATCAATTGCCCTGTGTTAATGGGTAGACCTTATATGGAACCGATCAAATTCTTCAGATCCCCTTCGAGCTTCCACATCTTCATAACTTGAGTTATTGATCATACGTTTAAATATCACGTCACGTGTTACATTAGCCCCACAATTGGTTGGCTTCAAACGCGTCAACCTCGAAATGTGACGCGACTTGAGGAAAACTCCTGGACATCAACTATGGCACGTATACCCGAGTCTAGCTTAGCTTGTATGAACCAATTTAACAGTTATTATAGGCTCCTGAAAGGGTAGAACTCAAAAGACAGCGTTCACGTCCTAGAGAATGGTGGGCAGCTCCAATAAATAGTCCTGGCCAGCCTCAAAACGATCATATACCTGAAGACAAAAATCGGTCGAGAGAATGGAAGATTGGCGAAAGGACACTCCAGATAGAAGATGCGTCTCTAGATCAAAGCCAAGCAAAGGGGACAAGAAAAGAAATTCTGTCGGAGGGGGATGTGGCTGCTATAAAGCCGTCGAGGAGAGCAGGGCGAGGGCCAACAGACATTGGCAGTGAGGATGGCAATAGCGATAAAAAAATTACTCAAGCCATACCCAACAAGAAACGCCAGCGGAACTTACCCACCGGCGAGCACGATATCGATGGTGTTAAGGTACTCACAAGCCGGAAGCAGAAACGACCACGACTTTCGAGTCTACATCCAAATTTTGTATCTGCAAATAATGGCGGGGTACCAAACGCAGGTTTAGAGGTACCTAAATCCGTGAGGCGAGGTCGTTCATCCGATTCCCAGGAGGAGCTCCAAGCGATTTACGAGGCGGCTACAAGACCACAAACCAGAGGAAGCAAAACATTGAATCCAGGGGCTTCGGATCATTCTCAAAAGATAAATTCTGATATAAGGATTGCTGCTACTGCTCGTTCACATTCCACCGGCCACCCATCCCAGACAGAGACAGAGATCCAGGCCGTCTATGAAGAAGCTACAAAACCGCGGCACAAATCCAAGAAGACTGGCCAAACCAAAACCAAAATTGATCTCACAGGGCCAGAGCCAGTCTCGTTGCCTATAGTTTCCAAAAGCACCAGAAAGCATAAGTCCGGAAAATCCAGAAGCCGCGTTGAGAAGGTGCAAAGTTCTCCGCAACGGCGTGGACGTTCTTCTTTAAATGAAGCAGAAGTGGCCGCGATTTATGAGGAGGCTGTCTGGGGAAAACACAGAAGCGGGGAAGTTGAACAGCCTGTAGAGCCCGTTGCGAAAACTTCAAGTTATCAATCTAGCGAACAGCATGCCTGGGGGCGACACTCGGACACCGTTCTGGGAGTAGAAACAGCTACCTCATCCTTGGCAAAGGGTGGTAAGAAGGAACCCGATAAGCTCGATTCGCAACAGACCAATGTCAGATCACAAACTAGTACAATCGGAGCAGTGAAAAGGACTTCCAAACCAAAGAAACACCACCAGCCCCTGTCAAGTTCACATCAAACTGCTATAGAAACTACACAAACTATAACGAAAGGAGAGAAGGCTCGAAAATCTTCGAAGAACGATGGGAAGCCAAAGGTAGCACATATTGGGAAGACCAAGGTTCAAGAAATAGGGCCTCAAAAGTCTCACCTGGAGGATTCGGAAAAGGCGAAATCCGAGAAAGAAGAAACGCAGCCTTATCAACGTCTCACGGCTGTTACTCGACGAGTATCTCGTCAAACAATCGATTCAAAATGGGAACCGCTACCTACAGGTGGCATAGATAAAATCTCGCAATTACTGCATGACATGCAGAGACCTGTTGTGATCCATCTCAATGAAGAGCGGAGGAGAGCCCAGGTAACCACTGCTCTACAAATGGTGTCTCGCAGGCTTGTGAAGAAAATTTCGAAAATACCTTTTCCACAAGGCACCCGGAGTCATCGGGAAGATGATTTCGATTTTGAGAAAATACTGGATTACAACCGAGCCTTGGAATCACTACTTACCCCAGCATTGCATGCAAATGAGCTGTTAGAAGCGGAGCTGAAGAAGGAAACAGGTCTTCTAGGGGCAGAACGGTCCGCTCTAGAAGAATTAACTGCCAATGCAAAAACCGAAGCATCATTGAGAAATGAAGCAGGTCGGAAATTGCATTCCCTACTACAGTCAGAAGGTCCTTCTGTTGAGAAAGATGACTTAGATAACATTGGATTACTCAATGAACATGGCATAGTTCTAACTGCACTGAATGTAAGCATTCACTACTAGTATATGGGAAATAAGCTAATGATTCTAGACACAAAACGATGAGAACCTAAAAGCCCTGGTAAAAGAGTTAGGAAGTCACATGGATAGTATAGAGGGAAACATGATTCAGGTGAAGGGAATAGCTCAAGCGATGACAAAAAGTAAAGCCGCTGTTCAGGCAACTTTATTCGATCATTTGGAGGATTGGCAGTATGGAGATGTGGTTCTGGGATAACCTAAGATCGAGTTTGACTTAACATGTCAAAGGTTCTATCAGGTTGTTCTGCCAACCTGCTCTAGCATTCTGCTATGCGTTCCCTAGCAGACGACGGAAACAGATATTATGATGCAGGCTTGTAATACAATATCGAGTACCAGTACGTTAGCAGAGATTAAAATCGGCTAACCCAAATATCTGGGGCTTGGCGAGCATTTATACAACGTTGTACTCAATCAAACCCAGTAAAGTGCTGTGATCTCTGGGCATGTAGCTAGCTATAGTAATTATTGGTATCTTCCTGCCCAAGTAAAAGAATGCCCAACCTCATGTTGTCGCAGGTTCTCGCATGGGGTATGAATATAGAAAGGCTTTCAGTGGTTCATGGCAAACAGGGAATTAATTTGTCTGAGCTCGGTTAGCTACGTCCTGTAGGCCGAAGGGAAATGGCAGCCCCCCGCCGGTGGAATACAATCACTCCCGTTGTAGGTGTACTTACTGTAATGCAGCCTGCAACACAACGCATCCAAATGCATTAGGCCGAGCAAATCTCTCGAGTTTTGGGAGTAGGTACGAAACAGACGGATACACAAAACCGTTTCTAGAAGCAATTGCTGATCGGTGAACCAGGTCGCATTTGTATAGTTTGATTCGACCAACAAGGCCGGGAAGCCATCCGGACAACCTCAGCGCTCGTCGCAATTCGATGGAAGCCCTCGAATAGTAGGCTCCGATGTAATGGAACAGACTGGGCCTAGCAATGGACACGATGTCAAGCCGCAGAAGTCCCCGCCAGCGGCTGGCGCAAACAAGAGCCCAAAGAAGCGGCGGAAAGTAAACCATGGTAAGTTATGGCTCCAGCATTCCCCTAATTCAACTTTGGTACTCTCGCTGATTTTGGAACGTGTTCCTGCAGCTTGCGTCTACTGTCGACGATCTGTAAGTCCTCAATTGGGTTCCAACACAAGGGGAATTAAATAATGCGCCTACGCGTAATGTTTGGCATAAGCTAATTCGATCTTGCACTTGGCCAGCATATGACATGCGATTTGGTACGACCTTCCTCAATATTTGCAGCCACTCGTGACACTCACAGCTCCATGACTAACTTTTGTCTGTTATACAGGAACGCCCTTGTGCACGCTGTATAAAGCGTAACATTGGACACCTCTGTCATGACGAGCCTCGCGAACCGGAATCGGCCACGAAAAAATCCAAGAGTCAGCATAGCAACTCTGCGGCGGAAGATGATGGATCGACTCCAGATCAAATTCAACAGGCGAGCACAGATAGCGGCATGAATAACTCGTTTGAAAAGGAACAATTGCAAGAAAACGAACTGAGCTTGGGTGCAACAGCCAGTTCGCGCGTGGGAAATTTACAGATTGTCCAACCAACAGCTGTTTCTAGCATCCAGACAAATGCTCTCACCAGCAACGTCAATCAACGTAAGAGGGTCCCCCCTCTTCAGTTGGGCAGATACTGACGAAAGATATAGTCATCGGGTACTCAAATGACTGGATTGGGGGGAGCCAGAATCAATTTCAAGACATGCATAACTACCATCCCTCGTACATGTTTAACGCTCCTGAGGTCACCACCGAGTACAACCTGCTGAACGATTTCCTCAATAATAGTCTACTTGACGACGGTCTACTCCCTGACGATACTTCGCCCTTCTATAACGAGCCTTCTAGTGCAATGTTACCGAGCGCAGTCAATAACTTACCAAACGCTCTTGGATCACAACAAGACTCTTTAGGACCTGTGGGCGCACAGGGCAATGCGATTTCAAGACCCTCAAGTGTCATACCAGCAGACAAAACCCGGGAATATTATCTCCAAGCAGCAGATCCTACAGGGAATGATGCCCCCGAGGAACGCATGCAGCGCCTACTCCGTGCAAAATATGATGCAGGAATGCTGAAGCCCTTCAATTATGTGAAGGGTTATGCTCGTTTGTCGGCATACCTAGATGGCCATATGCCTGCAGCAGGGAAACAAAAGATTTTGCGACAACTAGACCGATTCCGGCCGAAATTTAGGGAAAAGGTGCACGCCCTTACAGACATCGAGCTCATTTACGTAGAGATGTGGTTTGAGAGGAGTCTCATGGAATATGACAGAGTTTTTGCAAGCATGGCTATTCCTGCGTGTTGTTGGAGGCGAACTGGGGAGATTTTTCGGGGCAATAAGGAAATGGCCGAACTCATCCACGTCCCAATTGAACAGCTGAGAGATGTTTGTCCCACCCACCCTCCAATATTTGATTACAGTTATTAAGTGTCAATTCTAGGGCAAAATTGCGTTGCACGAAATCCTTGCTGAGGAATCTTTGGTAAACTATTGGGAGAAATTTGGAGCCATTGCTTTTGACCAGAGTCAAAAAGCACTGTTGACAAGCTGTTCCTTGAAGAATCCGGACGACCAGTCGAAAGATCCCACGATCAAGTGCTGCTTTTCCTTCACAATTAGGCGGGATGATCACAAGATGTGAGTTTTTATTATATTCTCTCCCTTCAGTATTCCGTTCCAGCTCACTGCAAGCACCTGCATGGGGCTTCCAAATGTTGTAAAACTTCAAAAGCTGCATGTCACCTGCTTGCGGTGTTTTTCTCGCGCTGCCTTTGCCCCTGCCCATTTAGACACGTCAAACCTCCTAGAGCAGTGGCAATTTATAATCGATTCTATGTGCTATGATTAGACCTTCTAAATGTATGGAATGAAGTAGCAAGTCTCAAAAGTCCTGCGGATTTTGTTCTCGGATTTTTGGCCTGAATGCACTACACGGTTTACTAAATTCGAGCTGAAGTACACCTCGTAATCGTTCATGCATTCAACCAATCCTGGCTGGCCCGTGTTTCTACCCGCCATTGAACATGGTTCCTACAGAACTGAGACCTGATTGCGTATGATTTGATTTGATTTGACGCATTGAACTTATCTGAGGTTCCCGAGCTGACGTGTCTGACTATAGCCCTTCCCTGATAGTGGGAAATTTCCTTCCGCAATCTCCTTCCAAGCGTTGATAGCAACTCACAGTGTATTTTGTAAGAGGTATATGGAGAACTTTGGATAGATAGGTTGCACATGTGCAGAGTTCAGGTTGGGTTGCATAGGAGGAGGGAGGATTGTTAGGAAGGAGGTGACAGAACATTGCAAAACCTCCAAAACCCGAGTACAGTAGGTACTTGCGCCAAGCAGAATCGGGAAATCAAGAGACAATACAACAACCCCATAATTATCCAAAAGCAGAATCACCACATTTCGACTAGTCATCATCTAATTTACCGCTGCTGAACAAATATCGCAGAAACTTGTGTATGCATTGAACTACGGTCGCGGGCTTGCTCATTGAGGCAGCCATCATTTGTGGCCACGAGGCGTACGAGAACGTCGTCCAACTTCAGAATGGCCCTGCAGCCACTTTTGCGCCCCGGCAAAGATAAACGTCTCAGTGTTATTATCTGCAAGTCATTCGTTGCCGGCTAATTAGTTGCCTGACTGCTGATTCCTTCCACGTAGCTTTTGCCACAGAATTACAGTTGCAGCTCTCTGATGCATGTTCACACCCCCCCGGACAGTTGGTTATTGACTTGCAGAGAAACATTTCATCATTCCCTATCCTAAAGACCATTGGACAATCTGCACCTTCCAGATATGACGAGCTTGACAGCAATGGCACGTCCTTGTGGAATCTATGCACAAGGCTTCGACGCAACTACGATCCGAGCCTCCCGCCACAAGAAGTGCCAATAATACTGCTCCTGGCGCGTGTCTTCGCATTTCTTTTATTGGATTGCGCTTTGACTGTTGGGAAAGGTACCACTACGAACGTTGCTCGAGTGATGAAAATTGGAATTAAAGCGACAAAGAACTCTCTTGGTGTGTACGAACGGCATGTCTCATACAGCACTAATGATCCATCGCAGAAAGGGATCAGACAGATTGTGCCGTAAAAGTCCTAGAAAGCGTAGGTGCATTAGAGGCTTTGCTCAATAAGCCTGACACCGATACATCAGAAGACGATGCCAATTTCCACAAGGGCCTAAGAGCAGAATACTATATACTAAGAACCGCGTTGGTAAGTGTTTACGATCTATCAAATTAACCAACAGGACTGACTCTTCTGTATAGTCGTGGAAGCAAAACCGCCTGGATATGGCAGAGCATATGTTCAAGAAGTCAATGTCCTCTCTCCAAATCTTCACTCCTGGTACAGCAGAAAGTCTTGCGGATGTTCTCTTCGAGATCGGAAAAGACTTCCTTAACAAGCTAAAATATGAGAATGCCGTGAAATGGTTGGGAAGAGCATACGAAGTGATTGACCACCAAGAGTTGGATAAAATGAGCACAAATATTAGCGAGCTAAATCTCTCGATTACAGATTCGTTGATCAAAGCAAACCTTGCGCTGAAAACTCCAGATGCAACAGACAAAGCCAGGGCAATTTTAGATACAATTGAGCAAACTATGGGCGACAGACTCGTTGTCTACATATTGCGCTTGGAAATTCTTAGTTCTACAACCAACGAGAATTTCGACAGCGCTTCATACGCAAACACTCTTCATAAAATGGCCTGCTCTATGATACTTAGTGAGCCTAATTTCAAACTAATAATGCATCATATACGAAGACTTAATGATAAAAGCCCGAGTTGTGCTTGCAACACCTTGGATAGCTTCATACGAATGCGTTTATTATCTGAAGTGAAAGAAGTCTGGCTAGAGAAAGTAGTAATCACTCGTATTTGGATGACGGTGAATCAACGGGACAGCATAGAAGTCCTTGACTCCCTGAAGACAATCCTGTCTGATATCTCAAACGTATTCAAGAACCCGGCCAGCTCAGCTGTTACTCTAGCAGCCCACACAGTACCAAACCAACCTCTTCAATTTGATTTAATGAGTTAACATTTGGTAGCTTCTCTGGAGAAGGATCGAGGCAGCCTATGCACAAACGCAATTCGACACCACAGAGAATTGGTGCCGTCTAGCCATGCATCGTATATTCGAAAGTTCGGGCAAGCTCAATTTGGCCAGAATATCGAGGTAATGACTGCACCCAAACATCTTGGTTCATACCCTTACGATTGATAGAAAACTTTTACTATGCGCTCTCGCAAGAAATGACTACAATGCTGCGATGGATGTCTACGCGTCGATGCCTGATTCGGCTAAGAATGAGCCAATGACAAGATTCTTGATGTACAAAACAGCCATACGTTGTGAGAAATTTGAGTTTTCTGCTGAATGCTTGGAGATCGTTAGTCGCTCACTGGGTGCCAAAAGCGTCCCCGACCCAACTCTGCTTTATGCTTGCGTATTAGATGCACAACAAGTTGGTAACAAACAACAAGCCTTAACAGCGCTTCAGCTTGTCATGGAAAGGTTTGGCAACACAACTTCAAGCACTGTGCACTTGCCATCTCTTCTTCGATTAACTATCAAGCTCTCTTGTTCGTTGCTTGATGATTCTAGTTGCCAGCAGCTATCTAATATTCAGGAATCGGACGTCGAAAAGCTTTGCAGGCTGTTCGAAGGAGGTAAGCTCAGATACTACGTACTACATGGTCAGAGCTGATCTTAAAAGCGGTGGCAGCTACGAAGAAGCATCCTGCAAACATGAATCAGGAAATGTTGTGGACAATTCTGGAACTTGATTGGTTCTCGAAAACCTCGTACAATCTTGCTATTAAGTATATTTCGATCTGGTCACCCCAACACTTGTTGCGGATACTGAATTGTTGCATTGCATTCATCAATCTGTATCCCGGTAATGTTCCTGCACAGATCTCTGAGGATTTATCTCTGAGGAAGATGTTCTGCGAGTTCTCTGCTGCAACAGCTTTAATTGGTCTTGCTCGTGGACAAGATGATAAAAAGCTTTCCTTGCAAGATTATGTAAATCTTCGTAAGCATGTCAAAAGCTACGATCAACTCTTACAAGAAAAGCTGCCCACAATTTTGCCTGATGATGGCCCTGCAAAAGACTTACTTTGTAAGCTTGCGGTTTTAATAGCATTTGATTTTGAGGCTGCTTGCCATCTGAAATCTTGGGATCAACTGGGAGAAATTATAATGAGATCTGAGATCTGCGCAAGCCCACAAATGTATGAACTCATGGCCGATTGCATTCTATCTATCGAGGGCCTTTCGGCAGACCGTTTGTCACCATATCCAGAGTTTTTGTCAACTACTAACAATAATGATAGTGCTCGTAATGACATTGAAGAAGATACTCAATCAAGCTTGGGCGCTTGACTCCTTTGACAGCATCAAGTTGGCAAAATATATGCGTTGTCTCTTCCAAGTTGCACTTTCAGAGAATGCATATGTTGCAGAGTCCCTCCTTGATCAGATCCGGCATCTCGCGGAGGAAGCATCGGGTGTGAGTTGTCAATACTATCCAAGTGACCGTTACTGATTGTTTACACAGACTGAACAACCTTATCCTAAAGAAGAGCTAGAATGGATTGCCACTCGCGCATTCAATCACGCTGTCGATTTATACTGCAGTGAAAAGGACAGCGAATGCAAAGAATGGGCTCTAGAGGCTATAAGTATTGCGAACTTCTGTACTGATAATGGAGATCTAAAGAGATTGCTAGAACGTAAATGGGCGGGATTGAACCTTAACTGAGGGTATAGTGCATGGTATGCCAAGATAATTGAGATCACACTATGTGTTCAGCGACGGTACAGGTTGAAACGATTCTTACTGCAAAATGTATGCTAAAAACATTTGTTGGGGAAGTTGGCACTGATTAGCGTTTACATGGGCAATACTTAGAGCATAATGTTTCGTCACTGAGCACATTGAGATCCTGTTGGAATCACTGCACTATAATCTCGACTGTCTTGTCTGTTGTGATTCGTCGCTGCATACCATCAAAGAACAATTCAATGATGAGATTTTTCAGGTAACCCTAATCAAGATTTCACTGTAGAGGTGAGGGTTACATGTTACTAGTTAGAGCATGCTGCGCTAATTAACTAAGACATGACTAAAAGGAGCTTGGTTAGCCCGGTTGTATCTTGAGCCTATGTGCATAAGTAAATGATCTGGTTTAACCATCCCAGGGGTGGAAGGCACAATCTAAATGTATGGCTATTAGAACTTGGTACTTTGATTTTCAAAGTTTAGCTTTGCTCCTAACATGAATTGTCCGGGCATTTTTTCAGATGATTTTAGAAAGAGACAGCTTCAAATGACGGATGGTGACTCAAAATGCTTGAATTCTTGTAGCACTGCCCACCAAAAGCGCAGTTTTATCCAAAGTAGAGGTGGTGAGCTAATAAGCCCCTTAATTAAGAGAGTAAGTCGGATCAAAGAACTTGATAAATGCCATAGGAACCAGGCAATAGTAGCGAATACGAATAACCACTTGTCTGAACTAGCTTTATTACTTGTTGGTAACAAAAATTTGAATTTATACTGTATCAGTAAATATCAGCCACGCGAGTCCGTTCTCAGCTATCACCAAGTGCTACTTATCAAGTCTAATCTTATGATCATTGTAAAATTGCTAGATGCATTTTAGAGGGCTATGGAAACTTAAACGGAACTTCTGTATGTGCTAGTCTGTAGCAGTTGGCTCTTGTCTACCTGCGTGTAATTAACGCCTTAATATAGAAACACGATATATATATCCTACAAAGGGGGCTTTTCTGACGCACGCCTTTTCAACTTCCGATATCTCACATCAAAGAGCAAATAAGCTGGATTTTGCCTTAAATAGAACCCGTTGATGGTATACCGCGACCTCTTCTAGCAACCATACCACTGGGCCCGCCTCTGGTCGTTCCACGAGAAGAGAGATTTCTTCGAGCCTGGAACGGGCTTGATAGCATCGTATCCTCTGAATCCGAAGTTGAATAATGGCTCGAGTCCTCCTCATCGGGGCTCACAAGACGAACGACAGTAGGTCTTCTACTTCCAGGTCGTGACAAGCCGCCACCATCAGCAGTTTTTGACGCAGAGGTTTGTACGGGGGGGATCGCATTCTTCTTTACTGGTGCTTGTTCCGGTGATGAGGAGAACATTTCATCCTTTCGAATGATAGTCAGCCCTTTTTTGACAGAGGCCGGTGGTTCCGGCGATGAAGAAGGTGAAATACTATGTTTACGAATAATTGTAGATCGAGTTGAAACCGGCTCGATATTATGGTCAAATTCAGTATGACCCACATAAGAAGCTCCTCCACTGGGAACAGAGTGCTGCGAATTTCGATTGACTCGGCTGAAACGCTTGGGGGTCATTTTAACAGAATTGCCATCATCCCCGGGTCTGGCCAGCCGCATGGTATCACTACTCATTACTGGACTTTCTACCTGAAGTGGGCTATCCTTGACCTCTGATCTGTTTGCTGGGTACGAGGTATTCATGAGCACTGTAGGGGAAATGGAGCTATGGCTGTGGTTGGCCTTTCCTGCTACAATTTTGAAAGATTTGCCTTTCATCTTGAGCTTCTCCTTGAGAGACAACATTTGTGTAGGTCCAGTGGGCTTAGAAGTCATTGTAAGCTGCGAATTAAGATTTCTTGGAGGTCGCCCTCTTCGTTTCGGCACGGAAATTGGCCCATTGCTAACCATCTCATTTTGTTCAGTTGGATTCGGAAGGGAATTACGTGGTGGTCTTCCTCTGCGTTTGGGAGTCGGTTTATTTTCATTTGCTTCCAATGATTGACGGCCTCCATCAGGTTCAGAATGGGGTGCTGAATCGTCTTCGATCTCATGATATTTCGTGCTTTGTGGATCTATTGCTCGTGCGTGGGACGTTGTTTCTGAGAGGCGGCTCTTTGGAGGTCGACCTCTACGTTTCGCCGTTGAATTTACAGTTTTGGAAAGGCTAACCAGGTGAGCCACCTGATTTCGTGAGTTTTCTGACCATGCTCGCGATTCCACATCTTCTGTGGGTGACTTTTCTGATGCAACAAGATCATCACCAAAGAGGCTATCATTGTCAACTATTCTCACACTTCGTCCATCATCATCGTCTTCAGAATCAGAATCAGACGATATATCAACGGTAGGGGTAGGCACCGAAGGAATTTTTGTAACAGAGCTACGATACCTTCTGTTCCTCTTGGGTGGTATTTCTGACGGGAAGGTTTCACCGACCACTTCGGCCTCTTTTCTTGCGAGCCATGTTGACTTGCGTTCCTTTTTAATAGGGGAGGCGGTAGATGGAGATTTCATATTAGAACCCCTTGTATTTCTCTTTTTTGTTTCCAGCTTCTCCTTCTCGGCAGAGTGTTTGCGAGTCAAGTTCTTCATTGCTTGAGTTGCAAGCTCCAAATCATCAGTACCATCATCACGTGGCTTTTCTCTACGATCTGACACAACAACAATATCATCTTCAGTGAACGGCATTGTCTCCTCTCCCAGGTCAGTGTAAGTCTGCGGTTTAGAAACACCGCGATCTGGTTGGCGCTTCGACTTCAGGTTGGAAGTGTCTTCCTTATCGGAATCATAATCTATGTTGATTGCAGCCTTCTCCTTTAACTCAGCAGCCCTTTTCTGCTTTTTGGAAACAAAGAACTCCGTATCGTCTTCGAGAGCTCCTGGTTTTCTCTTCTTAGACATTTCTTCTAGTGATAGAATATCCGAAAGTGAAAATCCCGCTGGAGTCGCAATGGCTGCGTCAGAAACCTTATTTGTGGATTCCTCCATATTGGGAGCATCGTAAAGAATTTTGTCAACCCCATCGATCTCCTGTTGGTAGTAACCAATTCCCATCATGCGTGTCTGACTGACAGGTATTGCCTCGGCACTTGGAGCTGGCTCCTGCGCCACCATGGGAGCGATATATGAGCTGATTTTGGATGAACAGTTCACATTTGGACGGATATAGGAATCGAAGTCCACATCAAAGCCGGTATCATCTACCCAATCGCTGGAGTCATCGGCACTAGCGCCTTGCAAACGAACCGAATTGGCTCCTGTAGCTGTCGACATGGACGGTTGAGACACATATGGACTGTTATAGGCTCCATTAGCAGGCTGGAATCGTGTATCAAGGTTGAGAAGCTGAGGATCAATGTCTAGCCTGTTGTTGCTGTCTACATTGTCATTATGAGCATAGTCGAAATCCCGATTCCCATTGTCAAGATAGTTCTCGTCAATCACATCTTCACGGGCTTTCTCAGCCTCGGCCTTTTCCTTGAGCTTCTTCATCCGAGCGGACTCTTGAGGATTATCATCATTTTCTCCACGGAGCCACGTAAGGTTTGTTTTGGAAAAGTCAACAAGGCTTTCAACGCTTCTGAAGTCGGCGACCTTTTTTGTGTCATGTCCAAGCAGAGTGCCCTTCGGTGAATAAGGCTTTTGGTTTGGACTCTTTCGACATTTACCGCAGCTGCATATATGTAAGCACCGTGGACAGGACCAGTCGCGATCCTCCATAACTTCCTGGGGCATCAAGTCAAAGGCTCGCCATAGAACCCCATAACAGTACGCAAGGTTGCACGTTGTGCAGAATGCCAATTTCCAGTCCCACTCTCGATGGCAACAGATGTGACAAGCATGTGTTTTACCTTTCATCTGCTTCAAATGTCTACCTCTTCCTCCTTTTTTCTTCTTGACCCGGCCGTTATCATCAACCTCGGGTTCTTCTTCAGATACTTCTGGAGAGGGGAGAGTTTTGGTAATATCTCGCCATGGCCGAAGCTTCAATTGCTCTTGGCAAACATGTGCCACGGGCTTTCGACCATAGCGTTTTCGTGCCCCTTCAAGGGGTTGTGGCGACTTCTGAATATCAAAGAACCCATCGCATCGAATTAACATTTGTCGCCAAGTCTCGTAGTTTTGGGTTAATGCAGACCATTCCCATTGCTCAACCCAGCTGAGGCTCGAGATACAAGCACAAGAGCGGCCCATTGCAAAACACTCCATACATATGTCGTAGGTATCTACCTCTCCTTCAATACAGCTTCGACAGGTGAGAAAGCGATTGAATATATTACATCGGCAGTACGAGCAGGTTACATTTGAATCAAAGGGTAGCATTTCCACGTCTCTTTCAGTGGGAAGGACAGAAGCAAACATTTCGCTGACCAAAATCTCAGTGTATAACGCAAAGAGGCGCTTGAAGTCCTCTAGCAGTTGCTTAATCCTACCATATTTCCACATTTTTGGCTCTATGGTATCCCGTTGAAGCAAATCGTAGTATTTTATGAGGGTGTAATATATGATCGCCTTATTCTTGTATTGTTCGTCTCGACAAACTAATCGAGCTCTTGGCAGGGCTTCATGTAAGGCAAGCTCTAAGGTATCGACCGTAGTCCGGTTCCAAGCAGCCTTCATGGTTCGAGTCCCTCTGTTCCAGACCTGATGTGGTGCTAGAGGTGGAATGAGGATGAGGTCCCCTAGTCTCTGCTCAACGATCCACACATTGAATGGCGCCTTCTTCCACGCATTTATCTGGGCAAAATGCTTCTCCACCTCAATGTCATGCCCAAGCATGGACAAAAAGTACTCGGAAACTACCTCGCGCTCCTTAGTTTCCGTCATAAACCAAAGCGAGCTGCCTGCCTTCTGACCGTTTCCATCTTGAGAATTTTCAACCATGACATTGTGACCAAGGCTTGCGCACATTTCGCGATGGGCTGGGGTATACGTTCCTTCGTGGCCTATGTAGCACATCATATTAAGAGCTCTCATTTCAGGAGGGAGACTGCTCATCAAGTCACCAGCAGGCGCGACACCTTTTCCATATCGCATTTGACCGTACTCATTGGGCTCCAGTATAGCACCATCGCCTCCTGTCCTGCTCTCAATACAATCATTGAGATAGTAGAATGTCTCGGGAATCAGTGCCTTCAAGTCCTTCGCCCATTCTTCAGGTGTATCAATATCTTTCAGATAGAGGCGCTGTCGCTTAGGGTTTCGATATTTCGCAGTTGTAAATTGGTTTGTGAGTTGCTCCATGGACCGGAGGTAATGGCCCATTGTCATAGGAATATCGATGCCGCTTGGTATGTCACGAACTCTCTGCTCTTGAATCAATGTTAGCTGTAGAACCCAATTTTTTACATGCCATTTCTCACCAGTTTTACCCATATGCGCTTGTAGCCACTCGGGGCTGAAGCGATAAAGGTCTAGATGGTCCTCCCAGCCCTCAATAACCAAGGGCTTGCCACCAATAACGACGTGTAGAAGAATGAGCTGTTCCAAGCTCTGGGCAGAATGCTCCTTCAACATCTCTTTCGGAAGTCGAGTAACATAGTCAAAGTTATTAGAAGACTCAACGAGCGCGGCTACGTCGATATCAGGGGATATCGGCACAAATTGTGCTTGAGGATGTGAGAGAGGAGGCATATTTGCGACCGGAAAGCGTTTTTCCTAACTTGTGTCGTCTGCAAAAGATACGGGGATTGTTCCAACTGCTGCGCCGAGTTGGTCTCTCTATCTGGGAGGGGATCGTAGGCATTGAAGAGATCTAACAGAAGAGTGTTTGTTAGTCACAGAATAGCAGATAGAAATGTAGAGTGTATATCAAGATGGGAGGCGCACTTGAATTTCAAGTTTCGATTTAAATATTCACTATACATGAGAAAGGGTAGAACCACGACGAATTTGGCGAAAGACGACGTACTCCGTCCTAGCAGAGAGAAATTCCTAATTGGCAGGTGAACCTCAAAGTTCGTGTGGCATTAATATTAAGACTGAATGCGCCTTGGTCCGTTAGGTTTCGTAGAGATGCATTTCATGCACGGTTTTTGTATGGCATTGTAGAAAATATTTCAGATTCCAAGACTAAAAGAGTGACTTCATATGCAAGTTCAGGTCACTATACTAAGTAGTAAGTATTCGAAGTTTCCCATGGAGTTCGCAGTGAGAACGGTGGAGGTTAAAGCGTAATTGTGAAGCTTGGGCCATAAAACGGTCGTCCAATCATAGAGACTCAACTAGAGAAGCACCAACGCGTTTTTATGCAGGGTATCAATTCAATGTCAACACCTACGAAAAGTGCTGCCCCTGGGTAGGTGACTTAGCCGTTACCTCTTAAGTGGCCTGAAACCAGTTGGAATTTCTCTCTCTGTAAGTTTACTTGTGTCTTTCATTTCTTTAATTTTCAGTTTCAATGCCACTTGTCGGTAGGATGGGAGCGCAAGGGAGCAGAGGAGAAGCAGAAAATATCAACTCGGTTCATATTGAGCCAATCAAACTACTAGGCCATACGTTTAGAATTAAACTAATCTTGACATAGCTATAATCTCATATTTGCTATGGCTTTCTCAAGCGTAAAAGGCTTGGGTGGCTTCATGAAACTTCCAAGCAGCTGTCGAGGCTCGCTGGTATGCAGAGGATATCGAATTCCAAGACTGGTGGTTTCCAATGAAGTAAACCATATGAGAACTACCAGTAGCTCCAGGCGGCAAACTACCAACTCTAGGTCATCGGGCCAATTCATTAGAAGAATGCACGTCTCGTCTGTCAAGGCTATCTCAACAAGCCCAGCCAACTCAATCTCAGCTACCGACAAGGTATCGCCAGGACAATACGCACCTCCAGTACAATACGCACCTCCAGTACAATACGCACCTCCAACTACTGGGTTTCTATCCCTGCTGCCTTCCTCATGGGTTCCTTATGCCGAACTCATTAGGCTTGATAAACCAACAGGCGCTTATTACCTTTACTTCCCTTGTCTGTTTTCTACTTTGCTAGCCGCTCCTCTTGCTACCCCAATGGTTTCACCCCTCTCAGTTCTCGGTACATCTCTCCTTTTCTTCAGCGGAGCACTCGTCATGCGAGGAGCAGGGTGTACAATTAACGATCTATGGGATCGCGGTCTTGATCCACACGTGACACGAACCCGATTACGACCGATTGCCCGCGGTGCTGTTACTCCTTTCAATGCTCTAGCCTTTACCGGAGTCCAGCTACTCAGTGGTCTTGGTATATTACTTCAATTTCCATACCACTGTCTGTTTTATGGAATCCCAAGTTTGCTCCTTGTTACTGTGTATCCTTTAGCAAAAAGAGTGACACATTACCCTCAATTTGTGCTTGGGCTAACATTCTCCTGGGGCGCTATTATGGGATTTCCCGCTCTCGGAATTGATCTCATTCACGATCAAGCCGCGTTGGCCGCCGCTGGCTTCCTCTATACGTCAAATATTGCTTGGACAGTGTTGTACGATATGATCTATGCTCACATGGATATTAAGGACGATCCAAAGGCTGGAATCAAAAGCATTGCTTTAAAACACGATAAAGACACAAAGAGAATCTTGTCCGGTCTTGCCGTGACTCAAATTGGACTTCTAGCCGCTGCTGGGGTTGCTACAGGAGCAGGTCCGGTCTTCTTCATTGGGAGCTGCGGCGGTGCTGCGATCAGTCTTGCAATCATGATAAGAAGAGTCAACCTGAAAAGCGTGAAAGACTGCTGGTGGTGGTTTGTGAATGGCTGTTGGATGACTGGAGGTGTGATATCGGCTGGTCTAGGAGCAGATTACCTACTGCGATATGCTCATAGGACGGAAGTCAAGTCCGAAATAATTGACGTGATATAGGAGTTGGAGGGGAAATCTCTGTAAGATGCAAGACTTAGTCTGCTGTACGATACATATACCATAGCTATAAAGTAAATTTGTCCTAATTGAAAGCAGGCCATACGAGCTGACAATTGTACGTATGTCATGCTATAGCTTGATGCGACCTATACAGGTTTGACTGAGGTTGTTGGTTCTCTGCACCGTTCCCTTTGAGAATGGACCTGTTTGTCTCGTACAGTCCAAAGACCGCAATCAGCTTATAGCCAAGATTCAAGGGTGATATAAGCCAGGAGTGTCATTCTCTTAAAATTGTAGGATTGTAGGACTTGTCCATCAATACAGTAGTTGTAATCTGAGGATGTCCTTAATATCAATATCCCAGGTATCTAAGAATGGCAGTATTGCAGTATCTTTTCAGAATGCGTACTGAGTTACGTTTTTCGATACATGATTCCCATCGTCGTACCGTGATCCTTGGTCCTTCCAACCCCCCAATCGTTTTACTTAAAAGGTTAATAAGTCCGATTGGGAGGGTGTTGTAGCTCGATATTTAACAATCTACCTCCTGCAAAGATTGCACACTTCGTACATCGACAACAAAAGCACTTTGTTTCATTAAGCAGATTTAAAATCACTTAACAACTGCCGATAGGCTCACATGAATTGAATACGGAGCTGGTAGGCAAACCAAATAGCCGCGCTCTGTTGGTTGAGTGAGATTCGCGCGGGCAAGCATGAATGAGTGGCTATGAAGTTCCACCATTCAACAACGTGTTGCTGGGCCACTGAGCAAGGCGTGGAACACAAGAACGCCAAAAACAACATAGAGTTCCTTTTCTTCTCAACGAAAAAAGGAATTTCGCAAAACAATACATCATATTCAAGCAATTCAAATCAATCTCAACTGTTAAGCTCGCTCAACTAGTCTACGCATCATCACTGTTCCAGAACACACCAAAATCCGCGCCTACCATCATCGTTGGTTTTCTCTCCCAAAAAGCGAACCACCTGAGGAAGACGTCATAGTGGACAGCAGCTCCGCCGCCGGCAGTAACCCATAATAAGAACCTCCCCCTCCCCCAAGCTCCTTACTTTCATCACAACACGTACAGCTATCCACTACAACTACCAAAACTTACTACCATTCTCATTGACTTGATCACTGCCGCGATACTTCACTCAGAATGCAAATTTCACTCGTCGCCCTTCGCGGCCTGCAGTTCTTCCTTGTGCTAGTCATTACCGCACTCGTCGGGAATGTGATTGCGGAAGCTTTCGCAGGAAACCCATCTAGCGTCAACTTCGCTATTTTTGTCGCTGTGTTCTCATGGATCGCAGTACTTTACGGCTTAGTGACAGCTTTCCTCGACAAATTCTCCGTCCCGATCGCAACTTTGGCGCTTGACGGAATAGCAACTCTTCTCAACTTCATCGCAGGTGTTGTTCTGGCGGCCAAACTTGGCGTCCACAGCTGCGGTAACAAGGTATTTTAATGTGCTTTCAGTAAATAGAAAGCACTCAATACTAATTGCGACTCAGGCTTATATTCTTGGAAACAACCTTACAAATGGCTCGGCCAACCCCACAAAGCGTTGCCACGAACTCCAAGCTGCAACTGCCTTCTTTTGGTTCCTACTCGTCGCCTTCGCTGCCTCGATGGCCCTCTCGTTCCTAAGCAGCCGGGGGTCGATCGGAGGTAGCGTCCGAAGAGGTCCGATGTCCCAAGTTTAATTGTATAACTGGTGAGCGGTCCTAAGCATTATGCGACTGCCGCTTGTTACGTCTCAACCTATAAGAGACCTGGACTAATACTTTTTCTGTTTAGGACTTTGAAGCATATATCACATACGTCTATGAAGACCGGGGCGTGAAAAATGCATTACAGAGGGCGTTTACTGAACAATATCGGGAATTGGTAGGAGGAATTTAATGGAAAAGGCGTTGGATTATATTGATTTTTGGTGGTCAACCCGTATGCCTTTAGGCAATACTTAATTTGTATATCAGGAGAGGACGTAAAATAATGATAGATCTTGACACAAATATTTTGTTTTGGGTTCTCTAGTCTCGTGCATTTCCCATCCACAGTATTTTGGTGTATTTTGTTGTGCTTTCAGGACTAACAGGCGGGTTGTGTACTAAACGTCCACAAATGGAGTATTAAACAGGAGCAACTCTCCTAAGCCCCTCCCCTCTCACTTACCCACTATCTCGAGAATGACACGTTTGAGTTATAACTCAAAGTCCCTGTTGAACGGAGTCCAAATGTATGTGTCACCACTTATCACAAAATATGATATCTCTTTACTGAGAATTAGTTCGGAGTGACCACCATGGTAGGGAACTCCCATATGGCATTTGATTTATTAAGAGAGCTGTCCTTATTCTCTATGAGTTTACACTGCTCGAAGTGTATGGATTTGCCGCACTATGAACTGTACTATGCTCACTCCTAGCCAAGTCTTTACATATCCCGAGCTTTTACAAATCCTGATGTCCCTTGATTCACTTGCCCCGTCGCATATGCTCATCTTTGAGCTTTCATTGATCAATTTTTCACAAGCTAATGGGTGGACTATGCACAGGGCAGCGGCCCGTCTTTGATCCTATCCTTAGTTTTGTCTATTCGTATTATCATAGCGTAGCTGCAGCTTCCACAGCACCGGCAGCGTTGAACGCAGTCTTGTTCGTAAACCGCACTTCAACAGGATACATCCACTCCATCCATCTAGCCCAACCTGTCGAACATGAGTGAGTATTCATTTAGACGAGGCTCCTGTAGACTCACTATAATATGCAAACTTCCTCCCAAAATATTTCCCAGCATAAGGTATTATTACCATCGTCAACACCAGTTCTAGCTGTTGCAAGCTCTCTTCCCATTCCTTCTGTGCATCTGATGATTCCTCGCTGTCCAGATCACTGCTGTCTATTGAAGAGGGTAAAGAGTCAAGATCGTCGTGCTCATTTGAGGATTCGGCCATGGCATCTTGAATTATATAGGAGTCGGAGGTAGACATTTTGGCGTGCTATTTGTTGTAGAGTTGGGTTGAAATGAAGCACAAAAGCGCTACCGCCGCAAACACTGCTGCATTGAGTTGTAAAGAGACAGTCGTTTCAGCAATTGGACTTGGAGGAGAGTCGGCTGAAGCTCAAGGCGCCGTAAGTCAACAACTGCCAAGACTTCTGACGTTCGTGAACTTGGTGCACGTGATACCTGTACTGCCTGAGTCACTCAATTTTTGAATGAATTGTGCGGCGAATTTAGGGAAGAAGCTCCAAACAACTCTCGCAATCCATAAAATACAACACGTCCATATCTCAGAGGTACCTACTTCACTGAAACTACCAAGTAATTAAGTCAAAAAATCGCAATCATGGCGGGGGATGTAAGTTCTGCCCACCCTAAACCCCACCTGATCTGGAAATATCCTAGATTACCACATCCCCGCTCGGAAAACACCTACATCAGATTAACACTTCACCACAGGAAGTCAAAGCAGAACGAAAACCTCGCAAATCTGTTGCATTTAGCGAAGGCACTACTATTGTTGACGAGAACGGAGATATCACGATGAAGGAAGACGACCATGAGGACAAGCAGTCGACTGCGCAGTCGCACAGTGCGTTAAGTCACAGAATATATTTGATCTCACCTACTAATCAAAATGTAGGTCTTGAAGATGCTGCAGAGGAGCCCAAAGAGGATGACGATGTCGCAAACATGTTGAAGGGCATGAAGAAGAAGAAGAAGTCCAAGACACCCAAGGCGGAAGACGGAGAAGGTGAGGCCGAAGGCGAAGGCGAAGGTGATGCCGCTGCAGATGGTGGCCTTGACTTGTCTTTAATGAAGAAGAAGAAGAAGACCAAGAAGCCAAAGGACGAAGGCGATGATTTCGCAGCCAAACTTGCAGCTCTCGATATCGAAAAGGAAGAGGGCGAGGAAGGAGGGGAGGCAGCAGTAGAGAAGGTAGAGGATACCGGTGATATGGAAAAGGGAACTGGAATCTGGCAACACGATGAGACAAAAAAGATTGGCTATGAGCTCCTGCTCTCGAGATTCTTTACCCTCCTCGCACAAAAGAACCCCGACCATGCTTCCAGCGGCTCTCGAAGCTACAAGATTCCTCCTCCTCAATGCTTGCGTGAAGGTAACAAAAAGACCATCTTTGCCAACATTGCCGAGATCTGCAAGCGAATGAAGAGAACTGATGAGCATGTCACCTCATACCTCTTTGCTGAGTTGGGTACGAGTGGTTCCGTTGATGGTAGCAGACGTTTGGTTATCAAGGGTAGATTCCAACAGAAACAAATTGAGAACGTGCTGAGGAGATATATCAGTAAGTTCAGATTTTAAATACTTTGTGGCTATTGGCCAATACTAACACTTTCGCAGTGGAATATGTTACCTGCAAGACCTGCCGTTCCCCAGATACTGAACTCAACAAGGGAGAGAACAGACTGTACTTCATTACTTGCAACTCTTGTGGTTCTCGTCGTAGTGTTACCGCTATCAAGACTGGTTTCTCAGCACAAGTCGGCAAGAGACGCAGACAACAAGGTTAGACAAAGCTTATTGGTTGGTTGCTACTTATGGCGTTTTGAAATCTCATTGGGTCGTTGGATGAGCATAATGTGCTTTGGCACTCGGATTTCTCTGCATCTGGTGGGGTTGAGAAAAGAACATAGAATACTGTAGCAAAACATCGCCTGATCATCTTTTTCTTTCCTTTCTCGGTCTACCAGGTGAAAGAACATAGGAGGAACTTTCCCCATACTGCTATAGTCTCTCAAGTCAGCGAGGTATAACAGCACACACATTATGAAAATCATATCACAAAAGTATCGCATAATGGCACAGGTGCAATAGCAAGTTTTCGGCTTGCTGAATGGTCTATATTAGGAAGAGCCTCATATAAATGCTGCTAATAATATGGGAGCGCGCCAAGTCTCCCATAAGCGCCCGGCTCGGACTTCTCCTCACAGTTCTCGTTGTCTTCCACATCTCCACCGATCTATTTCATTGGACATCCTTGGTCTGCTGTAACCTAGCCAATGATGGCCCAATGATGAATATTGTTGAAGCTGGAAATAGACACTGTCCCCACCACATCCTTAGACCCACCAGTACAGTACTTTCCACACCTGGTTCGGAGCTCTAGGTAGCCTCGTAGCTTAACATACATACCTACCACTTTCTTTCCTTTCCTTTCCTTTCCTCACTCTTCCTCGTCCTTGTTGCATTCTACACGAGAATCACCATCTTCTGAATTGAGACTTGTGGGCTGCGATCTGATTATCGCGTGAGTTCCGTTCTTCCCCTCATTGCGGGGTCCTCATCCATGTCTGACTTTGTGGCCAAGCTGAACTTCAGCTGAAGCTCTTGTAGATTGGCCATTCGAACATCACAACCCTCTAGAAAGCTGTTCTAGTTATCCCTAATATCCGCCATGTCTTATTCCTATCCTCGTAAGCACCCTATATCCTCGAGTGAAAATCTAACTAATGTCGACAAAGCCCCGCCTGGACCCGGGAGCGGTGGTAAGTAGTCTGGCTTCATTTCGAAAATCATCCTGATCAAAATATTGTAGCTCCTCAACAGCAATATGCTCCTCCTCCGAATTCTCCGCCTCCTGCACAGCAGCAACAGGGGCAAGGTCAATACTATCCTCCCCCTCCGCAGCCATCTCCGGGTCATCAACAACAAGCTAGCTACCCTCCACCGCCTCCGCAACAGACTCCCCCTCAAGTCCAGCAACACTACCAACAGCCTCCACAGCAGCAGCAGCATCCAAATTTCTCTCATCGAGCCTCGTATTCGCAACCTCTTGCATCGCCAACTTTTCAACAACAGCAGCAATATCAGCAGCCACCTCAGCAGCCCCAACAGCAAGCCCTCCCCTCCTATGAACAGCCACCAGCTGGAGCTCATATAGCACAGCCAGGAGGAGAAAAGCCACTAGATACAAGTCAGCAAGGAAACCTTGATCATGGAGCTCCATCCGCAGCCCATTTTGTTGGCGCAAGCACTACCCAGGACGATGTTGGAACATTCAATGGTGGGAGTTATCGAATTAGCCACCGAGATACGAATAGTATTATCACTTTCCAGCTTGCAATGGGCTGTCCTCTAACTGCAAAACCCGGAGCTATGATTGCCATGAGTCCAACTGTCACCCTTAAAGGTACTGTGAAATTTTCTATGAAGAAGCTTATTGCTGGTGGTGAAATGACACACTCAACATACACTGGTCCTGGAGAACTTCTTCTTGCACCATCATCACTCGGCGATATCACTAACATCCGACTTGGTGGTAATGAGCAATGGTCTGTCGGTCGCGATGCGTTCTTGGCTTGCACACAGGGAGTTGTGAAGGAATACAAGAGACAAGGTATCGGGAAGGCCATGTTCTCTGGAGAGGGTATGTTTGTCTATAAGATATCTGGTGTTGGGTTGATGTGGATTACAAGTTTGGGTGCTATAATCCGAAAAGATGTATGTGTTGAACCCCTATTTTAAGCGAGAATACTAAATTGGAACCAGTTGGCCGATGGCGAGAGATACATTGTGGATAACGGCCACCTCGTAGCTTGGAATACTAAATATATTCTTGAACGAATAGCTTCTGGGGGCATTATTTCAGGGCTATCGTCTGGAGAGGGACTTGTGTGCAAATTCACTGGGCCAGGAACTGTCTTTTTGCAAACAAGAAATCCGGTAAGTCTCACACTCGAAGTCACTAAGAGGGTTCAAGGGCTGCCAAAACTAACAATTGGTACAGCAAGCGTTTGCACAATGGCTGCAAGGTCATGCGGCGACGCAGATGTGAGGACCGCTTTGAAATTCTATGTGTTTATGTTTGATGAAGTATGGGGTGGGCTGAGATGCTAAAATTGATGAAGACCGCAAGGACGTAATTTTTCATTGATATCAAAATGGCAAACATCAAATTGTAACATGAAGCAGTCCTTTTATTTATTAGAGTCACAAGTGTGTCTGTATCTGCAATGGTCTAGATTTAGGTCTTGTCTCAACTGTGTCAAATGCGAAGCATGCCAATTTCACAGACAGCAGGCAGTTTTGGTCGATATTATACAGGTTTGAAGGCTTCCCAGCAGTTGTTATGATATAGCTTCCATAGACCCTGGGAAATTGAATCCAACTTAGAGAAGTTCTTCATATTACAAGCTGTTTTTAACAATCAAAAGTCGAGTTCTAGAAGATAGAACTTGAACTTGATCAATATTCATCGTGCAATAGCGCCTGGCGTAATGGAGTTCAAATTGACTTCAATGGCTGAGTCTATAAATGAGTTGCATCCTGACTTATCACTCGCTAGCACGTAATGCTTTTTATATATTCTTGGAGCAAGCTCTATCTCACTAGGGTAGCCTATATAGCCAGAGTTTATAGTGTCATAAGTTCCGAGACATCTAAATCCCGATCGTTTTGTTGCTTCTCAGGTTCTTCGAAAATATGGGATCTCCTCAGAAGACAGTTCACGTTCTAAATGTCTCCCACATTTTGAAAAGATCTGTAATTTCAAATTTCAAAAGGGCGACTCGACTCTAGTCATGGCAAGCGAGTAGATACACTTTTTGTCTGACCCTATCGAGTTTTGTTTGTAGCCTCTATGGAAGATGTTGGTTGGTGTTATCCGTAGTGGTCAAATCGTCAAACTATAGCCCTCACTGTCGCCCCTACTTCTTTAGGCTGCACCTACCTTTTAAAAAGAAGATAAATCATCGTTTCTGCACTGTTCTTGCCTCCAAATAACGGCGCGCAGAGACTAGCATGTATATTACTTTTTGGTTTCCTTTCATCTACACTTCCCGCCACCACACAAGACTATTGCTACATTTTGGGTACGAAGTATCAACAGCCAATGGTTTTGCCCTCGTGCCCATTACAACGCAATTGTTAAAATAAAACACTCACCATTGTTCAATTCAATTGGCCGAGAGGCAGTACAAAGAGCTCCGTTGAATAATTCAACAAGACTTGGAGTAGGTCGATTCATGGAATATCCATCATTGCATCATACTTATCATTCGTAATGTTCAAACTTTGAAGTATATTCTGACAACATACGTAGGATACCATCACGATGACCAAAGATTGTGACCGCCCTCCTTTCGATGCCGCTCCGGTAAAGCGAACACCACGCTTGGTGGCTCGAAAGTCAGCGGAGTCAATAACAACTATATTCCCCCACAGCCCTTCTCCCAGTAGGATATCAACGGGAAGAAGCTCCGCCTCACTAAAGGGATCTATTACACTTAGTGGTAGCCTCAGAGTTCGCTCCCCACGTACTAAACGACCAACTATCTTACCACCTAAGCAAGAGGCAGCTACTCAGACGTCTGACGATGAAGCAAATGCTGTGCGTGTTGATCCCGGTTGCAAATTGCACACAAAGATTCGATATGGCGTAGAGGAGCTTCGAAACATTCAGCCAGGAGCATATCCTACAACTTCTCTGACCAAAACAGTCAGATTCGCTGCGGATACGTCTGAGATTAAGAGAGATCCTGCAATCATATATTGTGCCATGAAGCAAACAAAAGAGCAAGTTGTTTCTTTCCTCAATTAAACATAGTTTCAATGTTTCAACAAATCTAACATAATGCCCTTCAGTTTACCCTCGCCAAAATCAAATGTTTCAAGTATTACACAGCCTATCCAGGAATCGCTCGTGGCCACGATCCAACGATTACTCACACTTGATAATAATGACCGCGAGAAGCTTCAGATTATACTTGCTGCCTTGAATAGTTATAATGAGCCTCCCCAAGTTATTATGCCACCAGTTGCTCTACCTAACTTCAATGCATCCCGTGTCGCCATCCCACCAATTCTTACTCCCACCAGCTCTTGCGATACCCCTATCGAAACTAAGCTTAATCCAGAAGCACCAACTTTCCGAGATTTTTCCAGGCTAAAAAGCATTATATCTACGAAATTAGAAGGCACGAAAGAGCCCAGTCATGCCGAAGGCTCAGATTCTAAAACAGTTTCTCCTTCTCCCGAGACAGCTTCCTCTCCAGCCAAGGCAGTTTCTACTGATTTCCCTCATCTCAAATGGAAGATGTCACCCAAAAAGACTTGGGGACTAAGCGTTCATCAGCGACTTGCAGACACTCGTCGAAAAACTCGTCCAGATCACCGTCCAGCAATCCGGCCAGCCTTAACTATAGATATTGCTGTAGATAATACTGCTTCTATCCCAACTGCCATGTAAGTTTGTTGCATTCACTACCTTGATCTCATTGTGTCAAGCCGCGACATACTTAAAAATCCATCCATTTGGCAAAATCTATTGTGGTTCTTTTGGCTATCGAGTCATTTCGTACGGTGCATTAAAGGCCAAACACAACAAGCGTTCTTCCTTTCTTAAAAATACTGCAACTATTAATAACAAGTCCTTACAGCCTACCTAAAACTGATCATGTTCCCACTCCTCTTACGGAACCACGGAAAGGCCATGTGCCGGAGGTGACAGAAAAGTAAGTGCCAGGCAGCTGGGCAATAGCGGCGGCTACTGAACAAATTTTCTAGAGTGTTTCCACAAGATATCACAACTACAGCAGCTCCTGTTGTTCATAATCATTACATGCCAGAAGCTCAGCATTGGTAAGCAGAACCCTAAAAGTTTACAGAGAAAACAATACGACTAGCACTTTCGCAACACATGTCCTAATGTAGGACGTGTAGTTTCCCAAGCCAACCCCAGGCTCCAGTCTGGTTCAACACAGGGCTAGCATCTGCAGGATGGCCAACATACATGGCTATGCCCCCTTGGATTCATCAAATGCCCACGGCATATCCATTTGGATTCCCATTCATATCTCCTCCACCCCCTCCACCCCCTCCTCCATATGTACCACCTCCAACTCCCGCTTACTACCAATCGCCCCTAGAGAGCAACTTTGATGATATCCAGGACTATGCCGATGCACCAGGCGGGCGCATTGGTCAGGTGTTACCTGACTTACTAGGAGATAGACTTCTAAGTAAATTTATAGCCAAGTACCCAATGACTGGAACTCGTAAGTTCGAACGGGAAACAGATTTAGCACTACTCAGGCCATTAACTGACTGCAGGATGTAGCACCGTTGCCAACCACCATGCCCCTTGCCCAGAAAAGTGCACCTGCGCCAATGAAGTCGCCTCCAACGAAATTAAGAGTAAACCAGCATAGCAATTCATCAGCAACAGCAGCCAAGATACAGCAGCAGTTAGAAGAGTTGATACTTGAGAAAAAGGAAAAGGAAGCTCTTGCCAAGATGGAGAAGGATGCAGAGGAACGACGTGCCAAATGGCAGACTGGCCTTAACTTAACGACGCCGAATTTATGACGCATTGACTGTATTTGGCTATTCTCTTCGTTAGCTCTTTCTTCGTTTTAAGCGCTTTCAATCATTGCATTGGCCCACTCTACCATGAGCAGTATAGATAGTCTAGCAATCGTTGGCCATTGCGATTCGACTTGGTGACACAGCTTACTAGCTATTGTATAAATACATGCGTTTTAGCCCTCTAACAATTTTGCGTCGGATTTTGTGACATATTTGTAGTGACTTTCTGTACGGATAGGTATGGCGAGGAATCCACAAGTGCCGCAAAGACCGGGTTATCAATTAACTTTGGTCAGAACAGTTTGATCCATCTAAAACCCGAAGCATTTCTCCGGATAGCTGCAACACGAGAGCTGAACATTTGGGCAAATACCATTCTGATCGATTCCTAATTTTCACTAAAGGTACAGTACAATTACACACAACACGGTTACATGATGATCCGCTTCCATGCTTAGGATAGCTAGGTGTTGATTCTATAACTCTGTGATGCGACTGAATGAGACTACTCTGTTTGACTGCGTAAGGCCACGAAGCTGTATTATCTATACTAGAATAATGATTCAAGAGCCTTGGGTTCAGAACAGGAAAGCTTTCATATAAAATTGCGGGAACCCAAAGGAAAAACAGAAGATTCAAAAATAGTATGTAGTAAGCGGACTAATGTTACATTATCTCTGGGTCGTGTAAGATTTCATAGTTCAGGAAATGGAGTGTCTGACAGAGCACTTTCCCCATTCGAGAATGTATATAGAGTTTTACTGCATCATAGAATGCCCCGAAACCGGACTAATAGCGCAGCAGTATAGTTCCTTTACAGAAAAAAGAAGAACAAAAATCATAGCATGAGACAATTCATTGCATCTCCAACTTAAGAGATTCAGGTGACCATACATTATCATTACAAACTACTGTCTGGAAGCCAGCTCTGGGCTGGCTCGTTGGTCTGTGATAGGCTTGTCACTTCCCTTAATGTGAACTTGGCCCCAAAGTAACTACTGCGCAGGCGTGTGAAGTAAATGCGCCATCTCAATACAGACAGTCAGGCCAGCCGCATATCATGGTTGTGGATATATAATCAAGCATGCCAACCGCTAAACTCCAGCTCAGTACATGGATACCAATATCCAATGCAGCAAGCCCTATCCCTATTGCATGCATAAATACATTTCCCAAATATGGTGTCACCCCTTAACGCCGTCTCGCTAATTCGTTTTGATCATCGAGTACCCTGGAAAGCCAGGTGCGTGTTTATGCTTCTTTAATATTGCTAGACAGCTCACCGAGCGTTGAAAATCGTCCGCCATTGTTTCGAGTAGGGAGCTGCCTCCTTCTCGCAACTTTGGACGCCATTTGGTTCGCATCCCGCGAAGCGGATGAGGAAGTCTCCATCTTTGTATCTGCCCGATTCCTCGGCGGGACCGTTTTTGCTGTACGCGTTCAAGGTCCTTTGGGGAACAAGGGCGAGTTTAGACAAGATGGTTGGATGCCATTGGACTATGTGTTCCTACACTGTATGAGCCTTCAATAAGTTCATTTTATTGCATGCTAAAACTTACGAGGGCATGTGCATCTGCTTTCTGAAAGTTGTATGACCGGTATAGAGGATCGAACCAGGTATCTAAAAAGAACCTGGACCAGTCACCTCTGCGCACAACAAAACTTCCTTGCGCCAAACCATTCTTGTCCTGTGTGAGAACAAGATCCACTTGGCTACCCTTTAGGTGTGAGAAGGTCTTGATAACACTGTCTGGCGGCACAATTGACTGGTCCTTGATCATCATACTCTCTAATATGCTTGGCTTCATGATATCCCCTTCGACCGTAAGAAATGGATTCATTATCAGAGAATCCTGGTCCAGAAACCAAAAATAGGTGCTCTGAGGAAATTTGGTCATCGCATGGCGCATGGCAGGAACTCGAGCCCACGAGTTTGGCGCTCCGTTAAGCTCATAATCATCTTCGGTGGGGAAGAATGCAGCATATCCTACGACCTATCAGTACTTTAAATCCAGCTGCCACACAGAGCCGTTCCAACTTACCGCGCTTTTTCGCGTATTCCACTCTGTTATCCTTGATATCCTCTAGGTATTCATTGCTGTAGACCCCTTTCGTACTCAGAACTGTCACTATAACCACTGGAGGCGTCCCTGACGGTATCGTTTCCCCCCCAATTATATGCGAAACCAGGAAAAATAACGCGCCAACTGCGCAGATTGATATGAGGGCTGCTTGGACACGACTTCTGCGTATTGTGGGAATTCGGGATGTTCGAGGTTTGTACAGCGAGGCATTCGAGGACTTCCTCGTAGGCAGCGCCAAGTGCATTTTCCCAGTGTCGCAAGAGGACGAATCTTTAGTCCAACGAATTTGTGGTCAAATGGCCGTAGAGAAAGTATGTCAAGTGAGAATTGTCTGTCCTCTCGTATCCGAGGACAGGTTGATCCAGCTGGCAATTGTGGATCAGGTCTGTCAGCAAGTCGTATAGAGTTTTACAAATAGCACCTTCACTGAGTGATACTCTGCGACAAAGCATCAGAGTGTTAGTGTTGATTGAGAATATTGAAAAGTCACTTCGGAAATGATGTTTGAATCAAATCATTTATCAGGCCCACTTTAATGGGGAGAAGCCAAGAAATCCCTTAAGTGTATCAGATCCATGCGAACTTTATGGAATCTGAGGCTGCCTCGGCTGCTTAGTATTAGTATGTAATTCGATGCTTGCATTTGAGAGTTCACATTTACTGAACTCTTTCTCTACCGTTAAACTTTTAGCTACACGATTTGAGTACCAAGAAGGGTAGCAGTTGACAGACCATTCAGAAGCACTTTGTCTATTCTACTATACACATTACTTGATCAAGCACCTATATGCTTTAGGCATTAGGTGGTTGCTGCTAGAGGCTTATATGGATTGTGCACCGGAGCATCTATAGCTTCCTCAAAAGAGTGCGAATGTCAAGGAAGAAGCATAGCACATTTCTAGAACCAACCTAGGTCTATGTTTTCCTGCTTCGCAAGCACCAGGAAGAAAACTCAAAACCATACACAGAAATAGGTACAATGTATTGAGATGATTATGAAGTATGGATGGATGGATGTAAATGTATTTGTATCTGATCAATGTATCAACTCAAGATGCAACTGGTCTCTCGAAGAGGCATCATATTGACGTCAGAAACCAATGCCCACGATTTCGCGAAAAATCGAGACATCTGATCATCTTAGTTGGTAAATTTGCGGCCACCCGAAACGAGATTAGAACAAGACGTTCAATTCTCAAGGCTCCAGCAAAAAATTCAATATTTGCACACAGACTAGTCGACACGCCACTGAGGCAGGATATCGTGGCAACTTAAGAGTGTGCAGAATATGAAGGCATCTTCTTCCGACATATTACAAAAGGGGATATGTGGATGATAAAAAGGGTTTTGATCCATTTCTGGTCTGTTATACATCAACGTGTGGGAGTTTTCATATGAATCAAAGCTCAGTGCCGCTCTGACTTGACGCTATTTATACTGCTCTCTCTTTTGCTATTCCTGGAATATCTGTACCGGTGCTGGTGGCTTCTTCTTTTGTAGCAGATATGTTCTCTTCCGTCGAAACAGGTTCGTCTTCAAAATCATCATCATCTCCTTGAACATCGACAACTTGCTCGCTCGCCTTCTCAAGGGTTCTTCGACTCCAGTTACGAACAAACTTCCATGTGGCCTACAGTTATCAGATACGCAATGGGTGGTTACATTGCAGGAGTACTTACGATCATAAATGTGACCACACCCACAAGAACGATTGTCCATGAAATATTTTCAAGACGGTCTCTCCCAGTACCGCCGCGTCGTCCTCTATTGGAGCCTCCAAGTATACCCGAATGGCGAATATTCCACCACTGCCATGGAGGCATCATGAAAAAAGCTTTCACCATTCCAAGGAGGCCCAGAGATGCTAGACCCTTTAGGAAATGTTCAAACCATCCTCCATCTTCGTCATTATAGTGAATTTCTGTAACGCCCCTTGTTGGTAGCGAGGTAATGGTATCATACGGATCGAGGTATAGATTTAAGATAGGGTCCGCGATGAAACCAAGCACAAATATTGTTCCAAATAGAATTGAGACCGTCAGTGCAATTTGCATGATTGTGCTCTGTATCCAAGCACTCCACTTCAAGCGATCTAACTGATATCTGAACTTGCAGGTTGGACACTCCCAAAAGTTCTTTCGTCCATAGCTTGGATCCGCATGTCTCCACGACTGCAAACAACCTTCGTGTACATATCGACTTGAGCCTTTGCACTTACCTTTTGAAAGTCAGCACAGGTTTTTTTTATTTTAAAAGAACCCAGAAAAACTCTGTGTATCCTTGGGGTAGTGAGAGCGAGCCTGGGGAGATTCGACATACATGGTCTAATCAGCCTTCCGTCTGCCGGGTCAGCAGAAATATAGGTGACTTTAGGTGCAGGGCCGAACTTGGAAGTACTGTTGAAGCTTTCATAATTAGGCTGTACAACCTCCAAGCAGATCCTACACGTCCGGGGAGAGTAGTGCCGTTGAGGCTTGGGTGTCTCTCGTTCGATTTCTTCCTCGGAAATTTCTTCTGGGTGGACCTCTTCCCAGTCAACATCTTCAAATGTACCTGGGAGTTTGTCCCGTTCCTCTTGCATTTCTTCCTTGATAGGCTGTACTATAGGTTCCTCTTTAGGCCACGACCAGGAAGCGGTTGTATCGTATGGAACGGATGACATCGTCGAGACTTCTTTTCACACTTGCTAGCAAGAAAGTCCTTTCAATACAGGGCTTTGCCTCCTAGGCTGTGTCAGTTTCAGTAGAATTAGTTGATTGAGTACGGTATGCGGGACAGAATGAGTTGTGAGACTTCTGAGTCAACATAGGGTATATGTGTCTTCCGCAGAATTCGGAGTTTAGTTGACAAGAAATCTAGAGGTTGCATCGACCACCCTTAGTACCGAGGATCACGTGAACTTCATTCGCGTCCAGAGATGCCTTAGAGCTCTATTAAAGTCAACGAGTGCAACAGCTCAACATCTCATTCTTTGCTGACTCTCAAATACTCCACCATCTTCTTTCACTTGATCCTGCTCTTTAAACTGCCTTAAGGCCGAATTCAGAGCCAAAACAATTATGGCGGATAGATATTCGTTCTCTTTGACCACCTTCTCCCCCAGGTACGTAAATAGAGCTATTCCAACGCGAAGATTAGGAGACAGCTCCGATTGATAGACCTCTTACTGATATCGAATAGTGGAAAGCTAGTTCAAATAGGTTCGTGTAATATGAGGCGACTTCTGTGGGAGCTTACAGCATATCACGGCCCTTGCTTTGCAACTCAGTCACTGACTTAACTTTAGAATATGCTTTAAATGCAGTCAATCAAGGAGTAACTGCTCTTGGTATCAAGGGTAAGCTTTCTCCTGGTGTAAAATTTGAGCTAAACTAATACTAATTGATAGCTACTAACGGGATTGTCCTTGCTACGGAAAAGAAGTCATCCTCTCCTCTCATCGACCCTCCTTCCCTCTCGAAAGTCAGCCTCATCACCCCTAATATCGGTATGGTATACTCCGGTATGGGCCCAGATTACAGAGTACTGGTCGATAAAGCACGTAAAGTATCACACACTGGTTACAAGCGCATCTACAACGAATATCCACCCACGAGAATATTAGTCCAGGATGTTGCAAGAGTTATGCAAGAGGCGACCCAGTCTGGCGGCGTGCGACCTTACGGAGTAAGCTTATTGATCGCTGGATGGGATGATGGAATTGAACCTGAAACGGAGGAGTCTGCTACTGCCGATACCCACCCAGATGAGAAGAAGCCATCTGGAAAAACTGGTGGCATTTTGAAGGGCGGACCTATGCTGTATCAGGTCGATCCTAGCGGCAGCTATTTCCCATGGAAGGCAACAGCAATTGGAAAGAGCGCAACTTCCGCGAAGACTTTCTTAGAGAAGCGTTACACCGAAGGACTGGAGTTGGAAGATGCTGTGCATATTGCACTTCTGACGTTGAAAGAAACAATCGAGGGAGAGATGAACGGTGAGACAGTGGAGATCGGTAGGTACCATAATTCGTGAGAATTCTTGCTTTTACTAATATGTCTAGGTATTGTTGGGCCTCCAGCTCACCATCTGCTTGGAGTCGAGGGTGTTGAGGGTGCTCAAGGGCCAAGATTCAGAAAGCTGAGCCCCCAGGAAATTGAGGACTACCTTACGAATCTATGAGCTTCTTTCTATGCAAGCAGCAAGTCATAGTCCGGCAAACATTGCACGGTGTATTATAGAATTGCATTAAGAAGATAAAATGAATGAGATACCAGGGCGAGCAATGCCTTCTCCTAACCTGTTGCAATTTCGACAAGCAAGAATGTGTTTTTGTAGCCAGCATGTACACCAACAATTCGTCGCTGGTCTTGGATGGGAATTATCAACTGCTTCCAATTCTCTGTCCTCTTGATATCTGCTCCAAGCTGCCCGTTAGTACCTTCTCCCACAATAAAGATATTTCCTTCGGTTGTGAGTACAATCGTATGGTTGAACCCTACGGAAACATCTCGAATATCATATCCATCCAGGTCAAGGGGGGTGGGGGAACCACTAAACAGATCTTTAGGCTCTCCAGCTCTTCCCCAAAAGTAAACATCATTAGCAAAAGTCAAAGCTGCAGTTGCATATCCGCCGGATGAAATTTTGACAATCCTGTCTTCTAGATCTGCAAGATCTTCAACAATTGAAGGTTCAGATGCCGGACTATTGTTAGGGAGGTTAGATCTGCTAGGTCGAGGTAATGAGGGAATGGCTTATCTACTTTTCTTTTGTTATTTCTCGCCCTAGACATTGTTCGTATCTTTTATCGCCCCATGTATAGACATGGCCTGTAGATGAGAGGGCTGTAAAGCTTGTTTCATTGGCTTCTAGCTGTTTGATTTGACCCAAGCCCTTGAAAGTCTTGCAGTTGCCTTCTCGGTAATCTTTTAAGGATTTATATTGTCTTAATTCCCCCTCTCTGAGTTCTAATGGCGCCTTAGATTAGGGCCACATACCAGTTTAAAGCTTAGTAGGTACTTACCACATATTATGTCATTTCCTGCCATTGCAACATTTTCTAAATCCGTGTACCTCTCTTGAAGAGCAGATGTGTTTTCATCAAGACAACCTGCAACCTTTATCCCGGATGTCGTCTGAACTACAGTCGTCTTATAATTAGTAAAAAAGGGTAGCTCAAAGACCAAAGCAGTATTGTCAAAAAACAAAAGTTGAAAAGAAGGTGGGGTTGCTAATGAGTATGTAGAGATGCAGAGGAAACATAGGCTCTTGGACACTACGAAATACCAAATGGATTAGCTTATAGGTGGCATGAGAATGAGCACCCCTAAAGCATCTAAACTTGAAGTCTAAGTGTGAAGGCTGCTTGCCTCCAAAACTCATCCATTTTGAACTACCTGTGAATATTATGTAAATGGCTCCTTTTGG
>Ga0247734_1000226_pt1 | contig 50959 bp, 42 predicted proteins | sample UWRJL103311B2_FD_180933 | JGI IMG/M metagenome (GOLD analysis project Ga0247734, IMG submission 180933) | Plant litter microbial communities from Arlington Agricultural Research Station in Wisconsin, United States - UWRJ-L103-311B-2 | ecosystem: Environmental > Terrestrial > Plant litter >...
GCAGTACCGGGCCTTGCTGCGCAAGGCCCGGAAACTGGGGCTGGACTTGGTAAAGGCTTCTTGAATTGTTTAATGAAATCAGAGGCTTATTTTTTGTTTGATGAGAGCGAGCTTGCTCGCGAAGGCGATGTCACAGACGAAACCGCTTCGCAGCGTTCGGCAGCTCCTACAGGGATTAGTGGCGGGCTTATTTTTTGCTCTTGATCTCAAACAGTCGGCCATCAATGAACCGCAGGTTGCGGTACATGCCGTTGTCGGGCCAAACGTGAAATCCGTGGGAGCGAGCTTGCTCGCGAAGGCGTCAGGTCAGGCAATAATTTATAGACAGGCACACCGCATTCGCGAGCAAGCTCGCTCCCACAGAAATATTGGAGTGGGTGCCTAGCGGCTATTTCCCACCGGCGCCAACAACAACTCGACCCGGTGCTTGCGAATCCCGTCCGCCGCCGCTTCCGCCAGGGCTGCATCGCTGATGATGATGTCGAACTGTTCCAGGGCGGCGATTTTGTACATGCCGAAGGTGCCGTACTTGGAGCTGGTCGCCACCAGAACGGTTTGCGAGGCGGATTGCATGGCGGCCTGTTTGACTTCGACTTTGAGCGCCGAAGGCGTGGTGGTGCCGCGCTGCAAGTCCCAGGAGCTGGTGGACATGAAGGCGATGTCGGTCGCCAGCTGACGCAAAGTCGCCGCCGCCAGGCCACCGACGCAGGACATGTTGGGGTGGTCGAGCAGGCCGCCGGTGTGAATCACGTCCACATGGGTGGCGTCAGCCAGGGCGTCGACGATGCCGAAGTCGTTGGTGACCACGGTCATACCCGACAACGCGGCAATGTGCGGGACGATTTCCAGGGTGCTGGTGCCCGCATCGAGGTAGATGGTCATGTCATCGTGCAGCAGACCGGCCGCCAGACGCGCCATGCCCTGCTTTTGCGGCAGCTCGACCACGGCTTTGGATTGATGGCTGGGTTCGCTGTGCAACTGGCTGGCGATGCGCACGCCACCGGTCACCGAATAGGCGCGGCCTTCCTGTTCCAGCAGCGCGATGTCGCGGCGGATGGTCATGTGCGAGCAATCGAACATCTCCACCAACTGGTGCACGCTGAGCACCTGATGCTTGCGCAACTGGCGCAGCATCAACTCCCGACGCTGGTCAGGAATCATCGGTGTGCCGCCTGTTACGGCGATCTCCTCTTTGCTGGACATGCATGCTCCAAAGCCTCGATAAAACCGCCAGCACGCGCCAGCGGTCGTCGCATCTTAGCCAATCGAGCCACGCATGGCAGCACAAGCGTCTCAGTGATCGCTATTTAGCGTCTGCGGCTCGCCACGGGTCACCGACTTGACCAGCTTGCCGATGCTCAAGCCCTGCAACAGGATCGAGGACAACACCACGATGTAGGTGATGCTCAGGATCAGGTCGCGCTCCGGGCCCAATGGCAAGGCCAGGGCCAGCGCCACGGAGACGCCGCCACGCAAGCCGCCCCAGGTCAGGATGCGGATGGTGCCCTTGGGCACGGTGCGCCAGCGACGCAGCAGCAGAATCGCCGGGGCCACCGTGACGAACCGCGACAGCAGGATCGCCACCGCCAACATGCCCGCCGCCAGCAAGTGCGACCAGGAGAACGGCAACAGCAGCAGCTCCATGCCGATCAGCGCGAACAGCAGCGCATTAAGCATGTCATCGAGCAGTTCCCAGAAACCGTCCATGTAGCGACGGGTCATGTCGTTCATCGCCAGGTTGCGGCCCAGGTTGCCGATGATCAGACCGGCCACGACCATCGCAATCGGCCCTGACACGTGCAGCTCGGTGGACATCGCCGAGCCGCCGATCACCAGCGCCAGGGTTAGCATGACTTCGATCTGGTACTGCTCGATGCTCTTGATCATCAAGTACACCGCGTAACCGATCAGGCCGCCAAACAGCACACCGCCCACCGCTTCATGCACGAACAGCATGGCGGTTTCGCCGACCGTCGGGGTTTCGCCCAGTTGCGCAATGCCCAGCAACACGGTGAACACCACAACCGCCGTGCCGTCGTTGAACAGCGACTCACCGACGATGGTGGTTTTCAGCGGCTTGGACGCGTTGGCGGTCCGCAGCACGCCCAGCACGGCGATAGGGTCGGTGGGCGAGATCAGCGCGCCGAACAGCAGGCAGTACAGGAAGCTCACGTGCCAGCCGAACAGGGCAAAAATCCAGTACGCCAGGGTGCCGATCACTGTGGTGGCGATCAGAACGCCGAAGGTCGCCAGCAATCCGATGGGCCAGCGGTAGCTTTTCAGGTCGGACAGGTTGACGTGCAAGGCGCCTGCGAACAGCAGGAACGACAGCATCCAGTTCATCAACAGATCGCCGAAATCAATCTGGCCGATCAGTTGTTGCACGCGCTCTTCGAGGCCCGGAAAGCCCATCAGACTCAGGCCTTGCAGGATCAGCGAAAACATCAGCGCAGTGACCATTACTCCGATGGTGGGCGGCAGGCCGACAAAGCGGAAATTCACATACGTGAGCAGCGAGGTGAGGCAGATAAATCCAGCAGCGAGTTCAAGCATCGGTCTTCCTGTTATTACGATTCAAAGCGTGCCCGGCGGTGAGTTGGTTCTTCAACGGGCAGAGGTTTGATGGGCTGCTGACGCAAGCAGACACATATTTGCGGGAAGACATTGACCGCAAACAGGGGCAGGCGTTGCAAATCTGTGCCTGAAGACGGCAATCAGCTATTATCGCCGCTCGTTAATGGGAATCATCCGCAGATGCAATGGGCAGATGATCACCCTGTGGGAGCAAGCTTGCTTGCGAAGGCGGTGTTTCGAACTCCAAATACAGGTCGTGAACACGGACCTCTTCGCGAGCAAGCTCGCTCTCATCAAACATAAAATAACTATCTGAATTGAAATGATTTTCTGTGGGAGGACCGGGGTGGCGCTCCACCTTGCTCGCGAAAGGGCCGGGACATCAGCATATATTTCTGAAGCCAGGAACATTGCCTTCGCGAGCAAGCTCGCTCCCACAGGACCTATGTTTGCTGCGCGACAGCGCGGCGTCCGGACGACGTGGGCACTCCCACAGGTGTCTCTAGCGTTTTCCGTATAACCGGGCCATTCGATGCTTGATCCAACTCCCCTCCCCCCGCGCATCCTCATCGTCGATGACCATCGCAAGATCCGCGATCCGTTGGCGGTGTACCTGCGTCGGCATTCGTTCGACGTGCGCACTGCCGAGGATGCCGCCGGGATGTGGCAATTGCTCAAGCAGCAGGCGTTCGATGTGGTGGTGCTGGACGTGATGCTGCCCGACGGCGACGGTTTCGACCTGTGCGGCCAGCTGCATAGGCGCTCGAATATCCCGGTAATCCTGCTGACGGCGCGCGACACCTCAGCGGATCGGGTTCGCGGGCTGGACCTGGGCGCCGACGACTACATCACCAAACCCTTCGAGCCTCGCGAGCTGGTGGCGCGGATCAACAGCGTCCTGCGCCGCCGGGGAGTCGCGCCCCAGCTGGAAACAACGCTGTCAGACAGCGAGCCTGCGCCTTCCTTGCTGCGTTACGACTTCGCTGGCCTAGCCTTCGTGACCTCAACCGAGATGCTGGTGCGAGCCGACGGTAGCCAGGTGCAACTGAGCACCGCCGAAAGCCGGCTGCTGACGGTGTTCCTCAAGCACCCCAACATGACCCTTGATCGCCAGCGCCTGCTGGACCTGACCGCGCGCCCCGGCACCGAGGTATTTGATCGCGCCATCGACCGGCAGATCAGCCGCCTGCGCCGCAAACTGGTGGACGACCCGCTGCAGCCACAGCTGTTGCGCACGGTCTGGGGCGGCGGTTACATGCTGGCCGCCGACGTCAGCGTGCAGCAACTGTGAACTGGCTCCGCCGTTGCTGGCCACGACGCATGACCCATCAATTGGGCGTGCTTTTGTTACTGGCGTTGCTGGCCTCCAACGCCATCGCGATGTTGTTTCTGCAGCGCACCGGCGCGCTGATCCATCCGCTGTCGCGCACCCTGACCCTCGAGCGGCTGGTCACCGCTTATCACGTGGCCCACGAACTCTCAGCCAAAGACGCGTCACGGGTGCTGGCAACCATGACCACCGACGATGCGCGTTTCTGGATCGCTGATCAGCCCGATGTCAGCCCCTTTGACATGCACAAGGAAGAACGGCGTCTGGCCCGCGACCTGCGCGCAAGGCTGGCGCTGACGGAAGAGATGCCGGTGAGTATTCAACTGGAGCGCACCACCGGCGGCCCGGCACGCGAGCAGGTGTTTTTCCGCGCAGGCTGGGCACCGCTGCGCCTGCGCACCAGCATCATCTTGCCCAACGGCCAGAGCCTCAATTCCCTGCAACACCCGGCCGGGGCCTACGAATGGAGTCGGCTGCTGGCCTACACCTTGCCGGTGACAACCATTCCGGTGCTGCTGATCGTGATTTTCTTCATGCGCCGCATTGTGCAGCCGGTCAAGACCCTGGCCGAGGCCACCGAGCGGGTCAGCCGTGGCGAGTGGATTGCGCCGTTGCCGTTGAGCGGCCCGCAGGAAGCGCGGGACCTGACCACAGCGTTCAACGTGATGCAGGAGCGCATCGCCCGGCACGTGGAAGGCCGCACGCGCATGCTGGCCGCCGTCAGTCATGACCTGAATACGCCGATCACCGAACTGCGTTTGCAGATGGAGCTGGTCGAAGACGGACCGCTGCGTGACGACATGCTCGAAAGCCTCGACGAGTTGCGCGCCATGGTGGCCGAAACCCTCAACTTCGTGCGGGGCGATGCGGTGCAGGAGCCCACGGCGACCGTGTCCCTCAATGAAATGCTCGACGATCTGGCGCGGCGTTATCGCACCCTGGAGCAGCCAGTCACTTGGGCATCCGCCGAAGCGATCAGCTGTCGTTGCCGCCCCCTGGCGCTCAAGCGCGCACTGACCAACCTGATCGACAACGCGCTGCGCCACGCGGGCGATGCGCACATCAGTCTGGGCCGTGAAAACGGCGGGATGATCAGGCTGGAGATTCTTGATCACGGGCCGGGGATCGAACCGGCGTGGCTGACGCAAGTCTTCGAGCCGTTCGTGCAGCTGGGCCGTGGCGGTGCAGATGTCAGCCAGGGTGGCGGGCTAGGCCTGGGGTTGGCCATCGCCCGCGCCTGCATTCAGGCCCACGGCGGGGAACTGGCCCTGGAAAATCGGCCACCCGCCGGGCTGTGCGCGCTGGTGCGTTTACCCGCCGCGCCTGAACCGGTGAAGACTTAACCCGGCGTGGCCTCTTTGCGCTGCTCATCGCTCGGCTCTTTGATCCGGTACCACGCTACATACAGCGCAGGCAGGAACAACAGGGTCAGGAGCGTGGCGATGATGATGCCGCCAATCATGGCGTAGGCCATCGGGCCCCAGAACACTTCTCGCGCGATGGGGATCATGCCCAGGCTGGCGGCCGCTGCGGTGAGCAGGATGGGACGGCGACGATGCTGAGTGGCTTCGGCCACCGCGTCCCACGGCAGGTAACCATCGCGTTCGTAAGCGTCGATCTGCGTCACCAGAATCACCGAGTTGCGGATGATGATCCCGATCAGCGCGAGCACCCCGAGTATCGCCACGAAACCCATGGGCGTGCCCGTCGGGATCAGCGCCAACACCACGCCAATCAAGCCGAGCGGTGCAACGCTGGCCACCAGGAACATTTTCTGCACGCTGTGCAGCTGGATCATCAGGAAGGTCGCCATCAGGAACACCATCAGCGGCACCACGCTGGCAATCGGGCCCTGCGCCTTGCTGCTCTCCTCCACCGTGCCGCCCGTGGCGACCTTGTAACCCACCGGCAAACCGGCGCTGAACTTGTCGATTTCCGGCTTGAGTTCCTTGACCAGATCCGTGGGCTGCATGTCATCGGCCACCGCCGCCTTGACGGTGATGGTCGGTTTGCGATCACGACGCCAGACCAGCGGCTGCTCCATTTCATAACGCACGGTCGCAAACGCCAGCAGCGGAATCGAGGTGCCGCCCGAGGTGACGATCTGCAGGTTTTGCAGGGTTTCCGGCGATCCACGCTCGGCGTCTTCGGCGCGACCCACGACATTGATCAGGTAAATGTCATCGCGCACCTGAGTCACGGCCGAGCCACTGACGATGCTGTTCATCAGTTGCGCTACATCTTCGGAAGACAAGCCCAATTGCCGCGCCTTGTCCTGGTTGATGTCGATGCGCAGGACTTTGCCCGGTTCGTTCCAGTCGTAAATTATTTCGCCGACATGGGCGTTATTGTCCAGCAACGTCGCCAGCTCGATGGCGTGCTGGCGGACCTTGTCGATATTTTCGCCACTGACCCGATACTGCAGCGGACGCCCCACCGGTGGCCCCATTTCCAGGGGTTGCACGTAACTGCCGATGCCGACGAAATCCTCACGCAAACGCTTGTTCAGGCGATCACTCAATGCCGCGCGCTGCTCCAGGCTTTTGCTGACGATCACCAATTGCGCGTAGTACGGGTTTTCCAGCTGTTGATCCAGCGGCAGATAGAAACGCACCGCGCCCTGGCCGATATAAGTGCTCCAGCGCTCGATGTCCGGATCGTCCTTGAGGGTGGCTTCCAGACGGTCCACCACCTTGCGGGTTTCGTTGATCGACGCGTTTTGCGGGAGGTTCAGGTCGACGAGGATTTCCGGGCGATCCGAAGACGGGAAGAACTGGTTCTGCACGAACTGCATGGAGAACACCGCCCCCACAAACAGCAGCACAGTGATGATGATCGTCAGCCAGCGATTGCGCATCGCCCAGAACATGCTGCCGCTGAACGCACGGGCAATGCGCCCCTCTTTCTCCTTTTCATCCTTCTTCTTGATGTTGCTGCTCAGGATGTGCACGCCGATGACGGGCGCGAACAGCACCGCCACCACCCAGGACACCAGCATCGCCACGGCAATGACCGCAAACAGCGTGAAGGTGTACTCCCCGGCCGAGCTGGCGTTGAGGCCGATGGGCACAAACCCGGCGACGGTGACCAGCGTGCCGGTCAGCATCGGGAAGGCGGTGGAGGTGTAGGCGTAGGTCGCGGCCTGCTCCTTGGTCTCGCCCATTTCCAGGCGGGTGACCATCATTTCAACGGTGATCATGGCGTCGTCCACCAGCAACCCCAGGGCGATGATCAACGCGCCGAGGGAGATCCGCTGCATGGTGATGCCGCTGTATTCCATGAACACAAACACCATGGCCAGCACCAGCGGGATCGAACACGCCACCACCAACCCGGCACGCACACCGAGGCTGACGAAGCTGACGATGAGCACGATCACCACCGCTTCGAACAGCGCGCTGGTGAAGCCACCCACGGCTTTTTCCACCACTTCGGCCTGATCTGAAACGCTGTGCACGCCCACGCCCACTGGCAAGTCAGCGGTGGTTTGCTCCATACGCGTGTGCAGCGCCTTGCCGAACTCCTGAATGTTGCCGCCCTTCTTCATGGCAATCGCCAGGCCAATGGCCGGTTTGCCGTTGTAGCGGAACAGAGGTTTGGGCGGATCGGTGTAGCCGCGCGTGATTTCGGCGATGTCGCTCAAGCGGTAGAAGCGGTCATTGAGCCGCAGGTTGACCGCTGCCAGGTCCTTCTCGGATGCGAACTGCCCCGAGGTGCGCACTGAAATCCGTTCGGGTCCGGCTTCGATAACCCCCGCAGGCGTCACGGTGTTCTGCGATTGCAGGCTTTGCACCACCTGACCCTGATCCAGCCCCAGGGCGGCCAGTTTGCGGGTGGAGAAATTCAGGTACAGCACTTCGTCCTGCTGGCCGATCATCTCGACCTTGCCCAGCCCCGGTACCTCGCGGATCTCTGCGCGCACCTGCTCCACGTAATCGCGCAACTGGCGCATGGAGAAACCATCGGCGGTGAAGGCGTAAATCGAGCCGTAGACATCACCGAATTCATCGTTGAAAAACGGCCCCTGCATGCCCTGTGGGAACTGGCTGCGGATGTCGTCGATCTTCTTGCGCACCTGATACCAGATCTGCGGAATGTCCTTGGCGCTGGTGGTGTCGCGCAGGTTGACCAGGATCGTCGACTCGCCGGGTCGGGTGTAGCTTTTCACGTAATCGAGGGAGTCGAGTTCTTCGAGCTTTTTCTCGATGCGGTCGGTGACTTGCTCCAGGGTTTCGTCCACCGTCGCGCCCGGCCAGCGGGTTTGCACGACCATGGTTTTGATGGTGAAAGACGGATCTTCTTCACGCCCCAGATTCATGTAGGAAAACACGCCCATGAGCAGCGCGACGAACATCAGGTACCAGACAAACGACTGGTGTTTGATGGCCCATTCGGACAGGTTAAAACTCCCTTTCATCGCGGGCTTCCTTCATCGACTTTGACTTTCTGGCCCGGTTTCAGGCTGTTGACCCCGGCACTGACCACACGCTCGCCGGGCTTGACGCCATTGCTCAGCACAAAGGTGTCGGCGCTGCGGCTGACCACCTGCACATCGCGCGGGTTGACGGTCTGACTCTGCTGATCGATGACCCAGATTCGGGTTTTGCCATCGACCTCCTGCAGCGCATTGATCGGCAGCTCGGTGCGCGCTGCAATCGCGGTACTGAGGGTGACGCTGATGGCCGTACCCAGGCGGAACGATTCCGGCGTTTCAGTCAAACTCAGGCGAGCGCGCCGGGTGCGGGTGGTGCGCTCGGCCTGGGGCTCGATCTCCCGCAGGGTTGCGGTGGTCGATACCTGCGGATCAAGCTGGCTGGCAACCTTGAACTCAACGCCCGCAGGCAATTGATCGGCTAGCGAGCCGGGTAGATCGATCACCGCTTCCTTGACGTCCGGGCGCGCCAGGGTCACGACTTCCTGCCCCGCCGTCACCACCTGCCCGGCCTCGGCCTGCCAGCGGGTCACCACGGCAGCGTGGTCGGTGCGCAGCTCGCTGTAGCCCAGTTGATCCTGAGCCTGGCTCAAAGCCGAGCGCGCCTGTTCGCGGGAGGCGTTGGTGGTTTTCAGGTCGGTCTGGGCGATATCCAGCTGCGCCTGTGCGCCGACGCCTCGATCAAACAGCTCTTGCTGGCGCCGGGCATTGGCTTGCGCGTTGATCCACTGCGCTTCAATCCGCGCCAGGTCGCCCTGAGCGGCGCGCACGTTGTTTTGCTGGTCGGTGGGGTCGAGGGTCGCGAGCAACTGGCCTTTCTGCACTTCACTGCCGACATCCACATGGCGCTGGGCAATCCGCCCGCCCACCCGGAAGCCAAGGGTGCTCTGAAAGCGCGCCTCGATATTGCCCGCAAAACGTCCCAGGCTTTCTTCAGACACGGCGTTGGCCTGCACCGACAACACCGGACGCACCGGCTCCGGTGGCGGTTCTTCCTTGCTGCAGGCACTCAACCCACCCAGCAACAGCAACGGCAGCAAACGCTTCATGGCTGCACCTTCGCGGTTTTCTGTTGCTCAGTCGGGACGACTTCGACCTGCATATCCGGGTGCAACAACTGCCCGCCCATCACCACCACTTTTTCACCTGCCTTGAGGCCGTCGGAAATGATCACTTGGCCGGTCAGATAACGCCCCACCGTCACACCCCGCAAATGAGCCTTGCCTTGATCATCCACCACCCACACGGCGGGCTGACCGAGTTCCTTGCCCAACCCTTTGGTCAGTGCGGCCCAAGGCAGCTCGACACTGGCCTTGCCCGGTGCTTGCAGGTTGACGCTGACCACCGACCCCAAGTCCATGCCATCGGGGAGTTTTTCCAGGCCGATCTTCACTTGCAGGGTGCCGGTCTGGGCGGAGACGGCCGGGGTGACTTCGCGGACTTTGCCCACTGTTTTGATCTGTGGATTTTCCAGCAACGTGACCGCCACCGGCTGATCACTGGACGGAGCGGCGAACAGTGATTCGTAAACGTTGAATACCGCGTCGCGCTCGCCGTCACGGGCCAGGCCAAAAATCGGCACGGTGGCCTGCACGACTTGGCCGACTTCCGCCTGGCGTTCGGTAATCACCCCTGGCGCATCCGCCACCAGCGCGGTGTAGCTCAATTGTTCACGGGCGTTGGCCAGTTGCGCCTGAGCGGCCTTGAGCGCGCTCTGGCTGCTGCGCAACGCGGCCTGCGCCGAGTCGTACTCACTGCGACTGGTGTAACCCTTGGGCAGCAACTTTTCCTGACGCACAAACGCCGCGCTACTTTGCGTCACCCGCGCCTGTTCGGCGGCGACTGCGGCTACGGCGGAATCGACGTTGGTCTGCAAATCCTTGGGATCGAGTCTGGCCAGCACCTGGCGCGCGGTCACGCGGTCACCGACATCGACCATGCGCTGAATGATCTTGCCCCCGACGCGGAACGAGAGCTGGGTCTGCACGCGCGCTTGAATATCACCCGTGAGGGCCACTTGAGCGGCGTAATCGGCCGAGGCCACCTCTTGTACATACACCCGTGGCAGGTTCGGCGCAGGCGGTTTTTCCTTGCCGCAGCCCGCCACAGTCACCAACAGAAACGCCAGGCCGAAAATCGCCAGTCTTGGGGGATAAACGGGCATGCAGACTCCTTATGCGGATGCCGTGCGCGCGCCTCGCTGCGAGTGAGTGGGTAGCGCCGTGCATATGCGACTGTAAGCGTAGATAAGGGTTCCGTGGAGTACTTTATTCAGGGCGATGGAGCTGGATTCTACGTTCCGCCTGCAAGACGTCCGAAACACATAGAATCCTTGGCTGGCCTCAGACCTGCGGGAGCGATTTTCGTCTGTGAGCAGTACTTGGTCGCGATTCCTTCAGCACGGGCAAGCCACGCTCCCACAGGGCCGTCATTCGCCCATCGAGCTTGCTAAACTCCCGTCCATTCACCCGGCAAGGACGCAGCAATGCTCAAAACCCTGGCAGTCGCCAATTACCGCTCAATCAACAGCCTTATCGTGCCGCTTGAACGGCTGAACGTGATTACCGGCCCCAATGGCAGCGGCAAGTCCAATCTGTACCGCGCTTTACGCTTGCTGGCTGAAACAGCGCAAGGCGGGGTCATCAATGCGCTGGCCCGTGAAGGCGGGCTGAGTTCGACGTTCTGGGCCGGGCCCGAGCAGATTTCACGGCGCATGCGCAGTGGCGAGGTTGAGGTGCAGGGCGGGCCAAGGCAGCAGGTCAAGCGGCTGCGCCTGGGCTTTGCGGCTGAGGACTTCAGTTACGCCATTTCTCTGGGCTTGCCGGAGAAAACCCTCAGCGCGTTCTCGCTGGACCCTGAAATCAAGAAGGAATGCATCTGGGCCGGCCCGCTGTTTCGCCCGGCCAGTTTGCTGGTGCAACGCAGTGGGCCAATGATTCGCGCCAGGGACGGCCGCGAATGGGACGTGCTGGCGCAACACACGCCGATGTTCGACAGCATGTTCGATCAAGTGGGCAACATGCGTACCTGCCCGGAAGTCTTGCAGTTACGGGAGACCATTCGCGGCTGGCGTTTCTACGATCACTTTCGCACCGACGTCGAAGCACCTGCACGCCGCCCGCAACTGGGCACTCGAACGCCAGTGCTGCATCACGACGGCCGGGATCTGGCCGCAGCCTTGCAGACCATTCTGGAGATTGGCGAACCCGAAGCACTGCATGCGGCCATCAGCGATGCGTTCCCCGGTGCCCGTCTGGAAATCAACACGGCAGTGGATGGGCATTTCGCGGTGGAGTTTTATCAGGACGGGTTGCTGCGCCCGCTGTCCGCAGCGGAGTTGTCTGACGGCACCTTGCGCTACTTGCTGCTGATCGCCGCCCTGCTCACCCCGCGCCCACCCACCATGATGGTGCTCAACGAACCGGAAACCAGCCTGCACCCGGATCTGCTGCCTGCATTGGCCCGGCTGATTACCAAGGCTTCCCACAATTGCCAGGTCTGGGTCGTATCCCATGCCAGCCGATTGATTGCAGCGCTGGAGCAAAGCCCGGAATGCAACGCTATCGAACTGGAAAAGGTACTGGGGCAGACCGGCATTGTGGGGCAAGGAATGCTGGATCAACCGGCGTGGCATTGGCCGGATTGAAGACGCAGGCTTGAGATCCTTTTTGTAGGATTGCCGCGTCGTCCAGATGCAGCGCTGTCGCGCAGTAAATACAAGACCTGTGGGAGCGACCGGGGTGGCGTCCGGACGACCGAAGGCTGCGAAGCGGGTTTATCAGACCGATCGCTTTCGCAGCCTGCGGCAGCTCCTACAGAAAAGTGTCAGCTACCCGCACCACTATGGGCTTCTTCGAAGAAGTAATCCTTCCAGCTGTCCGCCTTGTTTTTCAGCACGCCCAGCTCATGCAGTTTCTCGGCGTAGATATAGGTGCGTTGCGGGGCGATGGTGAAGTCGATTTCCGGGTCGGCAACGATCTTCTCGACCAGCGCCAGTGGCAGCTTGGATTGCTCTACGCGGATGTAGGTCTTGGCGGCGGCGGGCTTGTCGGCCTTGATGATTTTCTCGGCTTCAGCCAATGCGTCGTAGAAGGCTTTGTAGGTCTTCGGGTTTTCGTCGTGGAATTTCTCGGTGGTGTAGAGCACGTTGAACGTGGCCTGACCGCCCAGGGCGTCGTAGGAACTCAGCACTTTATGCACATTCGGGTTTTCCAGTTCCTGGTACTGAAACGGCGGGCTGGAGAAGTGCGAGTTGATTTCCGAGCCGCCCGCGATCAGCGCCGAGGTGGCGTCCGGGTGGGCGAGGCTTACCGAGATGTTGTCGAATTTCTTGAAGTTCTCGTTACCGAACTGCTTGGCGGTTTCGATCTGCAAGGTGCGCGACTGGAAGCCAACGCCCGCGGCGGGCACGGCGATGCGATCTTTCTCGGAGAAGTCCTTGAGGGTCTTCACGTTCGGGTTGTTGGTCAGCAGGTAGTTGGGCATCGAGCCCAGCGAGGCGATGGCTTTGACGTTCTGCTTGCCCTTGGTGCGGTCCCAGACGGTCAGCATCGGTGGCACGCCTGCGGACACCACGTCCAGCGCACCAGCCAATAGCGCTTCGTTCATGGCGGTAGCGCCGGAGATGCTGTTCCAGTCGACCTTGATGTCCAGGCCCTGCTCTTTACCGTGCTTTTCGATCAACTGTTGATCGCGCACCACGTCCAGAATCAGATAACCGATGCCGAACTGCTGGGCGATGCTGATCTTGCCTTCGGCCTGCGCGCCGCTGCTGAGCAGACCGAGGGTGGCTGCCAGCGCGACGAGGGCTGAGCGTTTGAAAGGGATTGCCATGTAGAACCTCACAAAAATGGATGTCGTTAAATCAGCGCTGCATGCCCCAGCGCTTGACGGTCAGGCGTTCGATATTGGCGAACAGCAGGTTTTCCACCAGCAGGCCGATGAGGATCACGGCAGCGAGGCCAGCGAAAACCTTGTCGGTGTACAACTCGTTGCGGTTCTGGAAGATGTACCAGCCCAGCCCGCCTTTGCCCGATGACGCACCGAACACCAGTTCGGCGGCAATCAAGGTGCGCCAGGCGAAGGCCCAGCCGATTTTCAAACCCGCCAGAATTGACGGCAGCGCAGCCGGGATCAGGATGTACCAGACAAACCGCAGGCCCTTGAGGCCGTAGTTGCGGCCGGCCATGCGCTGGGTTTCCGAGACACCGAGAAAACCCGCGTAAGTGTTGAGCGCCAACGCCCACAGCACCGAATGCACCAGCACGAAAATCAGGCTGTTCTGACCCAGGCCAAACCACAGCAGCGCCAGCGGCAACAGCGCAATGGCGGGCAGCGGGTTGAACATCGCCGTCAGAGTGCCGAGCAGGTCGCGGCCCAGTTGCGTCGAGACCGCCAGCGTTGTCAGGGCAAAGGCCAGAACGATGCCAATCACGTAGCCCTGAATCAGCACGGTCAGGGAAATCCACACCTTGCCGATCAGTTCGCCAGACAGGATGCCGTCATAAAACGCCGCGGCGGTTTGCAGAAAGCTGGGCAGCAGCAGGTCGTTGTTCTGGATGCGCGCGGCGATTTCCCAAAGGATCGCCAGCACAATCAGGATCACGGTCTTGCGTACCCAGCTCAGTTGCCAGATGCGCTGGGCCAGCGGGATGTCACGGGCCAGATCCTCCTGAGTGAAGGGCTCCAGCGTGACTTCGTATTCTTCACGGGTGTTCATGGTGGGTTCTCTGTCGAAAGCGATACACCTCCTGTAGGAGCCAACTTGTTGGCGAGGCATTGGTCCTGTGTGCTCAGGAATATCGCCTCGCGAACAAGTTCGCTCCTACAGGGTTATGCGAATCAGTAAGCGATGCGGATGTCCTGGAAATTCAGCTCGCGATCAACCGGCTGCTCTTCGCCTTCGTCAAACAGCAGCCGGTGAATGCGCTGGGCGGTGTGCTGGAAGCCGACGCCGCCGAGGCTTTTCAGGTCGTACTGGTGGCTGTTGATTTCCGCTCGGACACGACCGGGATGCGGCGACAGCAGCAGGATGCGATTGCCCACCACCAGCGCTTCTTCAATGGAGTGCGTGACGAACAGCAAGGTGAAGCGCACCTCTTCCCACAGCTCCAGCAGCTCTTCCTGCATCTTGCGACGCGTCAGGGCATCGAGGGCGGCGAAGGGTTCGTCCATGAGCAGGATTTTCGGTTGCATCGCCAAGGCACGCGCAATCGCCACCCGGGCTTTCATGCCGCCAGACAAGGTGTGCGGATAGGCATCGGCAAAGGCGCTCAAGCCGACTTTCGCCAGGTAGTAAAGCGCGCGCTCCCGAGCTTCGTTACGTTTCAAGGTGCGGGAGGCCAGCAGCGGAAACATGACGTTTTCGATCACGGTTTTCCACGGCGGCAACTGGTCGAATTCCTGGAACACCACGATGCGGTCCGGGCCGGGCTCTGTGACTTCTGCGCCCGCCAGACGAATCTGACCTTCGCTGGGCTGGATGAAACCGGCCACGGCTTTGAGCAAAGTGGATTTGCCGCAACCGGACGGGCCGAGCAGCACGAAGCGGTCGGCCGGATCGACTTCAAAGCTGACCTGATGGGTCGCCCGCACCACGCGCTCGGGGGTGCGGTATTCAAGGCTCACATTCTGGACGTGCAACAGGGCTTCAGCGGCAGGCTGATCGACCGGTTGTTCAGGCGTGTTTGCGCTAGCCGTGTGGCTTTGCAGAACAGCATTCATTGGTTAACTCCCGGTTTCAAAACGGCGCATCGCCCTGGATGGTGGTGCGGTGCAGGCGACGACGCAGATGGTCCGGTGTGCCTCCGGCCAGATGGATCAGCGAGCGGTTGTCCCAGAAGACCATGTCGTTGGGCGCCCATTTGTGGCGGTACACCGCTTCAGGACGCACGCTGTGGGCGTAAAGCTCACTGAGGATCTGCTGGCTCTCGTCTTCCGGCAGGCCAACGATGTGGGTGGTGAAACCTTCGCTGACAAACAGAGCCTTGCGACCGTTCTCCGGGTGGGTGCGCACAATCGGGTGGCTGACCACCACCACTTGCGCCAGTTGCTCGGCGCTCAATGTCGGACGCCAGTTCTGCGCGTTGTGCCCGTCGCGATAGCGCGAGGTGTAGCTGTGTACGGCGTTGCGGCCTTCGACGGCTTTGCGCAGATGCTCCGGCAGGGTTTCCCAGGCCTGATGCATGTCAGCGAACAGCGTGTCGCCGCCTTCGCTGGGCAGTTCTTGGGCGTAGAGCATCGAGCCCAGGCTCGGCAGCTCTTTGTAGGACAGGTCCGAGTGCCAGTACTTGCCCGCATCGCCCAGGCCAATCGGCTGCCCGTCTTCGACAATGTTGGAGACGATGAGGATTTCCGGGTGGTTAGCCAACAGGAACTGCTTGAGCACGTGGATCTGCAACACGCCGAAGCGACGGCTGAAATCGATCTGCTGTTGCGGGGTGATCTGCTGATCGCGGAACACCACCACATGGTGATCCAGGTGCGCGCGGTGGACGCGGGCGAAGTCGGTGTCATTCAGCGGTCGGGACAAATCCAGACCCACGATTTCCGCCCCCACGTTACCGGCGAACGGACGCACTTCAAACTGTTGGGGCGCGGCTTGAGCAGATGATGATGCGAGGGAGGCTGCTGACATGAACTCCGACTCCAGAAGACTGGTGGTTTAGAGCCATGACTTTATAGGTATAAGAATCGAAATTTAAATATCGTTATTGCATATGGATAGTTCGGATTGAGCTAGCGCCCAGGTGAACACCTGTAGGAGCTGTCCGAGGTTACGTGGGCTGCGAAAGCGGTGTATCAGACACACCGCAATTCGCAGCCCTCGTAACCTCGGACAGCTCCTACAAGTGACCGCCAGATAACAAAACGCCGACACGGATACCCGTGTCGGCGCTCGGTAACGCTCAGCAATCAGAACGCAGGCAATACCGCGCCGTCGTACTTGCTGTTGATGAAGTCTTTCACTTTCTGGCTGGTCAGGGCCTTGGACAGTTTCTCGATAGCGTCGGTGTGAGCGTTATCGGTACGGGTCACCAGGTAGTTCACGTAAGGCGAGTCAGCACCTTCGATGATCAGCGCGTCTTTCTTCGGGCTCAGTTTGGCTTCGAGCGCGTAGTTGGTGTTGATCAACGCCAGGTCAACCTGGTCCAGTGCACGTGGCAGTACAGCCGATTCCAGCTCGCGGAACTTGAATTTCTTCGGATTGGTCGCGATGTCTTTTGGTGTCGACAGCGCGTTGGTCGGATCTTTCAGAGTGATCAGGCCATTTTTCTGCAACAGCAGCAGAGCACGACCGGCGTTGCTGCCTTCGTTAGGGATGGCGATGGTTGCGCCTTCCGGCAGGTCAGCGATGCTCTTGTACTTGCGCGAGTAGCCGCCGAACGGTTCAACGTGAACGCCCACGCCCGTCACCAGCGTTGCGCCTTTACCTTTGTTGAAGCCATCCAGATACGGTTTGGTCTGGAAGTAGTTGGCGTCCAGACGCTTTTCGTTCAGCTGAACGTTTGGCTGCACGTAGTCGGTGAAGACCTTGATCTGCAGGTCCACGCCTTCTTTGGCCAGGTCAGGCTTGATCAGCTCCAGGATTTCCTGGTGAGGAATCGGCGTCGCACCGACCACCAGTTTCTCGGCCGCTTGAGCCACGCTTACCGAAAATACGGCCGCCAGAGCGGTCAACAGCAATGTCTTCTTCATGCAATGTCCTTGGAGAAATTGAGGTCGGTTCGCCGACAGCTCTTCAATGAGTGGCCCCCGATGCAGATGCAGTCGGGGGCGTGGAGCGGACATTACCGATATTTTTTATTCCAAGACAATACTTTTTTCTTAATTGCTTATGCTTTTTTGCATTAATGCGGGCCGGGTATGCAGCGATCAGAACTCGCGAATATCCTGCATTCGATTTTGATCGGCAGTGAGGAAGTCGCTGGTCTTTACGTTGATGTGTCCCAGTCCGGCCGCCTCTTGTTCTTCATCGCCGCGCACAAAAGCGTCAAGTGTCGAAGGCGCTTCATCAGACTGACCCGCAGCGGGTGAATTGAAGTAAGAGAAGACGTATTGATCCGCGTAGTAATAGCCCTTGACCGGCCAACCCACACCGCGTTTGACGTAATTCAGAATTGTCTCCGCTTGGGCCAATCGATTCTGCAATGCAACTGTGTTCCTCGCACCATTGCCAAGCTTTGCCACGCCACCGAGACTTTTCAATGCAGGTCCATTGGATACCCTGACGGCGCCCTGTCGAGCCACCGAGACAGGCCCGGACTTGAAAAACTTCGACGCGGCCCTGGCGCCGCGAGAGGCGGCGCTCTTCGCTGCCAGTGGTGATGCAAAGGATGCTAACGAAAACGACAGACTGAGCTGGCCCAAGATGCCCCCTGCCTTGGAATCGGGTGCTAGCTCACTGGCCAATTCACCAGCAATGCCGAGCCCTTCGCCGACGAGGCCAAGTGCCAATCCGAAAATCACTGGGCCGGTCAGAGGCACTCCCGACCCAAGTGTGATGATAGTGAGGGCGATAGCCGCGACCGAAATCACGATACTGACAATAGCCTTCCAGGAAAAATGCCCGGTCGGGTCCGTCATGTTTATTGGATCGCCCACACAATAAGCGTAAGGGTTAACCCCACCAGAATCGAAGGGGCTCATGCTGTCCGGGCTATGGAAGCGCATGAGCTCAGGGTTGTAGGCGCGGTAGCCGTTGCCCAATAGATAGCAGCCAGTCACCGGGTCCGGTTGTTCACCATTGAAACCCAGCAGACTTTGCAAGCCACCGTCTGCCGCTTGCCCTCCATAAGGAGTGTAAGCACTGCGCTGGATCTGGCTGCCGGTCACCGATTGCAAAACACTGCCCTGCTGATCGCAGGCCAGCAGGCTGTTTACCACGCGATTGCCTGCACGAGTGGATTGCGCCAGAACATGGCCGCCCGCTTCGATCAGGCTGTGTTGCTGACCGCCCTCAAATTGCGTGGAGAGTCGTCCGTCGTGATACACCCGTGTGGTGGCTGCTGCGCCAAGTGGTTCAACGCCAATCAGGCGATCCAGCGCGTCGTAGCGATAACTGATCAATTGTTGTTGATTCATGCTGGCTCCTGCGCGACCGAGGCCAGGCGGCCCAGCTCGTCATAAGTCATGCGACGGCCACGCTGGTCATTAAGCTGGTTGCCGTCACGGTCGTAGGTGAAAGTTGCCTGGTGAGCTGCGTAATCCGGGTGGCTGTGGCGAACACGGCTCAGCTGGGTTTTATCCGCATATTCGTAGTGATAGGTGGCCGTGTTTTCGCCACCTGCAAATACCGTTTTCAGCTCACGGACGTTGTCCAGTTCGTCGAACACATAGGTCTGGCTGAGGATGGCTTTGCCCGCGGCATCAACTGGCAGATGCACACCGCTGCATGTGTAGCCCACCAAACGACCACGCAGGTCATAGGCGAACTTTTCGTCGCGAACGATAGTTGCACCGCGCTGGAGGGTGCGCTGAATCAATTTGTCGCTGGCATCGAAACGCTGGGACAACTCTTCAGCCGGGCTCAAATCGACCCGTAGCACCCGTTTCACTTCCCGCCCAAAGTCGTCGTACTCCAGTTGCGTCGTGAGTTTGCGCCTGCTTTGTGTGTCTAACGTTTCGATTCTGCTGACACGGCCAAACCCGTCGTAGCTGTAGTCGGCGTTGACCGAGCCTTGCTGAACCTGAGCAATACGGCACAACGCGTCATAGCGAGTGGACTGCACAACGCCCGAAGCATCGGTGTATTGCAGCGGCAAACCGTTGAGGGAATTGCGCTGCGTGGTACCCAGTCGAGTCTGTCCTTCACCCAACTGATCGCCCTTGAGCTGACCTGAACGGGAATAATCGCGCTGCTGTTGATTGCTAGGGCTGGAGGCCTGAAGCAATTTGGCGTGGAGGCTGTCGTAACGATAACTTGCAGACAAATGACTGTTGCCCGCCACACTGCGCTCGATCATTTGATTGCTCAGCGCGGGGTCGTATTGATAGGAGATGACTTTGCCACTGGCCGTGGTATGGGTCGCGGGGCTCGGTTGAGCGCCCTGGTAAGTAAAGGTTTCGGTACGCCCCCCCACCGTGAGGCTGGTCACCCGCAACAGGCCATCATAAGTGCGCTGCCCGGCCAGGTAGTCGTTGACCCAGATCTGCGTCGCCAGATCTTCAGTGCTGTGCCGCACAAACGCTTTCTTGATCTGCGTCCCGTCTGGTAATTGAGTCAGCACCAGGCGATCGGCGAAGTCGTAAGCAAAGCGGGTATTTCGACCGTAAGCGTGGGTTTGCTGAACGCAGCGACCGAGCCCGTCGTAAAGATATTCAGTGATGCTGATCGACTTGCCGTGGCGATCAAAGCGCTCGACCGAGTCATGCTTGCCGAAAGCATTCAGGCGAATGACGGTTTTACCCGCATTTGCCATGCCCTGAGTCCGGGTAAGCGTAATCGGGTCGAACTGGTCGAGGTTCCTGACGCCGTCCGCGCCGATACTCTCTCGGCGATTGCCCCAGTCGTCATAGGTATGTCGCGTGGTCAATCCATAAGGCTTGCCGTCGAGCCAATCGGTATTGGTCTCCTCAGCCAGTTGACCGAGTGCGTCGAATTTAGCCGCGTAAACCGATCGCATCGGTTGCGCGGCAGCATCCACATCCTGAACTTCAACGCTTGATTTGCGGCTCATGCCATCCAGTTTTGTCAGCGTTGCGGCACCGTTGGCGGCAACCGTGCGCGTCTGCACCGGGTCCCCCAACCTGTCGGCCAATTGATAGCTATGACTGCGCTGGGCCTGGCTGGATGTTTTCGGCGCAAGCATTTCAAGGGTTTTGCGACCAAGCCGGTCATGAGTCGTTTCGAGGGTGACGCCTAATCCCTCGACTGCTTTGACCTCGGCTCCGGTCAGCATGTTGTGCCAGACATTTTTCGTGCTCGTGCAGCCATCACTGGCCGTCAGTGTCGTATGGGTCCGGACGGTGCCATCAAGTAATTGGTAGACATGATCAAAAACCGTACTGACCCCTTGCACGGTCTCCGTTTTTTGCTTCACACGCCCAAAAAAAGGACTTTTGGGGTTTACCTCATACTGCCGGGCAATGACCATGTGCGGCGCTGCCTGCCCTACCTGCAACACCGTTTCCTGGGCCAACGCCAGAAACTTTCCACGTTCCGCGCTGGCCGACGGTAATTCGGCGTAGCGATAAGCGGTGATGAGTGTGGGTGCCGGCGCCCGATCAGGGGCAGGGATCAGGGTTTTCTGTTTGAGCCAGCGTACAGCCCCGAACGCATCAGCCGGGCAACCATCGGATGCCCCCAGTGGGTAGTACTCAAACACTTCGGTAATCCCGGTTGGGGAAACCTTTTTAAGGATGTTTCCAAAGTCGTCGTACTCGGTCAGCGTGGTTTCTACACGAGCAACATCAGGCTTTGCTGTATCGAACCAAGACACCTCAACCTTGGCCGGTAACTGAAAATTGCCAGGCTGATTTTCGAAACTCAGACCCGGTTTTTCGTGGTATTCAGTCCGGTTGCGGACGGTTTTGCCGTTCTGATTGATCGTCTCTTCAACCTGTAAATGGAACCGGTTGTAAACCCGCTTGGTGCGCCGCAGGGCGCGTTTACCTGAACCGCTCCCCACCACCAGGTCTTCGTAAGTTTCGTACTCGTAATTGCCCGTCGCTCGATAAAGGTTATCCCCGTCGTTGCGCCATCGGGCGTTGGAGCCATAGCCGAGATAGTTTTTTGCGGAATAGCTGTATTCCCGAGTAATCGGTGGCTGATTCGAGCGTGGGAAACTCGTGTGCGACTGGACCGCTGGAAGAACAGTGACCGGCGCGCCGGAGGGCAATCTTAATGCCGAGCGCCTATAGGTGATTTGTTCAATACCATCGGTGGGTAACTCCAACTTGCTGATAAGCCGCAGGCCATCGACCGTTTGGTAGTTCAGCCGCCAGGATGCGGTTGCGCCGTTGCCCAGGGGTAGTGTGATCTTCGTCAGCTCGTTGTTTTGCTGCTGCAATTGGAAAACCAGGCTATCCCTCGAGCTGGATGGCCACAACGTGATGCTGTGAAACTGTGATGAACCACTGCGCGCGTCAACGGTTAACAACACGCGGGTTTCGTCGCGAATCTCACGCAATAACCGGCGTCCGGCAACAGTTCGATAAATCAAGTGGATCACTCGACCTTCGGGAGAGTAAATTTTTGAAACCAACCATTCACTAGGGCTCGCGGCCGAACTGCTCAATACCTCAAGAATTCCGGACTTATGCTCGATCATCAGCTCGCCTCCCGAGCGACTGACCTTCAAGTCTTTAACTTTCTTGTCCCGGATAACAAAGTCATTGCTGGAGAGGATCGCCAGATGAGCTGCGCCCGTGGACAACGTCAGCTTGCCGGTGTTGGAGTTATACATTGAAAGCTGCATACTCCAACCGTTGCCAAAGCCCTGATTCGTGCCTTGTAATGCGTTGAAGCCCAGGTTCAGTGGCAAGGACGGACCACACAATGTATTAGCTAACATACTCGAGAGTGAGAGGCTAAAACTATACGTGCCCGTACGAGGGTCGACCCCCGAACTGATAAAACTAAGGTAGTTATAGGCATTGGAATGCACGCGCGAAGCAGATGAAGTGCTCATAAATATTCCAAATATTATTATTGAAAGACGCCCGTCCAGCGGACGTCGTTAATCCAGACTTCGAGGATAGGCGCGACCGTCTATGAAGCATCGCGCCATCCTTTAATTAACCTGAGTGACTCACAGCTTTTAGACGAGTGATACTTGGCGACTTTCAACATTAGTCGTCGTGAAATTAATAGTAAGGGCGTGAGGATTTCCATACCTGTCCACAGCCGATATTCGTCCCGCGCGATTCGCGTCTGGAACGGGAGACTGGGTCAGGTTGAACCCGTATCTTCCGACTAAGATCACAGGTTGCCACGGGCGAAGAAAATCATGCGATACCTCGGAAGGTAGCGCAGGGTTATAGACTGAATACCTGACCCGCTGCTGCCCCGGCGCCGTATACCCGGTAAAAGCCGCCACTACATAATTCGGGTTAGCCCTGCGGCTATGCTTGGCGAGGCTGACAGGCGCCATCGAGAAGTCAGCGAACTCCATCAATACACCACGAGCACGCAGACTAAAGGGGATGTAATCATGTGCCACGCCACGGTCACTAATAGTTGTCGCTTTTAATGTGTAATCACGAGGACTGTAAGTAGGCACCGGTAAAGGCACGACCGTAACAGAGCCGCTGCCCATCCCCTTAGACGTAAATTCAGTCCCATCACGCAGCGTTATCTTCGCCCCTATCTCCAGAGATACCCTTGCCTTGGATCTGACCCAGAAATCTCTATATAAAATGGTCTGTCCCGCTGACGCTGAGCCATCGGCCTCCGGTAGAGCACCTTGCGCCGGGTAAAACTTATACCGACGATCACGCTCATTGCTCCAATCCCATTGGACATTCGCTGGCGAGGCACCTGCCCGTGGACGCGCATGAGGGATAACTGTTCCGCGAGCATAGTCAATCAGGACAAATTCTTTTACGTCATCATGCTCAACTTTGACGGGATTACCATTTGTGTCCGTAATCTCTACACCCACCTTTAATTGGACCTGCTGAAGCCCATTGCCATAAAGGCGATCCGAAGGGGAAGCAAACTCTACAGTGAAGCGGCTGAGATCTCCCCAGCGACCAGTATTACTAATCGTGTTCATAGCCTTATCCTTAAAACCTATTCAGGCATCCCTGCCCATATTAGTCCGCGCACTATACATACATGCAGCGAGGTAAACTTCATTTGAAACCCATTTTCGCGAGAGGTAATACCTCAACACATTCAGTAGAGCACCAGCGCTCTATCATCCCCTTCAGACGCCTTGAAGAGGAGTGTGACCTCGTGAGGATTACCGTACATGTCAACAGCACTGGCAATGGCTGAACTTCGCGGACGGGGTGCAGTGTTCAACTCGACGTTTGTTCCACGCACCACCACAATGATGGGACGCCCCGGTAGTACATAGCCTTGCTGGATTTCTCTAGGAGCGGTGGGGGCACTGGAATAATATCCAATGTGCGACTCGCCCGGGCGTACAAAACCCGTAAATACGCCGATGGTCCTGTTGTTGGTAGTTTGGGTATATCTGGCAACACTGCTCCCCATATGGAAGCTTCTAAATTCAACGTTGCCGTGGGTAGAGTTCAGGCTAAAGGGTATGTAGTCATAGACGACTGATCCTTGCTCCACGATCGTCACGGGATTGAACGCATAATCTTCGGGGCCATACTTTGGAATATCAACTGGCACGAGGGTAACGGAGCCCGCTGTACGGCCCAATGTTGTGAACACCTCTCCGTCGTCCCGGGTGATTTTTGCTGCGACACGAAGGGTTGTATCGGCAATACTTTGGACATAAAAATCCTGATAGGTGGTGGCCTGCCTGGATGAGGCATTTGACGATAGTGTGCCCCCTACATCCAGTAGGTCGGCACGCCCCTGTGAAGGATAATATCTATATTGTTCATCATGCATCGTCGTAGAGGTCCACAGGCGATCCCCGTTCAAACTTAAAAAAAATCGCCTGCTGTTAAAGTTAACTTCCTCCCCACCGTGATACTGAATCAAGCGAATGCTACTGATTTCACGCTCACTTAACCGTACAGGCTTCCTAGCAGCATCCCAGGCCTCTATTTCCACTCTCAATTTTACCTGCTGTCGCCCGTTCGCATAAAGGCGATTGGACCCGGAGGCTACAGTGATCGAGAACTTTTCTAATCGAACCCAAGATGACCTATTATTTACAGCACTCATAACATAATCCTTTATGTCCTGACAGGGACTTCCCTATTGACGTCCAACCCAACTGATACAAACCCAGAAAGGCAGACCATTGATGTATACACTTGAATACGCTGTTCCACTTAAAGCAATTACCATTAACAATCAATAAATCGCATCACGAAATCAGCTTCATTCAAGTTGAGCCGCCTGTCCAGCGCATGCAATTAAAAGTAATAAACCACAGTGAAAATCTGGTACTTTCTAAAAGTTCAACAGACAAAATCCAACTTTTCACAGTAAGAACATGGTCAAAAGAAGTAGGAATTTTCTTTAGTCCGCGAAGGACATCCAAAACTCATTTTTCGCCCAAACCAAAAACGCCGCACCCTTGTAAAGGATACGGCGTCGAGAACAGCGGGTCGGACCTCAGCTGATGGCCTTCTCCAGCTTCGCGGTGATCGTTTCAAGCGCTCGTTGCAGCGCAAAGAGTTGCTCGACCTTTGCATCAACAAGAACTTTTCCTACAAGGCGCTCAATCTCTGCCAGCGGGTCAGCGCTGTCGGGCAGGTTCAGGTGCGCTGGCAGGATTTCTTCGCCACTGCTGACCAGCAACGCAAAGTGGATGACGTTTTCCAGTTCTCGGGTATTGCCTGGCCAGGTGTGGGCTTCGAGCACGGCTTGCGCGGCATCGCTGATCAGCGGCACGTCGAGGTTGAGGCGCTGACTGTAGATGCCGAGGAAATATTCGGCCAACGGCAGGATGTTGCCCGGTTGCTCACGCAGAGCCGGCAGCTCCAGGTGGCCTTCGCTCAGGTAGTGAAACAAGCGCTCGTGAAATTTGCCGGCGGCCACGGCCTGGGCCAGGTCGATGCTGGTGGCGGCGACCAGTCGCACGTCTACCGGGCTGGGCTGTTGGGCGCCAACGCGGGTGACTTCGTGGTTTTCCAGGGCCGCCAGCAGTTTGATCTGAATCGGCAGCGGCAAATCGCCGATTTCGTCCAGGTACAGCGTGCCGCCATTGGCCGACCCAAACCAGCCTGCGCGGCTGCTGACCGAGCCGCTGTGAGCGCCAGCTGCATAGCCGAATAATTCTGCATCTGCATAAGTGGGGCTTATGGCGCCGCAGTTGACCGAAACGAACAAGCCGGGGCGGTCACTGCCGCGATGGATGTGCCGGGCGAGTAATTCCTTGCCGGTGCCGGATTCACCGCGGATCAACACCGGCAGCTCGCGGGGTGCGAGCTGTTCCATTTCTTCGCGCAGGCGGCGGGCGCGGGGATCGATGAACACCAGCGCTTTGGCGCGAATACTCAGCGGGCTTTTTTCGGCATCGGGAAAGGTCAGCAGCGGCTGACCAAAGGGTTCTTTAAGGCTCATGGCAAGCTCCCGCCTGAGCCTTGCGACGGCTCAAACGTTAAGTGAAAACAGAATCTTGAGGACAAGCGCGGAGCATTCCGCGCCGGATGAATTCATGCGCGGCGCCGTGCGTCGTGTTCCATTCGACTTTGCAGGCGATACAGGTAGGCGAAGCCCTGCTCCCAGCGACGGTGCCCGGATTTGACGTTGATGTGCCCGGCCTGGCTGAGAATGCCGGTTTCAGCGCCCCAGTCACGGGCCATTTCCATGGCGCGCTGGGTGCTCACCGCTGCGTCGTTATCCGAGGTGACAATTTGCGTCGGGAACGGCAACAAGTCTTTCGGGATCGGCGCGAAGTTACGCAACGCAGGCGAGCAATTCGGCCGCTCCACATCGGCGGGCGCGACCAGCAAGGCAGCTTGCACCTGACGCAACGATTCCAGCGGAGCCAGGCGCGCCCAATGGGCAACGGTGATGCAGCCCAGGCTGTGCGCGATCAGGATGACCGGGGAGCGTTCGGCTGAAATGGTGCGCTGCAACTCACCCACCCAGTCTTCGAGGCGCGGCTTGAACCAGTCGGCCTGCTCCACGCGCGAGCTGTTGGGCAGGCTGTTCTGCCAGTGTGTTTGCCAATGCTCATCGCCCGACCCTTGCCAGCCTGGCACGATCAGATAGCGGATCGACTCGTTATGCATGGGGTTAGCCTCCTGCATGTTGCGTTCATGAGGCTGAGTATAAGGAGGCGAGACAGATTCACTAAGGAATAAGAAGCTATCAATCAATAGCTAATTCGAATATGAAGACATAAAAAAAGGGGCTGTCCCCTGCCTAAGGAACAACCCCGATAAAAAACTGCTGTGTTTACCCGCCTGTCAGTGGGCAGGGTTCAAGGTAATCAATGTTTGTTACAGAAGCGCGACGCTCATCTGTAGGAGCTGCCGCAGGCTGCGAAAGCGGTATGTCTGATACACCGCTGTTCGCAGCCTTCGGCAGCTCCTACAAATCACGCGGTAGGCAATAACGGCGCCCCTTCCGGGTGAACGGCCTCCACTGGCAACGGCTGCTGCGGCAGCTCCCTTGCCACGTTCCAGACCACGATGGCGGCCACGATGTCGAAGACAGCCAGCACCACGAACAGCGGGCTGTAGCCAATCTTGGTCACGAGTACACCGAACACCATGGTAAAAGCCGCCGCGCCAAAGAAGCCGAACATGCCGCCCATCCCGGTTGCCGTGGCGACTTCGTTTTTACCGAACGAATCGGACGTGATGGAGTACAGCGCGCCGGACAGCGTCTGGTGGGCGAAACCCCCGACGCACAGCAACGCGATGGCGGTGTATGGGCTTTCTACCAGGCCGATGCAGGCCGGGCCGATCATGCAGGATGCGCCGAACAGCAGCACCAGTTTGCGTGAGGTGAACAGCGACACTTTGCAATGTTTGTGGAAAAGCGGGCTCAAGTAACCGCCCAGCACGCAGCCAATGTCCGCCGCGAGAAACGGCAGCCAGGCGAACATGGCGATTTCCTTGATGTTCATGTGCCGCTCGGTCATCAGGTACAGCGGGATCCAGGCGTTGAAGGTCTGCCAGGCGGGCTCGGAGAGAATTCGCGCCGAGGCAATCGCATAGAAATTGCGGCTGGTGATGATTTTTTTCCAGCTGCCCTTTTGCGTCGGCACGTCTTTGAAATGCGCTTCCTGGCCACTGAGGATGTAATCGCGTTCGGCGTCGCTCAAGCGTTTCTGGTCGCGAGGGTGCTTATAAAGCACCAGCCACATGCCGCTCCAGACAATACCCAGCCCGCCGACAATCAGGAACGCCAGTTCCCAACCGCTTTGCAGAATCGCCCAGACCACCAACGGCGGTGCCAGCAACGCGCCCATCGACGAGCCGATGTTGAACCAGCCGATGGCCACCGAACGCTCTTTGGCCGGGAACCACTCGGTGGTGGCCTTGACGCCTGCGGGCAAACCCGCCGCTTCGGTCAGGCCGAGCATGCCACGGAAAATCGCCAGGCTCTGCCAGCCCGTGGCGAACGCCGCTGCAGCACAGGCTGCCGACCAGGCAATGGCGAAAATCGCAAAGCCCATCTTGGTGCCGATCGCGTCGATGATGTACCCGGCCACCGGCTGCATGATGGCGTAGCAAATCTGCCAGGCGACGACGATGTGCGAGTACTGCTCGGTGCTGATGCTCAGCTCAGTCATGAGCGTCGGCGCGGCCACCGACAGCGTGTTGCGCGCGAGGTAGTTGACGATCAGCCCAGCCGTGACCAGGCCAACCATCCACCAGCGAATGCCTTTTATCTTCATCTCTTCACCTTTTTGTTATTGGTTCTTATTGATGCGGCGGCGAGTGGCTCTCGCTTAGAGGCGGTTATCAGTACGCAGCCCGCAGGAAAGCTGCGCGCGGTTGCAGGCACGGATAGACGTGGGGTACGTAGATTGCGAGGAATGAGTGGTCATGGGCGTTGTTACTCTTTGTATTATTTTTATGTTTGCAAAAACCAGGATTTCGCCTAGTCGTCGTATGACTGAGCGATTTATAGACATACCTTGTTACACTGTCAATGGGGGGATAGTGCTTTTAGGCCACCAGATGGGGATCAAACAGGGATTTTGGTCAGAGGGGATATTACGAACAGTCATACGACGACTAATAACTGGCGAGTTTCGCGCAGGCTCGTAGGAGTGCCCACATCGTCCAGACGCCGCGCTGTCGCGCAGCAAACACAGAACCTGTGGGACGACCGGGGTGGCGCTCCACCTTGCTCGCGAAAGCAATGATCCTGCCCACAGAGATATATCGGGCGTACCGGCCTCTTCGCGAGCAAGCTCGCTCCCACAAAAAATTATTACAATTCAGATAGTTATTTTATGTTTGATGAGAGCGGCTTCAGCCGCGAGCGGTAGTGCGGTCAATAAAGATCCAGCGCATAGGCCGATATCTTCGCGGCTAAAGCCGCTCCTACGAGGTCATGAGGGTACGTGCGGCTCACCGCAAATCGAACGCTTCGTCTTCCAGCAACGCCAACTGATAGCTGTCTTCGCCGATTTTGTGGATCAACTTGGGCAGGTAGCGCTCGTCGATTTTCGAGGTCAAGCGGTGGAGTGCGACTTCGACCGGGCGCGGGTCGTTGTTGAACAGCTGGGCGGCAATCTGCGTGCGGCTCAGGACTTCGCCATGACGGCTGGCCAGCAACTGCAGCAGTGCGAATTCCTGTTCACCCATGGAGATCCGCTGCCCGCCTCGGCTGACACGCTGCAACGCCATGTCGATTTCCAGGTCGGCAATGCTGATGCTCGCGGCATCGCCGGTGGGGCCGCGACGCAGCAGTTTTCGCACCCGGGCGAGCAAGTCCTCAAAGCTGAACGGTTTGAGCAGGTAGTCATCCACGCCGAGTTCAAGGCCCCGCAGGCGATCTTCGATGGCATCCGGTGCGGTCAGGAACAGAACAGGCGTCGTGCCCCGCTGGCGGATCAGCTGCAGCAGTTGCCAGCCGTTGAGGCCAGGCAACATCACGTCGAGGATGATCAGGTCGTACGTTTGCTCTTCAACAAAATGCCGACCGTCCAGGCCATTGAGCGCGACATCCAGCGCGAAACCTGATTGTGCAAAGCCTTCGGCCAGCTCCCGGGCGGTTTTGACATCGTATTCAACTAGCAGCAGCCGCATGACTCACCTCGATTGTTCAGGCCGTCAGCATAACGACTTGGCGCGCTTGACGCTGGCCGCCTTGCGTAATTTGAAGACATCGAACACTTCCAGCTGCTCCTCGCCCAGGCGCACGATCTTGCGCTGATGCAGGTCCTGCAGCACTTCGAGCAATGCCGGACGCGCGAGATTGGTGGTGCGCATGGATTCGATTTCATCCAGCGAGATCAACCGCCGCGCGTGGCTCAAGTGGCCATAACCCTCGGCCAGCATCAACAGCCGCCAGGCGACGCGTGCCTTGGGGGGCAACGCTTCGATGTACTCGGGCCGCAATAAATCGATGCCCAGCTTGACGCTCAACAAGCTGGCGAAGGGGCGCCAGTGGGCCGGATTACGCTCCAGCACTTCGTCAATCACAGCCTGAGGCACATGCAGGAAAATACTCTGCTCCAGGGAGCAGACATCGAAGCGGCGCGGCATCCCGTCGAATAAAGACACCTCGCCAAACCAGAAAGGCAGGCGGATGTCTTCAAGACGCGGCACCAGCCGCTGGTCACCGGCGGGCCCCATGCGCACCGAGCCCTCCAGCAAGGCATACAGCCCGCAAGGCGCATCGCCTTTTTGAAAGAGTAACTTGCCTGGGGTCCTGCGGGTCTGGCGCGCAGCGTCCAGCAAGCTATCCTGCAAGTCAGCCGGCAGGTGCGAGAACCAGTAGTCGTTCATCAGCCGGGACCGCCATGCAGCTCCAGTTGTCATGTTGTGCTTCCTTATTTTGCAAATCGAATCCCTTTCAAGACGAAACCGTAGCAGAATCGTTTATCGCCCACGGAGGAATAATAATGAAAAACCTCACCGACCATCTCAGTCAATACGCCAGCTACCACCGCGATTCGCGCAATATCATCACGCACTTTGTCGGCATCCCGTTGATCGTCGTCGCGGTGACCGTACTGCTGTCACGCCCCGGCGGGATGGTGGGCGGCCTGTGGGTCTCCCCTGCCGTGGCGGTTGCGGCGGCTTCGGTCGTGTTCTATTTACGTCTGGATCGTCAGTTCGGGTTGTTGATGGGCGTGCTGCTGGGCCTGTGCCTGTGGGCAGGTCAAGTGTTGGCGCAACAGGCAACCATGGTCTGGCTGAGCGCTGGCGTCGGGTTGTTTGTAGTGGGCTGGATCATCCAGTTCGTCGGCCATTATTACGAAGGCCGCAAGCCAGCGTTCATTGATGATGTTTCAGGATTAATCATCGGTCCGCTGTTCGTGGTGGCAGAGCTGGCGTTTCTGATGGGGCTGCGCAAGCCGTTGCAGCATGCGATCGAGGCCAGGGTCGGGGTGGTACGCAAGCGGGATTTGAAGCAGGTGGTCTGAAGAACACATCCCTGTAGGAGCTGCCGAAGGCTGCAAAAGCGGTGTATCAGATAAACCGTTTTCGCAGCCTTCGGCAGCTCCTACAGGGGATTTAAATCCCAGTCAGTGCTTTGCGCACATTCGGTGCGAGCCTGTTTTTAAATACCGGCAACCTTCTGCCAGACTTTCGGCTTGAAGAACAATGTCTCGCCCCGCGCCAGGCCGGTCAGGCTGTCGTGGTCCTTGACCACTTCGGCTTCGATCAACTCGCTCTGGCCTTCGACTCTCAGGGTGATCCGCGTGGTTGCGCCCAGCGGCCGGATGTCTCGCACTTCGGCGGCGTGGTGGCCTTCCAGCTCCGAGCGTGACAACGAGACTTCGTGAGGCCGAAACAACACGTGCTCTTCGCCCACAGACAGCCGATTTGAATCACCCAGGAAGTGATAAACGAAATCGCTGGCCGGGTTTTCATACACTTCGCCCGGCGAGCCGATCTGTTCGATCACACCCTTGTTCATCACCACGATGCGGTCGGCCACTTCCATGGCTTCTTCCTGATCGTGGGTCACGAAAACCGAGGTCAGGTTGATGTCTTCGTGCAAGCGCGCCAACCAGCGACGCAGCTCCTTACGCACCTTGGCATCCAGCGCACCGAAGGGCTCATCGAGCAGCAAGACTTTGGGCTCTACCGCCAGCGCGCGGGCCAGGGCGATACGTTGACGCTGGCCACCGGACAGTTGCTCCGGGTAGCGATCCGCCAACCAGTCCAGCTGCACCATGTTCAGCAGTTCGTGAACTTTGACCGCAATCTGGCTCTCGTTCGGGCGCTGGTTCTTGGGCTTCATGCGCAGGCCGAAGGCGACGTTGTCGAACACCGTCATGTGGCGGAACAGCGCATAGTGCTGGAACACGAAACCGACGTTGCGATCACGCACGTCGTGGCCGGAGACGTCTTCACCATGGAAAACGATGCTGCCGTCATCCGGCGTTTCCAGACCGGCAATGATGCGCAGCAAGGTGGTCTTGCCGCAGCCGGACGGGCCCAGCAACGCCACCAGCTCGCCACTCTGGATGTCCAGATTGATGCTGTTCAGGGCCTTGAAGGCGTTGAAGTTCTTGCTGACATTACGGACTTCGATCGACATGAATTATTCCTCCGCCGCACTGTGGCGCAGACGGTTAATGCGCGCTTCGCTCCACTGCTTGAGCAGCAGGATGAACAGCGCAAGGATCAGCAACAAGCTCGCCACGGCAAAGGCTGCCACGTGGTTGTACTCGTTATAGAGAATTTCGACGTGCAGCGGCAGGGTGTTGGTGACGCCGCGAATGTGCCCGGACACCACCGACACAGCACCAAACTCACCCATGGCCCGTGCAGTACAGAGCACCACGCCATAGATCAGGCCCCACTTGATGTTCGGCACGGTCACATGCCAGAACATCTGCCAGCCATTGGCGCCCAGCAGCCGCGCGGCTTCTTCTTCCTGCGTGCCCTGCTCCTGCATCAGCGGGATCAGTTCACGGGCCACGAAGGGGACGGTGACGAAGATGGTCGCCAGGACAATGCCCGGCAGGGCGAAAACGATCTGGATGTCATGGTCCTGCAGCCAAGGCCCGAAAAAGCCCTGAGCGCCAAACATCAATACGTAGACCAGGCCTGCAATCACCGGTGAGACCGAAAACGGTAGGTCGATCAGCGTGACCAGAATGCTTTTGCCACGGAACGAGTATTTGCTCACGCACCACGCAGCGCTGACGCCGAACACCAGATTGAGCGGCACCGAAATCAACACCGCGATGACCGTCAGCTTCAGCGCCGACAAGGCATCAGGTTCAAGGATTGCAGTGAAGAACGCGCCGAGGCCGTTCTTCAAACCCTGGGACACCACGATAAACAGCGGCAACCCCAGGAACATCAGGAACACCAGCCAGCACAGGATGATCAGGATCCGGCGCGACACCGCGCTGCCACGTCGGGCGGCGTTGGCTGAGGCAGCGGCTGAAACAGATGAATAAGACATGTTCTGCGCCTCCTCAGGATGGGGTTTCAATGCGCCGCTGCAGCAAGTTGATCAGCAGCAACAGGATGAAAGAAACCACCAGCATCATCACGCCAATCGCCGTCGCGCCGGTGTAATCGTACTGGTCGAGTTTGACCATGATCAGCAGCGGCAGGATTTCGGTTTTCATCGGCATGTTGCCCGCAATGAAGATCACCGAACCGTACTCGCCAACACCCCGGGCAAAGGCCAGGGCGAAGCCGGTCAGCCAGGCGGGCAGCAACGCAGGCACCAGGATGTGACGGAACACTTGCAGAGGTCGGGCGCCGAGACAGGCCGCGGCCTCTTCGACTTCCCGTGGAATGTCCGCCAGCACCGGCTGGACGGTACGCACCACAAAGGGCAGCGTGACGAAAGTCAGTGCCAGCGTGATACCCAAAGGCGTGTAGGCAATCTTGAAGCCCAGATCGGCCGCGAACTGCCCGACTAATCCGTTAGGCGCATACAACGCAGTCAAGGCGATACCCGCAACCGCCGTCGGCAGGGCGAACGGCAGATCGATCATCGCATCGATGATCTTGCGGCCGGGGAAGGTGTAGCGCACCAATACCCAGGCCAGAAGCACACCGATGATGCCGTTGATGACAGCGGCATAGAACGCTGTGCTGAAACTGAGTTTCAGCGCCGCCAGCACACGCGGTGCGGTGATGATTGCCCAGAATTGGTCCCAGGTCAGCTGCGCGGCATGGATGAACATCGCCGCCAGCGGGATTAACACAATCAGACTGAGGTACACCAAGGTGTAGCCCAGCGTCAGCCCGAAGCCGGGTATGACGGGGGAGATACGTCGCGACATAAGAGTCCTTGGTTAACACACCAAACCCGCAGACGAGTGCGGGTTCATGGTTCAGCTGGATACATCTCTGGATTGAAATGCATTCCCTGTAGGAGCCAACTTGTTGGCGAGGGCGTCTAACCTGACACACCGCCTCGCCAACAAGTTGGCTCCTACATAGTCAGCGCCATTTCAGATAGGCCTTGCCGATCACTGCGGCTGGTAAATCTGGTCGAACACGCCGCCGTCATTGAAGAATTTCGGCTGCGCAGTTTTCCAGCCACCGAAGTCTTTGTCGATAGTCAGCAGGTTCAGTTTCGGGAACTGCTTCTCGTACTTGGCAGCGATTTCAGCGTCACGTGGACGGTAGAAGTTCTTCGCGGCGATTTCCTGACCTTCCTTGCTGTACAGGTGTTTCAGGTATTCGGTGGCGATTTCGGTATTGCCCTTTTTCTCAGCGTTCTTGTCGACAACGGCAACAGGAGGCTCAGCCAGAATCGACAGCGAAGGGACGACGATGTCGAACTTGTCCGCGCCGCCGTCTTCTTTCAGCGCCAGGAACGCTTCGTTTTCCCACGCCAGCAGCACATCGCCCTGACCGTTGTTGACGAACGTGATGGTCGAACCGCGAGCGCCGGTGTCCAGGATCGGCACATGCTTGAACAACTCTTTCACGTATTCATTGGCCTTGGCTTCGCTGCCGCCGGTTTTCAGGCCGTAGCCGTAAGCCGCCAGGAAATTCCAGCGAGCGCCGCCGGAGGTTTTCGGATTTGGCGTGATGACGGATACGTCTTTCTTGATCAGGTCGCCCCAATCCTTGATGCCTTTCGGGTTGCCTTTGCGGACCAGGAACACGATGGTCGAGGTATACGGCGTGCTGGCGTCCGGCAGGCGGGTCTGCCAGTTTTCCGGCAGGGTTTTGCCCAGCTTGGCGATTTCGTCGATGTCACCCGCCAAAGCCAGGGTCACCACGTCAGCGCGCAGACCGTCGATCACCGAGCGGCCTTGCTTGCCCGAACCACCGTGGGATTGCTTGATCTCGACCTTGTCGTCCGGATGAGCTTTCTTCCAGTAGTTGACGAACTCTGCGTTGTACTCCTGATACAGCTCACGCGTCGGGTCATACGACACGTTCAACAGCTCGTAATCCTTTGCTACAGCAGAACCGGCAAACACGGCACTGGCGAGTGCGGCCAGCGCATAACGGCGAATGGACATGGATCAAGCTCCTGGAAATCTGTTGTGTTGTTGGCTTTTTCTAATTTTTGGTTTGAAGCTTTTCTGTAGGAGCCAACTTGTTGGCGAAGCGGTTTCCCTGAAACACCGCATCAAGCGTCTCGCCAACAAGTTGGCTCCTACAGGTTTTTGCGTATCTTCAGCTCGGCTTGTTGCCAGGGCTCTGCAAACGAAACTTCTCTTTACGTTCGATCTGCACAACCTGGGCGTTGTGCACCGTTATTTCCACAGCCCCGAAACGCAGATCGCGCAACGCACTCTGAATTTCACGCAGAATCGCCGCTTCGTCCTGACCGTCAACGCTACGCAGAGATGCGCTCATGATCGTGCTCCTTGAAAGTAAGTTGCCTGCGGACCCGCTCGCGGGGATCTGCTTGTGGCGTGGAGGCAATCTTAGAGACACACGGATATTCTTAAAAAGACTATTTAAGAATCTAGATATAACCAAAGTGCATTAATGCCAAAGTGGCCCTGTAGGAGCTGCCGAAGGCTGCGAAGACGGTGTATCAGGCACAACACTTTCGCAGCCTTCAGATAACCGGCTGACGAAAATCCGGGGCACGCAGCCAATCAATCTGTTCGGCAGGCATCGGCCGTGCAAACCAGTACCCCTGCCCCAGCTGGCAACCGTTGCCGAGCAGGAAGCCCGCCTGATCAGCATGCTCGATGCCTTCGGCCAGCACACGCATGCCCATGCTCCTGGCCAGGGCGATGATCACGCGGACGATGGCGATGTCGTCCTCATCGCTGGGCAGCCCCGCCACAAAACCCTGATCAATTTTCAGCTTCTGCACTGGCATGCGCTTGAGGCGCAGCAGCGAGGAATAGCCAGTGCCGAAATCGTCAATCGCCAGGCTCAGGCCCAGGTCGCGCAAGCGGTGCAACTGCTCGATGGCCTGCTCGGGGTCTTCCATCACCGCGCTTTCGGTGACTTCCAGTTCCAGGCGTGCCGGGTCCAGCCCGGTGTCACGCAGCACCTTCGCCACTTGCACATCCAGCTGGCCACTGCCGAACAGGCGGCTGGAGACGTTGACTGCAACGAAGGCGATATCCACACCTCCCGCCAGCCAATCGCACATCTGTTGGCAGGCCGTGCGCAGCACCCAGGCATCGATGTCGGCGATCAGCCCGATCTGCTCGGCGATGGGGATGAACTCCCCCGGCGGCACGAGCCCGCGCACCGGATGCTGCCAGCGCACCAGCGCCTCGACACCCAGGATTCGGCTGTCCTGCAGGTTGTGAATCGGCTGGTAGAAAACCCGTAACTCGTGCTGCTCGATGGCCCGGCGCAGCTCGCTGGCCAGTTCGACCCGCTGCTGCGCATGGGCGGTCAGTTCTTCGGTGTACAGTGCATAGGCCTCGCGCCCATCACTTTTGGCCTTGAACAACGCCGAGTCGGCATTGCGCAGCAATTGCTCGGCAGTCAACGCATCGCTGGGGTACAGGCTGATGCCCACGCTCGCGCTGATGAACAGCTGCTGGTTTTCCAGAATGAACGGGGTTCTGAAGCCATCGAGAATGCGCTGGGCATAACCGGCCGCCTGCACCACTTGCTGGCAGTTTTCCACCAGCACCGCGAATTCATCCCCGCCCAGCCGGGCCAGCGTCATGTCGGTGTCGAACAAGGATTGCAGCCGCTCGGTCACCGCCTTGAGCACCCCATCACCAACGTTGTGCCCCAGGCTGTCATTGATGTTTTTGAAGTGATCCAGGTCGATGAGCAGCAACGCACAGCCGCGTTTGCTGGCGCGGGCGTAGGTCAGCGCCTGAGTGGTGCGATCAATGAACAGCAGGCGATTGGGCAACCCGGTCAGGGGGTCGTAATGCGCCAGTTGCAGCAGATCGTGCTCGGAGCGCTTGATGGCCGTGATGTCGGAGAACACACCGACAAAATGTCTGATCTCGCCGCCTTCGTCCCTGACGCTGCGGATGCTTTGCCATTGTGGATAGATCTCGCCGCTTTTGCGCCGATTCCAGATTTCCCCGCTCCATTGGCCCGCGCTGAGGATGGAGCGGTACATCTGTCGATAGAACTCAGGCCCGTGACGGCCGGATTTGAATGTGCTGGGGTTCAGGCCCAGCACTTCATCCTGCTGATAGCCGGTGATCTCCATGAACGCCCGATTGACGTGCACGATCAGCCCCTGCTGGTCGGTCACCACCACGCCTTCGCGGGTGCTGTCGAACACCGCGGCGGCCAGGCGCAGGCGCTCATGGTCCTCCCGCTGGCGGCGCAAGCTGACGTCAATCCCCATGAAACGCAGCAATCGCGTGCGGGCAATGAAGATCAAAACGGCGCTGATGAGGATCCAGACGTAACCGCTCATCTGTTTGGCAAATGCCAAGCGGCGGGGATCTTCGATCAAATCCGGCAGCAGAACGTCGCACACCACGAACCAGAGGACGGACACCACCCCATAAAACAGGGCAGTTCGCAGTGCATCACGGGAAGATTCAGTCATAAGAAAGCTAAAAACCTTACGAAAGGGCGGGATTATAGAATAAGAAACATCTGGCGACGCTTATCTCAAAGGGCGACTGGTTTTATCTGGTGGCTAAGTGATAATGCGCACTGCTGGTTTTTCTTCACAAGTGTCAACTCGAGGGCAATACAGCCTATGTGGTACAACGGTTTGCTCGACCTTTCCGTCTGGCAGTTGGTGGCAGTCACTTTGGCGATGACCCATGTGACCATCGTCGCCGTCACGATTTATCTACACCGCTACTCGGCCCACCGCTCGCTGGAGCTGAACGCGGGTCTCAAGCACTTTTTCCGTTTCTGGCTGTGGCTGACCACGGCGCAGAACACCCGCGAGTGGACCGCTATCCACCGCAAACACCACGCCAAGTGCGAAACCGTAGACGACCCGCACAGCCCGGTCGTCAAGGGCCTGTCCACGGTACTGCGCAAAGGTGCCGAACTCTACCGCGCCGAAGCCGAAAACCCGGACACGCTGCGTATCTACGGCAAAAACTGCCCCGAGGACTGGATCGAGCGCAAGCTGTACTCGCGCTTCCCGTTGTTGGGCATTGCGTTCATGGCCGTCATTGACCTGATGCTGTTCGGCGCGCTAGGCATCACGGTCTGGGCCATCCAGATGATGTGGATTCCGTTCTGGGCCGCTGGCGTAGTCAACGGTCTGGGCCATGCCGTGGGTTATCGCAACTTCGAATGCCGCGATGCGGCCACCAATCTGGTGCCGTGGGGCATCATCATTGGCGGGGAAGAGCTGCACAACAATCATCACACCTACCCGAACTCGGCCAAGATGTCGGTCAAGAAGTGGGAATTCGACATGGGCTGGGCCTGGATCAAGGTGTTCAGCGCCCTGCGTCTGGCCAAGGTGCAGCGGGTTGCGCCCATTGCTCACCGCGTCGAAGGCAAAGGCCATATCGACATGGACACTGCCATGGCGATCCTCAACAACCGCTTTCAGATCATGGCTCAGTACCGCAAGTTGGTGATTGGCCCGCTGGTGGCTCAAGAGCTCGCCAAGGCCGATGCATCGGTGCGCCATCAGTTCCACCGCGCCAAGCGTCTGCTGTCCCGTGAGACCAGCCTGCTGGACGACAAGCACCACGTGCGCATCCAGACCATGCTCGAACACAGCCACGCGCTGAAAGTGATCTACGAAAAACGTCTGGCCCTGCAACAGATCTGGGTCAAGACCAGCAGCAACGGCCACGACATGCTCGCGGCCATGAAAGATTGGATCCACGAAGCCGAAGCCAGCGGCATTCAGTCCCTGCGCGACTTCGCCGATCAGCTCAAAACCTACTCGCTGCGCCCTGCCCAGGCGTGACGCCATTGATCAGCGCGCCCGAGCTTCGGGCGCGGCTGATTTGAACTTCGCCCCGTAAAACCACTCAGAACAACAGCCCATAACCCAGTGGGAATGTTGTGGCTCTGCGCCGCACTTCTTCTTGAGATGCAGTGCCATGGACAAGCCAAACTCCTCTTCACCCAATCCCTCCACTGAAATGCCCGCTGACGCCGAAACGCTGCTGGCGCTGATGCATGCCCAGGCGGAAGTCGCACGCCTGAGCGAACGCGAACAGCTGTTCAGTTCGCTGCTGGTCAGTGTCAATGCCGTGCTGTGGGCGTTTGATTGGGCGACCCAGCGCATGATTTACGTCAGCCCCGCTTACGAGCGTATCTTCGGCCGCTCGGCGGGCCTGCTGCTGGCGGATTTCGGCGAGTGGCGTGACAGCATCTACCCCGATGACCTGAACTACGCCGAACGCAGCCTGAACGAGGTCATCGAAAAAGGCGCCGTCGAGGATCGCGAGTACCGGATCATCCGCGCCGACGGCGAAGTGCGCTGGATCAGTGACAAATGCTTCGTCAGCCACCAGACCGATGCCGGGCATCGCTTGATCGTGGTGGGCATTGCCGAGGACATCACTGAAAAGAAGCAGCTGGAAAGCGAACTGCAACGGCTGGCCACGACTGACGTGCTGACCCAGAGCAGCAACCGTCGGCACTTCTTCGAATGCGCCCAGCGCGAGTTCGAACTGGCCCGCCTGCATGGCACGCCCATGGCGTTTCTGTTGCTGGACATCGATGACTTCAAACTGGTGAACGACACCTACGGGCACCAGGAAGGCGACCTGGTGTTGCAGCGCATCGCTGAATGCGGCCGGTCGACGCTCAGGCGCGGAGATTTGTTCGGGCGTATCGGCGGCGAAGAGTTCGCGGCGATCTTCCCGGGCTGCGCGCCGGATATCGCCAAGCAGATTGCCGAACGCTTGCAGAGAGAGATTCAGCGCCTGAGCTTCCCGCGCGGCGACAAGGCCTTCGGCATCACCGCCAGTCAGGGGCTGACCACATTGGGCGACGCCGACCAGAGCCTGGAAGCCCTCTACGCCCGCGCCGACGCCGCGATGTACCAGGCCAAGCGCCAGGGCAAGAATCAGATTGTGTTGGTGTAGCAACCCACTGACCTGTAGGAGATTCCGCTGTGTTCCTGCCACAGCGCTGTCGCGCAGCAAACACGGAACTTGTGGGAGCGAGCTTGCTCGCGAAGGCTGTGTGTCTGACTTGCGGGGATGTAGTGAATGTACCGGCCTCTTCGCGAGCAAGCTCGCTCCCACAAGAAATGGGCAAGCGCCCGCCTACGGATTGGGTGTTTCGGCGGGATCACTTTCTTGCGCAGCCACTTCCGGCTCCGGCGCCTGATCCAGCAAATCCGGCCCGTCATCCTCTTCTTCAACCGCAGGCAGAGCCTCGACCACGGGCGCGGCCAGCAAGCTTGGGTCGGTGACGCCGGTGAGCTTCTTGCGCAGGCGCTGCAGGTCAGCGACGGTCATTTTCAGCAGCCTGGCGGGCTTGGTTTTGACCAGGCCAGCAACACTGTCTTGATCACCAAGCCGTGCCATGTGCCCGGCCAGATTCATGACCAGTACTTCGCGGGTAAATACCCCGGTGTTGTACTGATAGACCGCCGCAACCAGCTCGCGCAACTCCAAAGGCAAGCGCCAGCGGGTACGCAACGCCGAGCCGAATGCGGCGGAGTATTTCTCCAGCGACTTCTCGATCTGTTCGTCATCGAGCTTGCCGCCCGCTTGCAGCCACTCCTGCAGACACCCCACCACCGCCAGATCGCCCAGCGACTGCAGCAACCCTGCGCTAAAACAGCGATCGGCGTCGACTTCCAGCATGCCCGCCAGAATGCGCCCGTATTCGGCGGTCCGCTGTGACAACGTCCAGAACTCATTGGCCTTCGCGAGCAACGCAGCATTGCTGAGCACCGACGTGCGTTTTTTCGCCAGGCCGGAAATAATCTGAGCGCTTTGCACCACACCCAACACCGCCAACGCCACCGGCAACGTCTGCACAGGCTTGCCCAGATGCTGCGCCGCGATGTTGGCCGAGGCGATCAACACCGCCGTGATGTGCGGGTCGTTGCGCAGTTCCTGCTCAAGCAACGTGGCGTCGATCCCGGTCGGGCCCTTGCTGAGGTTCAGCGCATTGGCCACGTCGACAAACAACGGCGCGCCATCGGCGGTCTCCCGGCGCTTGTCGAGGAATTTAATGAGGGTTTCACCGGGCGTCAGCGCCGGGGCCGCGCCAGGCACCGGGCAGGCCAGCAACAGGCCTTCGACCCGCAGGCGCAGCTTGTCGATATCCAGAGGTTTGGTCAGGTAAGCCGTCGGCGCCAACGGCACGACTTCACGCACGCTGGCGCTGTCACTGCGATTGCTGATCAGGATAAAGGGCGTGGACGGTTGGCGCTTCAAACCGCGAACGCCCCGCAACAAACTCAAACCATCAAGCACCGGCAGCTCTCTGGCGGCAATGATCAGATCCGGGTTGTATTTTTTCAGCCACGCGACGGCCTGTTTACCGTCGCTGCAGATTTCAAGCTCGACGTCCCCACGCACGCTCAAGACCAACTCACTGAGCGTTTCACGAACCCAAGGGTCGGATTCGGCAATCAATACGCGAGGAACCGCCGGTACATCCACAGCCGTCATCAGCACTCTCTCATCGAACAACACGTAGCGATCTGGATTGAGGCGCTTTCTGTAGGAGCGAACTTGTTCGCGATACGTCGTACCAGATACACCGCCTCGCCAACAAGTTGGCTCCTACAGAGGGTTTAAAGCTTATCCAAAACCAATGTGTTCACCTTAGCCAATGCATTCGTCCTGATATAGCTCAAAACCTGGGTTACCCCTCTAAAAATGCAAAAAAACCCGCCGAAGCGGGTCTTTTTTGTCCGTTTGGTCATAATTTAATCAATCACGACCTTGGCATTTTCACGCCAGTTCAGCGAAGCATTCTTCAAGAATCGCCAGGCCTTTGTTCAACTGCTCGTCCGGCGACGTCAGCGGAACGAGCACGCGCAAGACGTTGCCGTAGGTGCCACACGACAGCAGGATCAGACCCTTGTCACGTGCCTTGGCAACCACCTGCGCCACAGCGGCAGCATTAGGTTTATGGGTGTCGCCATCTTCGAACAGCTCCAAGGCAATCATCGCACCCAGCGCACGCACTTCACCGATGACCGGGTACTTGGCCTGAATCGCCTTGAGGCCCGTGACCAGATGCTCGCCAACCGCTTTGCAGCGATCCAGCAGATGCTCTTCCTCGAATACCTGCAACACCGCCAGCGCAGCAGCGCACGCCACCGGGCTACCGGCATAAGTGCCGCCCAGGCCACCCGGCGCGATGGCATCCATGTATTCAGCCTTGCCGCACACACCCGCCAACGGGAAGCCGCCCGCGATGGATTTGGCAAAGGTGGTCAGGTCCGCAGACACGCCCATCTGTTCCATGGCGAAGAACGTGCCGGTACGGCCAGCGCCCGTCTGCACTTCGTCAGCGATCAGCAGGATGCCGTGCTTGTCACACAGTTCACGCAGGCGGGCCATGAACGCTTTCGGCGCCACGTAGAAACCACCTTCGCCCTGAACCGGCTCGATGATGATGGCAGCGATGTCTTTAGGCTCGGCGTCGTTCTTGAAGATGCGCTCGATGCTGGCGATGGAATCGTCAACGCTGACGCCATGCAGCTCGCACGGGTACAGGGCGCGGAAGATACCGCCTGGCATCAGGCCCATGCCGGCCGAGTACGGCACGACTTTACCGGTCAGCCCCAGGGTCATCATGGTACGGCCGTGGTAAGCGCCGGTGAACGCGATCACGCCAGCACGGCCAGTAGCGGCACGGGCGATTTTCACGGCGTTCTCGACCGCTTCGGAACCGGTGGTGACCAGCAGGGTTTTCTTGGCGAAATCACCTGGGACCTTGGCGTTGATCTTTTCGCACAGCTCAACGTACGGCTCGTAGGCCAGCACCTGGAAGCAGGTGTGAGTCAGCTTGGTCAGCTGCTCTTGCACGGCGGCGATGATTTTCGGGTGCAGGTGACCGGTGTTCAGTACCGCGATACCGCCCGCGAAGTCGATGAATTCACGACCTTCGACGTCGGTAACCGTGGCGTTCTTGGCCGTGGCGGCGAAGATCGGGTGGATCTGGCCCACACCGCGTGGAACAGCGGCTTCGCGGCGTTGCATCAATTCTGCGTTTGTCTGACTCATGGTTTCCTCATTCGCCGCTCATCGGTCGGCGTAGCTCAAGGATCAAGTGGCGGATCAACTCGGGACAGCATGCGATGATCGACTGTCGCGGCCTCCGGCCACCAATAGGTTTGGTGCTGTAAGCACCTGCGCAGCGTCGCTCTCGCGCTGCGCAGGCTGAAATATCGCTGCCTTAGACGCTCAGGCAGAGGTATTTGATTTCCAGATAATCTTCGATGCCGTACTTGGAGCCTTCACGGCCCAGGCCCGACGCCTTGATGCCGCCGAACGGCGCCACTTCGTTGGAGATCAGGCCGGTGTTGATACCCACCATGCCGTACTCCAGCGCTTCGGCGACGCGGAACACGCGGCTCATGTTCTGGGCATAGAAGTAAGACGCCAGACCGAACTCAGTGTCGTTGGCCATGGCAATCACTTCGGCTTCGTCTTTGAAGCGGAACAGCGGCGCCAGCGGGCCGAAGGTCTCTTCTTTCGCCACAGCGGCGTCTTTGGAGACGTTGACCAGAATCGTCGGCTCAAAGAAGTTGCCTTCCAGGCTGTTGCCACCGAACAACACCTTGGCGCCTTTGCTCACGGCATCCGCGATGTGCTCTTTGACTTTGCTGACAGCCTTGTCGTCGATCAGCGGGCCCGTGGTGGTGCCCTCTTCCAGACCGTTGCCGATCTTGAGTTTGCCCACGGCGACTTTCAGCTTCTCGGCGAACGCATCGTAGACCGCGTCCTGCACGTAGATACGGTTGGCGCAGACGCAGGTCTGACCATTGTTGCGGTACTTGGAGATGATCGCGCCTTCGACGGCCTTATCCAGGTCCGCGTCGTCGAACACGATAAACGGCGCGTTGCCGCCCAGTTCCAGGGAAACCTTCTTGATGTCTTTCGAGCACTCAGCCATCAACTGACGACCGATTTCAGTCGAGCCAGTGAACGACAGCTTGCGCACGATCGGGTTGCCGGTCAGCTCGCTGCCGATATCGCCAGCGCTGCCTGTCACGACGCTGAACACGCCAGCCGGGATGCCCGCGCGTTCGGCCAGCTCAGCCAATGCCAATGCGGAATACGGCGTCTGCGAGGCAGGCTTGAGCACCATGGTGCAGCCAGCGGCCAGGGCCGGGCCGGCTTTACGGGTGATCATCGCCGCCGGGAAGTTCCACGGGGTGATGGCAGCGGTCACGCCAATCGGCTGCTTGAGCACGATCAGACGCTTGTCCGGCTGATGGCCCGGGATCACGTCGCCATAGATGCGCTTGGCTTCTTCAGCGAACCACTCAATAAAGGAAGCGGCGTAAGTGATCTCGCCCTTGGACTCGGCCAACGGCTTGCCTTGCTCCAGGGTCATGAGGCGCGCCAGGTCATCCTGGTTCTCGATCATCAGCTCAAACCAGCGACGCAGCTTGTTGCCACGGTCTTTGGCGGTCAGCGCACGCCAGGCCGGCAGCGCCTTGTCGGCAGCTTCAATGGCGCGACGGGTTTCAGCCGCACCCATTTTCGGCACAGTGCCGAGGGTCTCGTTGGTGGCAGGGTTGTTGACCTTGATCGTCTGACCACCGTCTGCATCCAGCCACGCACCGTTGATGTAGGCTTGCTGGCGAAACAAACTGGAATCTTTAAGCTGCATGTCGGCCTCCGCTTTGATCTACCGAAAACGCACCGCACGACGGCGGAGCAACATTTTGATGGCCTCAACAAAGGGCCACCCCTCATTCGTCGCCGGCCCCCGCAGTGCAAAGCTGCCAAAGTGTAGAAGAACCGGGCAAAAACGTTTGAAATCTCAAACGAATCCTAGGGACTGCTAGGGTAAAGGACAATAGCCCGTTCGAAAAAAAGAACGCTTTGCCCCCAAACCCGAAAATTTTCAGATCAGCGTCACCTAAACACCCGGAAACGTGTGAAATCAACAACAGCACTCACCAGCATGGACGCCCGCCAACCAGATGAGTATCATGGCGCCCGCATTGCACCAGTAGCTCAGCTGGATAGAGTACTGCCCTCCGAAGGCAGGGGTCGTGGGTTCGAATCCCGCCTGGTGCACCACCTACCTGTTTTGAGCTGTCTCAGACTGTCTCGAAACACCCCAAGAAGCCCGCCCTGTGCGGGCTTTGTTGTTTCTGGCTGTCGGCTTCTTTTCTGAATGACCCACGACCTGTAGGAGCCATCGGAGGTTACGACGGTCGCGATGGCGCGTTTCAGATAGACATCGCTTTTGTGGGCGCGCACTCACTCCTCCTACATCAAATCCTGCCCACGCTGTTCACTTGGCGCCAGCCGAGCTATAAAGCAGCCGCGATTTGTGTTCAAGGGAATGCAGGCATTTACAGGGTTATCACGGATGTATATCTACAAAATGGTTCAGGTTCCGCCGAATATTGAGGTTCGAGCGAAAGAACAGCGCGGCAATGAGGCAGCGGCCTACCTGCAGGACGTAGTAAATACTCATGCCGAGAATGGCTGGGAATTCTATCGAATCGACACCATTGGCGTTTCCGTCAAACCTGGCTGCTTCGATGCGCTGTTTGGTAAGAAAGATGTGTTGAGCCACTACTACGTCATCTCGTTGCGCAAGCCGCGGTGATCAAGGGTTACGCCCTCTCTGCAATTCACTGGTATCAGCGAATTGCACCTACCCGATTGCGAGACGTGTGCCGATTCGAGCCATCCTGCTCGAACTATGCGATTCAAGCTATCGAGATGTACGGCGTTGTGGATGGAGGCTTTAGGGCAGCCAGGCGCATCTGCCGATGTCGGTATCCGAATGGTGGGGAGGATTTGCCGTGATTAATCAGTCCTAAATTGGGAGGAAGATCAGGGATGATCACGCAGAGTCAATGCAGATGAAAGTTTTTTTAACCACTTGCTAGTTGAATGCTGGCGACATTAATAGGCAGAGTCTAGGGATGGCAAGCTTAACAGAAATACTGATTGCCGTCGGCAGCCTTATTGTAGCGACAATAGCGGCAGTGGTTGGCATAAAGTCTTATATAAATACGAAGATAACCACTGCCATTGCAACTGACGACCACAAGCAAAGAAACTCGCCGATTAATCCATATTTAATTGATGGCTTCAGCTGGCGTCAAGAAAAAAGCAAAAGGCAATGTTTTTTCGCTATCTCGCTTACAAACACTTCAACTACGCCTACTTCTGTGGTAAAAGCTGAACTACACCTAAAGCTCTTTACAAAAGAAGGGCATACGTCTCAGATAATTCTGCAGCCCGAGACTTTACCGCTCCCAGGAAGTACTGACATCTCAACAGCGATCCAACCAATTAACCTAGCTGCTGGTTCAACTGCTTCAATTTGGCTATCGTATGATATACCAGCATATGTAACTGAGAAGCTAAAGATTGATACATATGAAATAGTTCTGACTTCCGGAAGTGGATTTAGAGTTAGCGTTCATCAATACATAATGAAGGAGATCGAAAATGCAAAAGGAACATGTCCGCGCTAACCTATTTCTACCTGTCACTGGCGATGGTGCCATTTCAACAGCTCTTTGGGGTGAAGGTCGATTAATCCCAGTGGTAATCGTCGACACCTCAAGAAATATCGATATTCAAAATCTGATTAATGTTCACCAGCACACGCCTCCGGGAGATGTAGTGTCCACGTGGGCCCTAAGAAGATTTGATAGTGACAATATTTATTTAAAGCTTGAATTCTCTCGACCTGTGAGTACTACTACGTATATACCATTCAGCTTGGAAAAGTACGCGAGCCTTGTCAGCGGAATAATTATTTCTCGCGCCATGTACTTACAACCTTCTGATTCAGGTAGCTGCGTGAGTGAAGGCATCAACAAGCCTAAAATACTAATAGAAATATCAGCCGTGCTCGAAGGATGGGAAAAATTACAAAAAAAATCCTTAATCAAAAAATACAGACACCTTAAACATCCTACGAACGAAGCTATCGCTATGGCAGACGAGCATATTAAGCGAATGACGGAGCTATGGACAGCACATACAAGATAGTAAATATCAATAGAGATACGCTTAATTTCATTCGTTAATATTTTGGGTATCGAATATTATCAACCCCGAGGACGTCGTCAATTAGCGTAGGAAAATTATTATGGATATGGTCCGTGTCAGTTCGTCGGCAATTACAGCTGTCGGTTATGATACCGCCACAGGCAGGATGAAAATCACGTTCAAGCAAGGACGCACTTACGACTATTGCCGCGTCCCAGCTAACATCCATCAAAGCTTGATGGATGCGGTTTCAAAAGGTACTTATTTCGACAGAGCAATCAAGAATCGGTATCAATGCTAGGTCTGAGCATGGGCATTCAGGCTTGTTTCAAGCCAAATGTATGCCAAGCAGAAGTGGCTTGGATGCACCCAACTCAAAAAGGATGCCTAGTGTTTTGGACCGTCTCAGATAGCCTCGAAAAAGCGCCTACAAGCCCGCCCATGCGGGCTTTGTTGTTTTTGCCTGACGCTATCCATCGGTACGCAAACCTTCAAAACTAAATCCTACATCCTATCTTGGGCCGCATGATTGAAAGCCAAATCGACACCAGCATCTTGTCTCTCGCGTCGAGGCTACAAGCCCCCTCCCTCAAACTCTCCACTCGAATATTTGCGCAAACAAGCAGCAGTGAGATCTCAAACTGCGCTGAAAGCAGACATCTCAGCTGATTTCCCGCTGCCGCCAAGGGCCTAGCCCTCAGGTCCTCACTCCAGAAAATGACGACCAACAACCCCAGAGCTAAGAAACCCCCACCACAAAACCTACATCCCATTAGGCTTTATAGCGAAATATCATATGCGCCGCGCATATGAATTGGTGTTTCCGCAATGTATGCTCCAAGCACACATCGACACACGGAGAATGTCATGCCGCACATCACTAGCGTTACTGGTAGCCAGGCTGCCGTCACTTCCAGTATTTCGAAGCTCGCGAAAATCAGCCGGGGGATTGCTCTGGCGGGCGTTGTTTTGCCTCTATTACTGATTGGTTTTCTTAAGTTCACGCAGATCGAGGTGCAGGCACTCGTGCCCCTGATCAGTGGCACGCCGTGGCTTGCCTGGCTTTATCTGGTTTTGGGCGAAGCGGGTACTGCGTACTTGTTGGGTGTGGTCGAGATCTTTACGGCGTTGCTGCTGATCGCTTCGCCGTGGTCGGCTCGAGCCGCTGTCGCGGGCGGGTTGTTGGCGTCGCTGATCTTTCTCACGACTGTTTCCATGATGTTGGTATTGCCCATATGGGAAGCCGGATCGGGTGGTTTCCCGTGGCTGAACTTCGTCGGCACGTTCCTGTTGAAGGACATTGCGTTGCTAGGGGTGAGCCTGGTGATTTTCACCGAGGGGTTACAGCGCCTGCGTCTTGCCCAAGCCGACATGCAACCGGGCAAGGCCATGGGCTAATCAATGTGACGGACTTTCAGACGCTGCGATTGCTCAATGATCGTGTTCCAGCGCATCCGCAACAGGGCAGTTCGTGCACGATGCGGGGTCGCACAGCCTGCACACGGAGTAGGCTTGGTCGAGATCCTGCACCAGGCCGTGAAGCAGCTTTTCAGTTATACGACCCAGGGCTTCACGCTCTTCCGGGTCAAGGACTTCCAACGCGCGAGCAATACGTTCATGACGTACAGCCAGCAGCGCAGCGCAGTTCGTATTGCCTTCGCCCGTCAGATGAAGCGCCACGGTGCGGCGATCAGCCTCTGATGGCCGGCGTTCCACCACGCCTTGCGTGACAAGCCTGTCCACAAGACGCACAGCCCCCGGATGAGATAAACCCAAGGCGCGCCTCAAGCGTTCGATAGACATGCCGGGCTCATGACCCAGCAAGGCAATGGCTGCAGCGGCCGGACCCACTTCCGGCGCCTGTTCTTGAGTGCCTTGATGGATGGAATCAGAAATTGCCAGCGACAGTGCACCGACGATGTTTTCGAGTTTCATATTTTTCATGGGCCAAATATGTGTGCATGGCGCATGGAATGCAAGATGTTTCAAGACTGACGGGGGCGCTGATGAGGTTGCTACCTAATGCGTGCGATTTGGTAGGAGCGAACTCGTTCGCGAGGCGTTGGTACAGCCGCTAGATGAGCCCAGCCTGCCGAACCCTCTCGCCAACAAGTTGGCTCCTACAGGGTTCGGTGGTTGTCTGTGGTGCTTTCCTACAACTGCTGTCCCCTTCACCTTCTAGCCGCTTGCGCTCGACAACTTTAGAGTTCGCCCCGTCGCTGCAACCGTAGCGTTCGGGCTTGGCCGCTCGACTAAACTTCAGGCGCACAGGCGCCAACGTGATTCGATAGCGGGCGCATTTTTGTGTTTGGTATTTCGAGTTATGGCAGCTGTGCGCGGGACACTTTCGAGTGTGCCGGGTGCCTGAAGTCCCGGTCGGCCAACCTGCGTACAGCTGTCACCCATTTGCTTGGCCGTGAATGGTGACAGCGTCTCAACTTCAGGAGCGGTAAATGACTCGACCTCAACTCACACATCCGACACGCCCATTCAAAACCTGCGGCACTATCACCTTCACCACATGCAACCGAACTAACGACCCCCTATTCCGCGTTAACCCAGGCATCCCTGTCGAATCTGCACTGGAACACGCCTCCCATCTATTGGCCTGTATCAATGAGCTAAGCCTAGACGCCGCCTTGGGCGACGGGAGTAGCCAGACTGGCTGGGCTGTTCATTATTTGAGCGATATGGCTCGGGCGATTGTGGACGATGCATTGTCGGGCAGCGCCGCCTTGAGCTGAGCTGCAGCGGGTATATAAAGGCTTCATGCAGTGCGACGGCCTGTTTGCGGGTCATGTCCTGTACACTGCATGGCCTTGGCGGCCTCGTAACAACTGGCTGCACCCGTTATCAGTACAAGCGTCTGGATTCCCGGCCATGCAGAAAGAAACAGAAATCAAACTCCGCGTCAGCCGCGAAACCCTCGCTGCACTGCGCGAACACCCGTTGCTCAAGAAGCGCAACAAAAGTGGCTGGGAACGCGTAGAGCTTTCGAACCAATATTTTGATACCCCGGAACGTGACCTGGCCAATGCCAAGGTTGCCCTGCGTCTGCGCCGTGATGGCGACAAGATTATTCAGACCATTAAGACTCGTGGCCAGAGCGTCGCCGGTTTTTCCGAGCGCAACGAGTACAACTGGGATCTGCCCAAAGCCAAGCTGGACCTGAAAAAGCTCGACGGCGACTGCTGGCCTGAGCAATTGGCCGAGCTGGACAAGAAAACCATCAAACCGCTGTTCACCACTGATTTCGTGCGTGAGCGCGCCGAGATTGCCTGGGGTCGTGGCAAGACCAAGGTGGTGATCGAAGCCGCTCTGGACCTGGGCCATGTGGTCGCGGGCAAGCAGAAGGAAGAAATCTGCGAGCTGGAGCTGGAATTGCGCGAAGGCGATCCGGCGGCATTGCTGGAACTGGCTGCCGAACTGGCCGCGACGTTGCCGCTGATGCCGTGCGATATCAGCAAGGCCGAGCGCGGTTATCGCCTGCTTGATGCCAACAGTTATTCGCTGAGCCTGCCTGCGCCGCAGTTCCAACCGGAAATGCCGCTGGATGACGCTTACGCTGCGTTGGCTTTGCATCTGTTGGGCAGCAGCCAGCGTCTGGCTGAGCAATATCGTTTCAATGGTCATTGGCGGTTGCTGCAGGATTGGGTCGCGTTGCTGGTTGAGCTGCGTGCGCTGACTGGCAGCCTGGGTCAAGCCGCACCACGTAGCACTAGCAGTGAATTGCGTTCATCGCTGGATGCGTTGCTGGAAGACTGGCGCCCGCTGGTTCAGGCCGGCCGCGAAGACGACGATGTCCGTGGCGCTGCGCATGAGCAGTTCATTGAAGAGTTGCAAGATCCGCGTTGGGGTCTGTTCTCCCTGAACACGTCGCGTTGGTTGATCGCGCGCAGCTGGACGGTAGAGCGCAATAACCGTGGTAATCGCCAAGGCGCTGCGCAGCTGGACAGCTGGTTGCCGCGTTTGCTGGCTGACGAAGCCACTGCGCTGCAGTTGGGTCGTTATCAGCAGCAGCCGGAAGACCTGGCCGAGCAGTTGCCGCGTATCGAGCGCATCCAGGCCTGGCTGCACCACGCCCGTGGCGCACTGGACCTGCCGGAACTGGATCGTCTGTATGGTGAGCTGAACAAGCTGGTGCAATTGGCTGAGCTGCCCATCAGCGACGAAGTGCTGGATGCCCGTGTGCAGCAGACCATCGTCGTGTTCCAGAGCCGGGCGTGGAAGACGTTGTTGCGGTTGTAAGGCTGCCAGTTCGGCCGGACACAAATCCTGTGGGAGTCGTCCCGCCGCTACGCGCCGCGCTGTCGCGCAGCAAACAGGGCGCACGACTCATCTTCTGTGGTGATGCTAATACCTTGAAAAGCGAAGAGCGGCTGCCCCGTCAGGGGCAGCCGCTCT
>Ga0247734_1000227_pt1 | contig 50521 bp, 43 predicted proteins | sample UWRJL103311B2_FD_180933 | JGI IMG/M metagenome (GOLD analysis project Ga0247734, IMG submission 180933) | Plant litter microbial communities from Arlington Agricultural Research Station in Wisconsin, United States - UWRJ-L103-311B-2 | ecosystem: Environmental > Terrestrial > Plant litter >...
AAAAATACAAAATTTGTTCATGACATAGCGGTTTTAACATGAATATAAATCACAAAGGCTATTTGAGTCGAATTATGATATTAAAATTCAAATTGAAATAAAAACAAATAATGTATATTTGTCGACAATTGTTCTGTTAAATATATTTACGTTGTTAATCAATCAAGTAGGCCTTCGTATATATGTTTTCAATAAAACACTGTGTAAATATTATCGACAAAAAAACATAAAACGTTCAATTAGCCCAATGAAAACAACGATCACACTGGCCGGAGCAGTAGTTACTGCCCTATGGTTTACCGGCTGCGCCAACAGCACAAAGCTAAAGTCAACCCCAGATACCCTGGCTGTACAAGTAATTAACTTGGCAGATGAAGCATCCGCAGTCAATGATCGTATTGTTTACGATGGAACCCTTGAGGCAGAAAAAACAATTGACCTGAGTTTTCAGGTTTCAGGAACCATTTTATCACTCCCTGTAAAGTCTGGTGATTATGTAAAGAAGGGCCAGCTGGTGGGATCTGTCGACGAAACTACCTACCGTAACCAATATAACGGACAGCTGGCACAGGCTAAGTTGGCAAAGGAAAATTATACACGTGTCAACGAAGTCTTTAAAAAAGGCAGTATTGCCGAGATTAAAATGCTCGAGGCCAAATCCAACTATGAACAAGCCAATTCAGCTGCCCGTGCAACATACCAAAATATAGTCCACACCCATCTTTATGCCCCTGTAAGTGGATACATTGGGAATAAGAGTGCAGAAGCAGGGGCAGTAGCAAGTCCCGGCCAACCAGTATTACAATTGTTAGATACCCGTTCGGTAAAAGTCATGGTTGCGGTGCCAGAAAGTGAAATTAACCAATACAAAGCCGGTACCCCTGCAACAATTACAATTGAAGCGCTAGGTGCCCAGTCTTTACAAGGTAAAGTTACCGAAGTAGGCGTTCTGGCATTAAATGGCAGCGCAAATTATAATATCAAAATAGCTTTGCCCAATAACAATTTAATGTTAAGGCCGGGCATGCTTTGTAAAGTTTCGTTTGGTGTAGCTGCAGGTAGAAATGCAAAAACTGATGGTAAAGAAATAATTATACCCGTACAAGCTGTTCAGGTAGATGAGAAAGGGACAAACTTTTTATTCATCATGAATGCCCAGCATAAGGCAGTGAGGAAAAATGTAATTACGGGCCAGCTTTACAGTAAGGGCATTACCATCAAATCCGGGCTTTCAGGTAATGAGCAAGTCATTACCTCAGGTTACCAGAAGCTTGCCGATCAAACTCCTGTAATCGTAAGCAAATAAGCGCAGATCATGAAAAAGAACTCAAATTTGATTGAATGGGCAATACAGTACCATGTATTCCCGCTTGCATTATCGGCGATACTCGTGCTACTTGGTTTGTTTGGGTTATTCAATATGCCAAGAAACGAGTTTCCTGATTTCACTATCAGGCAAGGTGTAATTGTGGGCCAATATCCTGGCGCTTCATCCAAACAGGTAGAAGAGCAGCTGACCAAAAAAGTAGAGGAATACCTGTTCAGTAACAACGAAGTAAATAAGAAAAAAACCTATTCCTTTTCACGTGATGGCTTGATGTACATCTTTGTTGAGGTGGCGGATAATCAAAATGCCATTCAAACCAAAGCATTTTGGAACAAGATAAAAAACGGGATGCTGGTACTCCAAAGTCAACTCCCTAAAGAGGTCAAAGGGTTTTATATCGACAGTGATTTCGGAAATACCTCCGCACTGCTGATGGCAGTAGAGTCAAAGACACGTCCGTATAAAGAACTCCTTCGTAATGTTGAAGATATAGAGGCAGAATTAAGACAGGTACAGGATGTTGCCAAAATATCCCATACAGGCAATCTGAATGAGCAGCTGACAGTATATGTAGATAACAACAAACTCGTGCAAAAAGGCGTGTCTGTTAGGAATGTAATGCAGGTACTGCAAAATGAAGGTGCGATTAGCGCTACAGGTAAAGAAGAGGGCGCTGTGATAGACTTGCCAATTCATTTAAGTACTTATTATAAAACAGAAGCTGAAATTGCTGAACAGATTATCAGGCAAGATGCTAACGGCAACTCAATTCGTTTACGGGATGTGGCGACGCTGAAACGCGAATATGATGAGCCTGAGAGTTATGTAACTTCTAATGGTACCAAATCCATTGTGATTTCCCTGGAAATGACTAACGGCAAAAATATTGTGCAGTTTGGTAAAGAACTGGAAGAGCACATTGAAAAAGTAAAACAGCATCTTCCGGCAGATATTCAATTGGTAAAATTGGCCGATCAGCCGGAGGTGGTGGATGATTCGATCAGTCATTTCATGAAAGAATTTGCTTTCGCATTGATCGGTGTGGTATGCGTTGCACTGCTTCTGCTACCTCTTCGGGTTGCCGCGGTTGCTGCGGCAACAATACCGATTACAATAGCAGCAACGCTGGGTATCATGTATATGGCCGGTATTGAACTGGATACCGTTACCCTTGCTGCGCTGATTGTAGTATTAGGTATCGTAGTAGATGACCCTATTGTTGTGATTGATAACCATGTAGAAAAGTTGGATCATGGCATGTCTGTTTGGGATGCAGCTATAAGTAGTGCCAAGGAATTGTTTCCTTCGGTCTTCACCGCTACGCTTGCCATCTCGGCTACTTTTATCCCCCTTGCATTTTTTATGACTGGGACAGCAAAAGATTTTATACGGTTGTTCCCGGTAACGATCGTGATTGCCTTAACACTATCGCTGCTGATTTCCATGATGGTCGTGCCCTATTTTAATACACTATTTATTAGAAAAGGTTTATTGCACAATAAAGTCGGTGACAAAAGATCTTTCCTGGACCGCCTGCAGGACTTTTTCAATAATCATATTGGCAATTCTATGAAACACTACAAGTTAACCGTGTTTTTCGCAGTGCTGTCAGTCGTGGTCGGCATCGGTATTATGGGCGTATTGCCGCAACAGTTGTTCCCTAAAGTTGAGCGAAACCAATTTGCAATGGAAATCTATCTGCCATCGGGTTATAGGTTATCGCAAACGGATAGTGTAGTCAAGGGAATGGAAAAGATATTAAAACAGGACAAACGTATAGTTAATTATACCAGCTTTATCGGCAGCAGTTCACCTCGTTTCCATTCGGTTTATGCCCCAAATCTTCCTGCAAAAAACTATGCCCAGATCTTAATAAAAACAATATCAGAAGAGGCAACGGCTGAAGTGATCATTGATTATCAGCACAAATACAGCGACACATTTCCGGCTGCCTATGTTCGGATGAAACAACTAAACATGATTAATGCGCTGGCACCTATTGAGGTAAGGATCAGTGGAAATGACATTGCGTCTTTGAAAGAGGTTGCTAATAAGGTTTTAGCAATTGGCAAAACACATAAACAAGTAACCTGGGCCAGAACAGATTATAACGAGATCCAGCCAACTCTTAAGATAGACATAAAAGAGGGTGAAGCTGCCAGACTGGGTTTAAGCAAGAGTGATATTGCTAATGCCGTAGCCATGCATTCCGAAGGGATCACAGCCACACAGGTCTGGGAAAATAACTACGCTATAGATGTAAAGATCAAATCTCCTAAGACGCTCAGAAGTGATATTTCGGCGCTGCGCGATCTTAATCTTGTATCTCCGCAAAGCAAAGCTGTTATTCCGTTAAGGCAGGTCGCAGATATTAATACAGATTGGAATGAGGGTCAGATTACGCGCCGAAATAGCGTAAGGACCCTTACCGTGCGTATGGATGTCACTCAAGAGGCAGTCGCCAATGCTGTGTTAGCAGATCTGCAGCCGGCAATTGAAAAAATAAAACTTCCTGCCGGTGTTGAACTCCGTTATGGAGGAGAACTTGAGCTACAGGGAGAAAATCAGGGGCCGATGGGTATTGCCCTGGGCGTGAGTATTGTATTGATATTCCTGATCCTGCTGTGGCACTTTAAGCACCTTAAACATGCCCTGCTCAGTATCACCACCATGCCATTGAGCTTGCTGGGTGCATCGTTTGGGCTTTTGATCATGGGGTATCCCTTTGGTTTTACTTCATTCCTTGGGTTGCTGGCGCTATGCGGAATTGTAGTTCGAAACGGTATCATTTTAATAGACTTTGCAGAAGAGCTACGGTTGCACGAAGGTAAATCGGTATTTGAAGCGGCTAAACTTTCTGCCGAACGTAGGATGCGGCCAATCTTCTTAACTTCTTCGGCAGCGGCCGTTGGTGTCATACCGATGGTCATCAGCAGGTCGTCATTGTGGGGCCCACTGGGTACGGTAATCTGTTTTGGGTTACTGTTGTCTATGTTGCTTACCTTATTTGTGCTGCCTACTTTGTACTGGTTATTTTTTCGCAAAGAAGACCAAAATAACACGGAAAATCAACTACCAGAAACCACAACCGCATAAGTTTACAATCATGAAATCATTAGTCATATCCATATTCCTATTAACCTTTTTGCAGGTCAATGCTCAGCAGCACACCATCTCACTGGAAGAAAGTAAACAAGCAGCAATTGCATATAGCTATGCCCTTAAAAATGGGCAGCTGCGTGTAAATTCTGCAAAATCCGATGTAGTTGCCGCCAAATCCGATTATCTACCTTCGGTCAGCGGCACAGGGGTTGGGCTGTTTGGCTTTAAGGATTTTGTTACACCTATACCGGGTTTACTGGAAAATGGAATTAACAATCTATACGTATTAGGGATTACTGGCACAGAGGCACTTTATGCTGGTGGTAAAATAAAAACAGGAAACCAGCTTGCACAATTGCAACTGCAAGTGAGCGAAATCCGGAAAAAGCAATCTGCAGATTCAGTGTTGTTGCTCACAGAACAGAAATACTGGAATCTCGTCAACATTCAGGAGCAGCAGAAGACGCTGACGGTAAACGAAACTTTCTTAAACACGGTGCTCAAAACGCAAAAAGACATGTTAGCCTCTGGTTTAATTGCCCGCAATGATTTGCTTAAAGTAAAAGTTCAGCTAAGCCAGCTGTTGGTTAACAAAAGCAAATTGCAAAATGGCCGCCGTGTAGCCTTGCTTGACTTTTCAATGTATACTGGCATCAAGTTCGACTCACTGCTGGTAATGCAGGATACGTTAAACAAAATCGGTACCCCGGTATTGCCTGCATTACTGCCCGACACTATTTTAGACAGAAATGCCAATTATCAGTTGTTGACTAAAAGACTGGCTGGCGAAAAACTGCAAACTCGTTTAGCTAATGGCGATAATCTGCCAAGCCTGGCAGTTGGTTTAAGTGCAGCACAAGTAGGATCCATCCGCAGTGATGTAGGAAGTAATTTTTCTCCGGCAAGTTTTGTAACCCTTAGCATACCAATATCTAATGGATTATGGGGACGCGGCAAACAGAAGGTCCGACAGCGCAGAATTAACGAAGAAATTGCCAATAATGATTTTAGGGACGGTCAAAACCAACTTCGCGTAGGAATTATTCGCTATTGGTATGATGTAAAAGATCAGCTCACTCAAATTCACTATGCAAAAGATAACCTGGAGCAGGCTACCGAAAACCTAAAAGTCAATCAGGATAATTATAAAGCAGGTTTAGCTACTATTTCTGAAGTATTGGATGCGCAAACAGCTTATCAGCAAGCTGCTAGTACCGTTGCTACAGCTTTTGCAGATTTTTATGTAAAAGTGGCGATTTACAAATATGTTACTGCGAAAACGGAAAATTAACCTTTTCTGACCGTAATCCCTCAATCATAATATGTATGATTGAGGGATTTTTATAATGATGCGGTAATAGATTTGCTAAGTTCTCGCTTTAAAAAACAGTTGGATTAGGGTGGCTGCAACCATCACCTTCTTAGTGTAATTACTGATGCGCCACTAAACCCTTTTATATCAATCAGATCATTCAGTAATTCATAGATCAGGAGCTTACCGGGAATAGGCTCCTCAACCATAGATTATTTATTTAAAAGTTTTTCAGTTTTAGTAAGAAAACCATCCAGGGCATGATTAATATCTACCCCTGTACGGTTAGCAATTATGATCAACCACCAGATACATTCTGCTAATTTGTGGGATAGCTGTTCCTCTGTATTTTCTTTTGGCCAGCGTCCTTGTTGAGACATGATGAACCTGCCAACCAATCCTGCATCAGTTAGAAATGCAAGGGCATCTTCTTCTATAGTCCATTCACTGCCGTGATAGGCAAGTTCCAGTTGATGGTACAGTTTCCTTATTTTTTCAGATTTGTGAATCGCATCATTAAGATTCAATGCTTCGCTCATATTTTATTATAATATATGTAAATCAATAAACTATAATTGCATAGTCAGTTACCAGGGCAATATTCCTTCAGGTCCAAAAAAACCGCCATTTGGAACATCAAGTTTCATTGTTGCATAACGCAAAGGCACGGTGGCTCCGTCCTCGGTGCTGAGTGTTCCTGTATTATCGTTGAGGTCTGTCCTTATGTGCCCCGGCTCAACTGCATAAACCTTTATTCCTACAGGTCCAAGTTCCTTGGCGAAAGCAGCAGTAATAGCATTCAAAGCAGTCTTGGAACTCGAATAGCCCATGAAATTGACTTGTCCGTAAATAGTGTCTGGGTCAGAACTGAGGCCTATGGAGCCCACAATGCTGCTAACCATTACTATTTTTGCCTGCTTGGCAGACTTTAGCAAAGGCAATAAAGCTTGTGTTACGCGTACTGGTCCAAAAACATTAATCTCATAGGTTTCTCGGATAACATCTAAACTTTCAAGAGTAGGAGGGCTTTTCAGGTTCAACGCAACACCGGCATTATTGATTAAAACATCCAGGTGTCCGGTTTGATCAGCCAGATCACTGGCAGCTTTCCTCACACTGGTATCCTCGGCAACGTCAATCAGGAGCAGATGGACATCGAGACCAATGGCACGAAGCTTTTCGACGGCAGACTGACCGCGGAAAAAATCCCGCGATCCCAGCCATACCTTATACCCTTGTTTTGCCAATCCTTCCACAGTGGCCAGTCCTATACCTTTGTTTGCCCCGGTTACCAGGGCGGTTTTAATTTGATTCATCTTCTTTTAGCTTTTTGTAGAAGGCCCATCAGGATGGACAAGTTTTAAGATTCTATATTAAACAGTTGGGTTCGAACCGCCATCAATGATATAGTTTGCTCCTGAGAGGTATGACGCCCTTGGCGAAACCAGGTATCCTATCATTTCAGCAATGTCCTGCGGATTTGCCATTCTGCCCATTGGAATGCCACCTAGCTTATCCATCACACTTTGTGTAATTTCTTCAACGCTTAACCCGGCTTCGATTGATAAAGATTTCAGGTAACCATCCATAGTATCAGTTTTCACCATTCCTGGAGACACAGTCAATACGCGTACACCCTTAGGGGTAACTTCCTTCGATAAACTTTTGCTGTAGTTAATTAATGCTGCTTTCGCTACCGCATATGCGCCCAGAGATTCCCATAAAGGAATTACACCACTCAACGACGAAATATGAATAATAACTCCGCTTTTCTTTTCCAGCATAGTGGGCAGTATGGCCCTGTCTACTCGTACCGGGGCTAGCAAATTTAGATGTAAGTCACTTTCCCAATGCTGGTCTGTTAAAGTGCTGAAGCCACCTGAGGGACTACTCGATCCACCCATATTATTAATAAGAATGTCTATTGTTCCAAATTCTTTCAAAATTCCATTGATAACAGGTGTTGTTTCTTCTGCTTTGGCTAAATCAGCTTTAATAAAATGATGTCCGTACTGATTATCTGCAGGCTCATTTCTTGCAGTAATCACCACTGTAGCTCCCGCCTGTGCCAGCCGGTCTGCAATTGCCTTCCCTATTCCTTTAGTACCACCGGTTACCAAAGCAATTTTACCTGTTAATTCGGTTGAGATTAATTCTGTGTTTTCCATTAATTACTGTTTTTTAATATAAGATTTTGATATGATAGTTATGAGTAAATGTTACTTTGTAGTTCGGTCGATTTTCCCATTTGCCTTATCTTTTATCTTGACGTTATGCATCAACTTTTTAATATGAATATAAAATTCGAATCCTAATCTGATACAATCGTTTCAATATTGTTCAAAAAAATTAGCTTGAAATCTGCTTAATAAGATATTTTGCCATTTTCTTTATTTTTGTCGGGTCCTTATGCAGAATGTACGATTCATGCCAGCCAGTAAACATCATGATAATAAAGTCGGTAACCACCTCAGCATCAGTGTTAGCGTCAAGTTCTTTCGCATCTATGGCCTTATTGATCAAATTAAGCAGAAAACCGTACGTAAATTCATTGTCTTCTCTAAGTACTGCCTGCACATCAGGATCTGATGCCGCCACCTCAAAGGTTGTTTTTATAGCCAAACAGCTTTCATTATTGTAAAGGATGGCATTGACGGCATCATTAATGTAATTAGTGATTGCCTTAAGAGGCGACTTAATTTTACTGGCATGGGAAACGGCATCCCGCATTCTGCCTTGCGTATAATTACGTATACACTTTACAAAAAGCTGATGTTTGTCTCCAACTGTATTGTACAGACTGCTGCTGTTAATGTTCATTGCATCGGTAAGATTACGTACAGAGGCACCATTATAGCCTTTTTTCCAAAAGACTTCCATAGCTTTTTGAATTGCTTCATCCTCGTTAAATTCTACGTTTCTTGCCATATCGTTGTGCAAACATAAGTTAATTTTAAAACAGTTGTTTTGTTTTAATGTCATTTTATAATTACAATTCCTTTTTGCGGTCTTTCGATGTACCTGCCAATGGTTAATGTTTAAACGTATGTTTCAGATTGCATGAACGTTACTTACTGATATCATTGAGGAATATGAAATGATGATGTACTGACAAATTCTGCAACAATCGTTTCATTTTAGCGCCTATCTTTGTCTGAGATTACGGCAAGCGAGAAGCATCTTTTAATGACGGGCATTACTCTTCATCATTCAACCCGAAAAAGGAGGTGAAACATCGTGGGACTTTGTAATCAAACAGCTCAAGGATCAAACATATAAAAAGCAGATATGAACATACAACCTTTAATAACAGCAGACCTTATCAATAACAACAATAATTGGGTGTCAAAGGAAGAATCGTTTCCCGGCGATTTTAAAGTAATTCATGCACCTGTTGACCAAAAGCTCCTCTGTCAGCCTTATAACCGTAAAGGCTTATATAAAATAAGTCTTCATCATGGTCATAACCGCATTTACTATGGCGACAAGGTCGTTGAATATAAAGAGTACGCTATTCTTTTTTCAAGACCAAACATGGTTTATCGTTTTGAGCCGATGGGTGAACAGTATCCAGGATATTTCTGTGTTTTCAAAGAACACTTCTTTGATCAGTTTGCCAATATTAGCGATTATCCCCTATTCAAACCTGGAGTATCCCCTCTTATAGAAATTACAGCTGCTCAAATGGAATCCTTTACCAAGGTCTTTCAGCAAATGGAAGTGGAGATGAATATGGATTTCGGCTACAAATATGATGTGTTAAGAACGCAGGTGCTACAATTGATACTGGACACGCTAAAGCTACAACCCGCGCCTCAGGTGCATATGAGGGAATCCAACAGTTCTCTACGTATTGCTGCCTGCTTTCACGAACTTTTGGAAGGACAATTCCCCATTTTAAACAGGGATCTTCGCATGCATCTGCGGCACCCCGTAGAGTTCGCAGATGCCTTATCAGTTCATGTCAATCATTTAAATCGTTCCCTAAAAGAGGTGAACGATAAAACCACGTCACAATTAATCGCAGACCGGATTTCTCAGGAAGCAAAGCTACTACTGCATCATACGGACTGGAATATAACGGAAATTGCCTGGTGCTTAGGGTTTGAAGACCTGGCACATTTTATCAAATTTTTTAGAAAACATGGTCATGTCACACCAACTGGTTTCCGTAAGGCCATAATTGTTTGAAATTGCAATATTTCCGTTTGATTATGCCAAATTTCCAAGACTAAGTGGCCCATACCTTTACACTGTTAATAAAGCTATATCAATTTGATGATATGCTGACAGATAAGTTACTATGGGAAGCAAAGAAAGAATTAACAGGCATAAAGAAAATATCAGGTGTAATATTCTAAGTGCCGCACTCACTATCGGAAAAGCATCAGGCTGGAGTTCGTTAAGTATGCGAAAGATTGCCGATTCGATAGAGTATACTCCACCCTCAATATATGAGTACTTCAACAGCAAGGAGGCGTTGCTACAGGCACTGGCACAGCGGGGTTTCATGCAGCTTTCGGAAAAAATTAATAGGGCACGCAATAACACTAAAGATCCTAAAGCACAACTATTACTCATGTGGACCGCCTATTGGGATTTTGCATTTGCCGAGCAACACCTTTATCAAATTATGTTTGGCGTAGAAACCACCTGCTGCGATATTAATGAGCCGCTGACAGATTCACAGCTTCCCGCTGCACTTTTCTCCCAGGTAATTGGCTTGCTGGTGGGTCAGGTTGAAAAAGCCGGTGAGATCATTCAAAAATATTATTATGCATGCTGGTCTTTAGTGCATGGCCTGATATCAATTAGCCTGATCGGGCGTCCTGTCCCACATAAAATAAGTGAACAAATCTTGACAGAAGCCATCTCTGGAATTATTGATACCCTTATTGCTCCTGATAAAAAATCTTGAAAAACCCTGATATAGAAGAGGGATAAATGCCCTTGCTTCACAACCAACAAACGTTTAAACCAATAAATTTTCATGATGTTGATTTTCATACCCAGACTCGATAGAGGGCTATTTACGTTTCTTCAAACAAAATACCTGGCTCCACTAATATTAGCAATCCTTTTTGTGGGTTGCAGCGATAATCAGCCACTTCAGCTTTCCGGTATCAAAGAGCTGCCGGTTATGACAGTTAGCACTGATACGGTGACCACATTTAAAGAATATCCTGCAGCGATTGAGGGCTTAATAAATGTTGAAGTAAGGCCGCAGGTTGACGGAAAAATTCAGGAGGTCTTAGTTGATGAAGGTAAATATGTACAAAAAGGTCAGCTGCTGTTTCAACTGGACGACCGTCCATTTCGGGAACGATTAAATAATGCTCAAGCAAGTCTCCATGCGTTGGAAGGCGGACTGGCTAATGCCAATCTGGAAATAGATAAACTGACCCCGCTTGTCCAGAACAAGGTTATTTCTAACTACCAGTTGAAAACGGCGTATTCAGCCCGGCAAACTGCAGAAGGAAATATGCAACAGGCCCGTACCAATGTTAAAACAGCACAGATAGATCTCGAATATACCAAATTAAGGGCGCCAGTAAGCGGCTACATCGGCAGGCTTAATAAAAAAATGGGTAGTCTGGTCAGCTCTAATGATCCTATGCCGCTTACTCTACTTTCTGATATTCACAAGGTCCATGTATATTTTTCACTAAGCGAAAGCGACTTCATCAGTTTTAAAACGCTTTATAAGGGCGCTACTATGGATGAAAAATTAAAAAATCTGCCGGCAGCCAGGCTGGTCCTTGCCGATAATAGTGTTTATTCTCAACCAGGACAGATCGATATGGTAGACGGCCAGTTTAATAAAAACACAGGCGCCGTAACTTTACGGGTCACTTTTGCCAACCCAGAAATGGTACTGCGATCAGGCAATACCGGAAAAATCCGTTTAAGCCTGATCCATGAAAATACAACGTTGGTCCCTCAGGAATCTACGTTTGAATTGCAGGACAAAACTTTTGTTTTTGCCGTTGATGACAGCAACAAGGTGAGCAGACAGCCCATTACCATAACCGGTAAAAGTGGCAAAAATTACCTTGTAAGTAAAGGAATAAAGGTCGGTACCAAAATCGTGATCTCCGGTACCGAACATTTAAAAGAAGGTGACCAAATCAAACCGCAGAGCGTCACCAATATGCCATTAGCCGCTAACCAAAATCATAAATAAGTTATCATGATTAAAAAATTCATACAGCGCCCGGTACTGGCAACGGTTATATCGGTTTTATTAGTAATCCTGGGTGTATTAGGTCTAACCCAGTTACCACTTGAGCAATTTCCGGATATCGCTCCTCCGGCAATTCAGGTGACTGCCACCTATCCGGGAGCAAATGCAGAAACCTTATTAAGATCGGTAGCACCATCCCTGGAAGAATCTATTAATGGTGTGGAGAATATGGTGTACATGAACTCTACGGCCAGTAATGATGGTATACTTGTGATCAGCGTATACTTCAAACTTGGTACCGATGCCGACCAGGCAGCAGTCAACGTACAAAACCGGGTATCACAGGCGCAAAGCCAGTTACCCCCAGAGGTTATCCAACAAGGTATTACCACCACAAAGCAGCAAAATAGCAATATAATGTCTGTCGATCTGATCACAGACGATACCAGTAAGTATGATTACACCTTCCTGGTCAATTACGCACAGATTAACATCATTCCGGAAATTAAAAGGATTGAAGGCGTGGGTGCTGTTTCTATGCTTGGAGGAAATAAAGATTATTCTATGCGGGTTTGGCTCAAGCCTCAGCAAATGGCCAGCTATAACGTAACGCCTAAAGAGATTATGGCTGTCATACAGGATAAAAGCTTGGAGGCAGCACCAGGGCGATTCGGAGAGAGCAGTTCAGAAGCATTCGAATATATCATCAAATATAAAGGGAAATTAAGCAAGCCCGAAGATTACGAAAATATAGTGATCAGGGCAAATGCAGATGGTTCAGTACTTCGCCTTAAAGATGTAGCGCGGATTGAATTCGGCTCCTATACATACGGAAGCAGTACATCCATTAATGGTAAAACCGGATTTATGATTGGCATTTTCCAGTTGTCCGGTTCAAACTCCAATGAAATTCAGATAAAAATTCTGGAGGTCATGGACAAGGCAGCAAAAGACTTCCCAAAAGGAATTAAATACATCGTTCTTTACAACACTAAAGATGCACTTGATGAATCTATTACCCAGGTAAAACATACACTGATTGAAGCATTTATTCTAGTATTTATTGTTGTTTACCTATTCCTTCAGGATTTCCGCTCTACCCTGATACCCGCAATTGCAGCGCCGGTGGCGATACTTGGTACCTTCTTTTTCATGAACTTATTCGGTTTCACGGTTAACTTGCTGACGCTTTTTGCACTTGTCCTGGCTATAGGAATTGTAGTTGATGATGCTATTGTTGTTGTCGAGGCGGTTCATGCAAAAATGGAACATGACCACCTTCCCGCAAAGCAAGCTACTATCAAAGCTATGCATGAAATTTCAGGAGCGATCATAGCCATTACGCTGATCATGGCAGCGGTGTTCCTGCCGGTGGGATTTTTAAAAGGATCTACTGGCGTTTTCTACCGGCAATTCGCATTTACCATGGCCATCGCAATCGTCATTTCGGCAGTAAATGCACTAACCTTAAGTCCTGCCCTGGCTGCATTATTTCTAAAAAGTGTCCACATGGAAGATGAAGGGTCACATCGGAAAGGCTTTGCCGGAAGGTTCTTTAAGGGTTTTAATACCAGCTTTGACAACATGACTACCCGCTATAGCAAAAGTTTGCGGTTCCTTATAGGCCATAAATGGATAAGCATGGCCGGGCTGGCCATATTGATTCTAGTTACAGGTCTACTGATGAACAGCACTAAAACCGGGTTTATCCCTTCAGAAGATCAGGGCTTTATCGCAGTGTCTGTATCACTCCCGCCAGGCGCTTCTCTTGATCGAAATGTGAAGGTCGCTAAAGAGATTGAGAAGATCCTGCTCCATGAACCCTATCTGCGTGTGCTTAGTACAACCAGTGGTTTTGATTTGCTGACCTTCACCGGCAGCCCGTCTGCCAACATTACCTTCGTGCTGCTTAAGCCCCGAAAAGATCGCGGACCAGTAAAGGACATTAATGAGATTGTGGGCATTATCCAAAATAAGCTTGCAGTGATCAAAACAGCAGATTGCTTTGTATTTACTTTTCCAACTGTACCCGGCTTCAGCAATATTGACGGACTTGAATTTGTTTTGCAGGATAAAACTGGCAGCGGTCAGCTGGCAAAATTCGGTACAGTAGGTAACAACTTTATTTCTGAATTGATGAAGCGGCCAGAGATTGCGCGTGCTTTTACCACTTTCCGAGCCGATTATCCCCAATTAGAACTTGAGGTAGATGATGTGAAAGCCGATCAGCTTGGTGTAAGCACAAAAGATATACTCCAGACAATACAGGCCTACTTTGGCTCTGCCCAGGCGTCCGATTTTAATCGCTTTGGGCGGTACTACAGAGTAATGGTACAGGCTGATCAAGCTAACAGAACCGATCCCTCAGCCATTGATGGCGTATATGTGAAGAACAAAACCGGTGAAAGTGTTCCGGTTAGTACACTGGTTAAACTCAGAAGGGTTTACGGTACAGAAATGGCATCCAGATATAACCTGTTCAATTCTATTAAAATCAATGCTATTCCAAAGCCCGGCTTTAGCACCGGTGATGCAATTAATGCCGTGAAAGAGGTCGCATCAAGCAAGCTTCCGACAGGCTATAGCCATGAATTTACAGGTATTACAAAAGAGGAAATCAGTTCCGGCGGACAGTCTGTCATCATCTTTATCTTGTGCCTGGTGTTCGTTTACTTCTTGCTGGCGGCCCAATATGAAAGTTACATTTTGCCATTTGCGGTGATGCTTTCTATCCCCGCCGGTATTTTCGGTGTTTTCGCCACCATCGGGCTTGTGGGTGTCGAAAATAACATTTATGTACAGGTAGCGCTGATCATGCTGATTGGCCTGCTCGCTAAAAATGCAATTCTGATCGTAGAGTTTGCATTACAGCGGCGCAAGAATGGGGAAAACATTATTGATGCTGCACTTGATGCTGCAAAAGCAAGGATCAGACCTATTATTATGACCTCAGCAGCATTTGTTGTTGGTTTGATTCCAATGATGTTTGCAACTGGGCCATCGGCTCAGGGTAACCACTCGATCAGTATCGGAGCGGCCGGCGGCATGGTTGCAGGGGTTGTGCTTGGACTTTTAATTATCCCGGTTTTATTCGTGATTTTCCAGGGGTTGCAGGAACGGTTCACGGGAATCCCTACGGACCTGGATCCTGATGAAGAGGAATTATTTGACCTGCCGGGAACTGAAGTAAATTTTAAGCAACAGATCAATCACGCCCAATCATTAGTGAAATGAAAATAAAAGCATTTATAAAACAGCCAATTACCTATTTATTGACCGGCATTCTGATCGCGATGAGTTCCTGTAAGGTCTCCAGCGATATTTCTAAGCCAGTGAATATCCTTCCTGCAAGTTATCGCAGTTCCCAATCTAATGATACCGTTTCAGTGGGTTCGTTACCTTTGGGAGAATTTTTGGAGGAAAGTTATCTGAAGGTGCTGATTGATACTGCGCTAATAAGAAATAATGACCTCCAGGTTGCGATCAGAAACATCGACGCCGCTTACAAATTATTGCAGCAGACAAGACTTGGTTATCTCCCCAGCGTTAATCTAACTGTTACGGGCACAACCAGCCGCCCTTCAGACAATAGTTTAAATGGCTTAACCCTCAGTCAGTTTTTAGGGAGTAAGCATGTAGAAGACTATACAGCTGCTGCGGCCCTCTCCTGGGAAGCAGACATCTGGGGTAAAGTCAGGAACCAGAAATCGGACGCGCTGGCTGCTTTTCTCCAAACAACCGAAGCAAGAAAAGCCGTGCAGACACTGCTTGTTTCGGATATATCGCGAGGTTATTATAATCTGCTGATGCTGGATGCTCAACTTAAAATTGCCAAAGACAACGTTGCCCTTAATGACAGCACGCTCCGGATTATACAGTTACAGTATGATGCCGGACAGGTAACATCGTTAGCTGTCCAACAAGCACAGGCGCAGCAATTAACTGCTGCGCAGTTAATACCGCGCTTTGAACAAAATATAACCGTACAGGAAAATGCCGTCAGTCTCCTGCTGGGTAGAGTACCAGGGCCGGTTCAGCGTGCGGGTTCACTGGATCAGTTTTTTCCATTAAAGTCAATCAGTGCAGGAATTCCTGCTGCGCTATTGAATATGCGTCCTGATGTTAAAAGTGCAGAGTTGGAAATTGACCGGGCAAATGCACAGGTTGGGTTAAATAAGGCCAATATGTACCCTGCACTGACTATTACGGCCCAGAGTGGCGTCAATTCCTTCCGGGCAAGCAACTGGTTCACGCTCCCTGCTTCCTTGTTCGGAAATGCCATGGGTAATCTTACTCAGCCATTGTTTCAAAAGCGACGATTGAAAACTCAATATGAACGCGCCATAATTGAGCGGGAAAAATCGGTGATCTTGTTCCGTCAGCAGGTCCTCACCGCCGTTGGAGAAGTATCTGATGCATTGGTGAGGATTGATAAATTAGCACAACAGCGGTCTGTCGCAGACCAGCGAACAGAGACGCTAAAACAAGCCACAACAAAGGCAGGACTTCTTTTCAGGAATGGTATGGCCAATTACCTCGAAGTGATTACCGCACAATCGAATGTTTTGCAAAGCCAGCTGCAGTCAGCGGAACTAAAACGCGCGCAGTTGGAAGCGGCAGTTGAATTGTATCGCTCAGTTGGCGGAGGTTGGAAATAATATTAAAAGGATAAACTAATAAATATATCATGAGTACACTTAATAAAAAAACAAACAGAACCGCTTATGTGGCAACTAAACATGCAGTGGCAGGATTAACAAAAGTTGCGGCAATCGAATATGCCAAAGATGGGGTTATTACCAATGCCATTGCGCCTGGTTTTATTTATACGCCGATGGTGGAGGAGGCCTTTCTAATCATGAACCCTGAAAATCCAAAAGCCGAAGAAATAGAATCCTCACAAATGAACCCTGCTAAACGATTAGGACGGCCTGAAGAAGTTGCAAAAGTGGTTGCATTTCTTTTAAGTGAGGACTGTTCTTACTTAAACGGGCAAATTATTGCCGTTGACGGCGGGCAAGCCAGTGCATATGGACCTGTATAGAAAATAATATAAGAATATTATAACAAACATAAAACAATGAATACAGTTAACAAAACAACAAATGTAACCAGGCTATTCTCAGTAATAGGATTGGTTTTACTGAGTATAATGGTTCTTTCATCGTGTTCTAAAGATGACGATGGGCAAATGGAAGTGAAAAAAGTACCTGTTGTAATGGTACACGGAGCCTGGCAGGCCTCTTATGCCTGGGAGGAAGTAGAAAATCAACTAACAGCTCAAGGTTACCAGGTAAACGTACTTAATCTGAAAGGACACGGAGAAGATAATACGCCGGTTAATGAACTCAGTTTTTCCGGGTATGTAGCACAGGTAAAAGAGGTCATTAATTCATTCAATGAACCTGTCATCCTGATAGGGCATAGTTTAGGAGGTGCTGTGATCACACAAACAGCCGCTGAAATACCGGCTAAAATTGGCAAGCTGATTTATGTAGCAGGTTTTATTCCCCAGTCCGGAAAAAGTGTTCTGGACTATGCAGGTATTGATAAAGCTTCGCTTTTAGGACCAGTATTGGAATTTAGTGCAGATCAGACATTAGCTGGGGTTACAAATCCAGGTATAAATTTCCCAAAAGTATTTATCCAGGACGGGACAGATAAACAACAAAAATTTGTGCTGGATCATTACAGAGCCGAACCAGTTATTCCGCTCGCTACACCGCTAAAGTACACTACCGACAACTATACCGCTGCCGGAAAAAAATACTATGTGTTTACCACCGCTGATAATGCGATTAGCTACCCTTTTCAACAGCAAATGGCAAAGGATGCAGGCATTACAAGAACATTTACTACTAATTCGGGGCACAGTCCGTTTATATCAAAACCATCCGAGCTTACCTCTATCCTTGAAAACATTATCAAAGATTAGATGATGAGCAGAATGCAATAGCAGATTCTGTTTAATGACTTAAAATAAATAATTCTGAAACGAACGATTTAAATATTTATGTATCTTTATTTCCATTCATTATTCACAAACAGCAGATAAAAATGAAGTATCACACAGTTCCTATTAAATGGGTGACAATAATCTTTTACTAAACCAACAATCCTTTATTATGCATACAATAGATCTCCCAAACGAATTAAGCAGTTATTACTCTGCTAAAACACAACCGGAAATAGTACAATTCGGAGAATTAAACTATTTATCCATTCCGGGAAGCGGCAGCCCAGGTACAACAACTTTCTATCAAAAGAAAAAGGCAATACTCGAATTTGTTAGTCAACTTCAAAACCAGTTTAAGGGTACGGAGAAAGCATTTAAAAATAATATTGTCGAGATTTTTTACTGGTTTGATGCGAAAGAAGGACATGTCGATATTGGCGATTTTTATACAAAAGTTGACTTATCCCTGCTTCACTATAGAATTGCAGTACTTATTCCGGAATTTGTTACAGAAGACGACATCAAAGTCACTGCTCAAAAAAGTAGTACTATTGCTTTTGCTACCGAATTTGAACACTTTACTTATAATGCCGGAAAATGTGTTCAGGTCATGCACTTAGGTCCCTTCGCAGGAGAATTAGAGACATTACCCAAATTGCAGGATTTTGCTACCCTGAATAATTTGGTCAAATCAGGTATGCACCATGAAATTCACCTGATCCATTTTGAATACGGGCAAAGTCAGGAACATTTAAAAACCATTTTAAGAGACCCGGTAACATCAATTTAATAATAAATATCTTTTTAAACAAATTTGAAACATACGTTTCATTTATCTAATATAAAGATCGTGAGCACAGAAAAAGAAATTATCATCATTCATAATAAACAATTATCCAATTAACAATTTAAAAATAAAACAAATGTCAAACTCACAAAAAACAAACACAAGATTAGACGGAAAAATAGCATTAGTAACAGGCGGTACTAAAGGAATTGGAAAAGCCATTGCAGACAGACTCGCAGATGCAGGTGCCACTATTATTGTAACTGCAAGAAGTCAGCCAGATGATGCAAATCAATCCTATCATTTTATCGCAGCAGACCTCGCTAAAGTTGGTGAAAGCGATAAAATCGCTAATGAAATCCACGAAAAATTTGGAAAAGTTGATATTTTAATAAACAACATTGGTGGAACAAGCAGCCCGGGTGGCGGTTTTGGTACATTAACACACGAACACTGGAACAATGATTTACAATTAAATCTGATGGCACCAGTTAACTTGGACAGGTCATTATTACCAAAAATGCTGGAAGCTGGAGAAGGCGTAATTATTCACGTTTCTTCTATTAACAGTCAACTACCACTGTGGGAGGCGAATATGCCATACGGTGCAGCCAAAGCCGCATTAGATAATTATAGTAAAGGCCTATCCAATGAACTAGCCAGCAAAGGCGTACGTGTGTTGACCGTTTCTCCAGGACCAGTTAAAACAGGTGCAATGAAATCTTTTTTAGGTGATTTTGCCAGTGCATTAGGTAAAACAGTTGATGAAGCTACACAAGTCATGATGGATAAGATAGGGGGTATCCCGATGGGCAAAATGGCCGAACCGGAAGACATAGCTGAACTGGTTGGATTTCTGGTTTCACCTGCTGCTGCTTACATCACAGGCGTCAACTATGTAGTCGACGGCGGCACAATACCATTGGTGTAAACGTCAGGAACAAAAAATGATCACAACAATTAAAAATTTGTTTTGCTATGGAACAATCAAGTTATAAAATCAGCAGCGAAAGAGAAATTGAAAATCTTATCGCACAGTACACCCACTATTTAGACGCGGCTAACTTCGCCGGTGTAGCCGGGTTATTTAAGTACGGAAAAATTATATCTACTGGGTTAGTCGCAGATGGCCCAGGGAATATTGAACAGCACCTGATTGATAATTTACAGGTATACCCGAATGGAACACCTCGTACGGCACATTTGACTACAAACACAGTTTTGAAAATTGATGCTGATGACCAGATTGCAACTGCATCTTCTTATATGACGATATTCCAACAGGATCTTGAGAGGGAATTTCCGCTTCAGCCGATCATTATCGGTCGTTATGAAGACAAATTTGCCCGTGTGGATGGCATGTGGTGGTTCAAAGAGCGTAATTTGGTCATAAGCCTACTAGGCGATTATACTCATCATGCAAGGCCAGACGGACCAGGTTCAAAAAACATTCAAAAATGAGCAACATACACTCCCATTGAAAATGGTATAAAATATAATTTATACCTGCGGATGTAAACTAATATTGGGGACTACAAAATTGATGTCAAATATGTCATAGATGGGGGCTGCCTATTGAATGAACCGGAACTCATTGATTTTAAATAAGTAATGTTAGTGCTTGCTAATTAACAATATATTTTGAGGAGATCAGGAGCAGCAAGGTACGGTTCGCCTTGGCCTCCTCATAGTTTTCCCTCAGCAACTGGTTAACGAACTTGTTATTGAGCTTGACCGCTGCCATCTGCGGATCTGAAAGGAGGCCATCTCCACTCTTTCTATATTCTGGAGATAGAAGATGATGGAAAGGTCACGAAGCTCCGCTTCACCGCTCCAAACCACTACCTGCAGTTCTGTTGCCTTAGCTCTATTGGTAACGATATCCCAGCCATCTGTTCGCTCTTCAGTATTAAGTAACAATAGGTGTATTGCAAAGGTGATTTTAAACAACATTTAAATGTTGTTAACTTATCTTTTTAAAAATAAATTGAAGTCAATTGAACTAAAGTTAAGAGGGTTTGGTCTGACTCTTTTTAAATTCAGTTGGCCGCATTCCATATTTCGACTTAAAAACAGTAGAGAAATAATTGGGAGAAGAAAAGCCTACCATGTATGTAATTTCTGCTATATTATATCTTTCATTAGCCAGCAAATATTTTGCTTTCTTAAGTCTTCGGTTCATAATATAATCGGTCACGCTGCAGTCCAGCAGGGCTTTAACCTTCCTGTATAATTGAACTCGTGAAATACCGATCTCTCTACTGATATCATCTACGCTAAAGTTTTCGTTTGCCAGGTTCTGTTCTACAATTCCGGCAAAGTCATTTACAAATTTTTTGTCCAGACTTTTTGATAGCGGCTGTTTTCCTGGAATACTAATATCGCTAACAAAGTGACTTTTGAGAAGTGAACGATTTTTCAACAGGCTTTTCACTGTTGCAAACAGGTACTCATAGTTAAACGGTTTTACAATATAAGCGTCAGCCATACTTTCCATGCCATTGATTTGTTGTTCAACGCTTCCATGTGCCGACAATATTATAACAGGGATATGTGAAGTCCGGACATCAGATTTTAATCTTTCTGTAATACCTTTTCCTGATATTCCGGGCATTACCAAATCTGATATGATCAAATCCGGCACCTGTTCATATGCTGAAGTTATGCCTTGGTCACCATTGTCAGCAAGGAATACTTCATATTCTTCTTCTAATCTATTACCTAAATAGTTTAGCAGATCATGATGGTCTTCGATAATCAGGATCGATTGTTCTTTTATGGTTCTCAATGCATCCTGATTTCTTAACCCTGGTGATTCAATCAGTCCGGTTGTATAAATCTTAGCCTCTTCATAGAGGGCTTCTTTGCTTGCTTCTCCTTTTATTTTTTCCTCATCAGCAAAATGGGCATTTCCCAGTTGAAGCCGCATCCTAAATTTGGTCCCCCGCCATTTTGTGCTTTCCACCGTAATATCTCCCTGATGGAGTTTCATCAATTCCTTGGATAATGACAGGCCCAGTCCAGACCCTTTTGATGAATTTGTTTGTGACTGATAAAAATATTCAAATACATGGTCAATCTCTTCTGCAGCGATTCCTGGTCCGTTGTCTTTTATATAGATAAATACAGATTCTGAATCGTGAATAATCTCTGCAGAAATGACGCCGCCTGAGGGAGCGAATTTCAAAGCATTTGACAAAAGGTTGAATATAACCTTATCCAACATTTGTACGTCAAACCATACCTTGATATCTTGTGCATCTGTAACGAGTCTGAGATCTATATTTTTCTTTTTTGCGCTGTGCTCGAAAGTCTCCAGTATATCCTTTAAAAAGGATACAATATTATTTTCAGAGGCACGAAGAAGCATTTTATCATGTTCAATTTTTCTATAGTCAATTAACTGGTTGATGAGTCTAAGTAACCGGTACACATTTTTATGAATGAGCTCGAGGTTTCTCTCTGTTGTCACCTTGGTCTTTTGACTGCTCATCAGTTCTTCAAGTGGTGACAGAATAAGCGTAAGAGGGGTGCGGAATTCATGTGACATATTGGTGAAGAAGTTCAGTTTAGCCTCTGTTGCAGCATCTGCTTTTAAGGACAGCTCAATCAGCTGGTTTCGCTGATTAATTATTTCGAGGTTGGTGACTTCCAGATTTTTGTTAATTTTCCTGTTTTCCATCAATGCATATAGTGCAAGACCGCCAAACACCACTGACAGAACAAGTGTAATCACCGTGATGTTAAGCACCATCTGTTGGTTTTTAAATAGTATTTGTTGTTCTTCAAGCAGACTTCCCTGACGCTCTATATCCTTCTGCTGGCTAATGAACTTATCCCACTGGAGTTTCATCAAATCAACGTTGGTTGAATCGATAACAAGGGAATTTAAAATATTTACCTTAGAAAAAGGCTCCCTGTTTAGTATTTTAAATGCGGTATTTATGGCCTCTTTTCCTCCAGTCGGATACAATACACTGGCAGTAATGATCTTATTGCGTACCATCTGTAAGCCGCCGCCCTGCCCTGGTAAAGCATCAACGCCAATCACTTTAATTCGCTTTGATAACCCAAGATCGTTCAAAACTTTTCTGCTCCCCGAAGCCATTTGGTCATTATGTGCAAAAATAGCATCTATATTTATCAAAGAATTTTTGATTTCAGCCAGCTGTTTTTCAGTGTGTTTTTTGAGCCAGTTGCCATAAACCTGGTTTATAAGTTTAATGCCGGGGTACTTCTTCAAACCTTCACTAAAGCCCCGCTGCCGCTCAATTGTCGGAGAGGAACCCGGAAGTCCAAGGATCTCTATAACGTTACCTTTACCCCTCAAGGCTTCTGCTGTATACTCACCCGCCATTTTGCCAATCTGAAAGTTGTCTGCTCCTACATAAGCAGTGTAAGAAGAAGAAGAAGTTTTCCTGTCGATGATGATGACCGGTATACCACTGTTGTAAACTTCATCTACAATAGGGGTAAGCGGTTGTGCCTCATTCGGAGATATAATCATAAGGTCGATCCTTTTATCCATCATCTCGCGCACCTGCTTTTTTTGAAGCTCGCTATTCCCATTTCCATCCATATATATAAGTTCTGCACCTGGATGTAAGGAAAGTTCCATTTTTATTTCTTCGAGCATAGTTCTCCGCCACAAATCCGAGCCTATACATTGAGATACACCAATTGTGTAGACAGGCTCTACATTTTGCCTTTCACAACCTGTAAGGCTAAGACAAAGCAGAAATATCAAGAGAATAGTATTAAGGGGGCTGAATATGGTTTTCATGGTATTATTCCTCCTGCGAGAACAGAATAGTAAGATCAAATATTTGGTTATTCAATGTGCCTGCCGATACATTTGCTTTAAATATATAGAAAAGGCCACAATAACTAAAATACCGGCGGGCTTTGATCCCTCTGGTATTTAAATTTCATGTATCAAAACCATAGTTTTTATGATTCAAAATCGAAAGCTTTGTAATTTCCAATTATCCTGATGTTGTTAAGTGTTTGATTTTCAATGATATATTTTAAAGGCTAAATTATAGTTTTTAGAAACGATTTCAATGTCTTTCTATTCACGTTTGATCTACTTTGCAAGCATTAACCAATATAACTTTAGTATGAAAAAATATTCCGTCCTGGCCTGGTCCATGGTTGTAGCCTTGGGAGGCTTTCTTTTTGGATTCGATACAGCAGTTATTTCCGGTGCGGAAAAATCAATCCAGCAATTCTGGCATTTGTCATCTTTTGAACATGGATTTACCATTTCCATTGCGCTTATAGGAACTGTTCTCGGTTCGCTAATTGGCTCAAGGCCTTCAGATCATTTCGGTAGAAAAAAAACTTTGTATTTTGTAGCTATAGCTTATTTGCTTTCTTCCATAGGAACGGCATTAGCGACAGACTGGCATGTATTTTTAACCTTCAGGTTTCTTGGCGGACTTGGAGTTGGCATATCTTCTGTAACTGCACCGATATATATATCAGAGATTTCTCCGGCGCATAAGAGGGGAAGACTTGTGGGCTTGTTCCAGTTTAATGTTGTTTTAGGGATATTGATTTCTTATTTGTCCAATTATCTGATCAGTCAGGGAGGTGATTCTTCATGGCGCTGGATGCTTGGGGTTCAGGCATTCCCTTCTTTCATCTTTTTTGTGTTGATTTATTTTATACCTGAAAGTCCGAGATGGTTGGTGTTAAAAAGAGGAGCTACAGAAGCTGCCTTGAGGATACTTAAGGTTATCAATCCGCTGAATTGTGATGAGGAATTGGCTTCTATCCGAAATTCAGCCCTGAAATCAAGTTCTGGAAATGATGAAAACCTTTTCTCCAAAAAATATAGAACCCCAGTTATACTAGCTATTTTATTTGCTTTTTTCAACCAGGTTTCCGGGATCAATGCAATAATCTATTATGCTCCCCGGATTTTTGAGATGGCTGGCCTGGGTGCGCACTCTTCTTTGCTTTCAACCGTAGGAATAGGGATGATTAATTTTATGTTCACCTTAATCGCCATCAATTTCATTGACAAAATTGGCCGAAGGGTGCTGATGCTAGTGGGCTCCTTTGGATTGGTTGCTTCCCTTTTCCTCGTTGGGTTTACCTTCTATACAAATAACTTCTCAGGGTTTGCAATTCCTGCTTATATAATGCTTTTTATCGCGTTTTTTGCCTTCTCTCAAGGTGCTGTGATTTGGGTTTTTATATCAGAAATTTTTCCAAATTCCGTCCGTGCAAAAGGGCAGACCCTTGGCAGCTCCACACACTGGGTAATGGCGGCAATTATAGCATTCTGCTTTCCGTATTTAGCAGAAAGTTTAGGTGGGGCAACAACCTTCTTCTTCTTCGCTGCCATGATGGTGCTTCAGCTGCTTTTTGTGTGGAAACTAATGCCAGAGACTAAAGGCAAATCATTAGAGCAAATAGGGACTAACTTAATCATGCATTAGCGATTATAAATATGAATTCACCTGAAATAAAATCAGTAGTATGTTATGGCGAGATCTTATGGGATAATTTGCCGGACGGTAAAAGACCAGGCGGAGCGCCAATGAATGTAGCCTACCACCTGCATAAGCTGGGACTGACCAGTCATTTAATCAGCAGTATTGGAAATGACGCATCTGGTCAGGAATTGTTAGATTTTCTAAACGGCATAGGAGTAAAAACAGATAATATACAAATAGATCATCAGCATGAAACCAGTCAGGTACTGGCTACGATCAGCGAAGAGAAAGAAGTAAGTTATGAAATTGTGGCACCAGTTGCGTGGGATTATATCCGTTGGGAAGACAAAATGGAGGACATGATCAAAAATTCAGACGCATTGGTGTTTGGAAGTCTGGGCTCCCGCAACGAAGTTTCACGTGCCACACTGCTTAAAATGCTTTCCCATGCCCGTTATAAAGTTTTTGACGTGAACCTCAGAGCACCACATTATAGCCCCGGTTTTGTGTCAGCCTTGCTCAATTATGCCGATATAGTCAAAATTAATTCAGCCGAATTAAGCATACTCTCAGAATGGAATGGGATTCACAGCTCGAGTGAGCTGGATTGTATTGATGCCATTTTCAGCAAGTTCGGCATAGGCGAAATTCTCATTACCAGGGGGGCACAGGGCGCAACCTATTATAATAGGACCCTCGCTTACCAATATCCTGCATATGCAATCAATGTAGAAGATACAATAGGAAGCGGGGACTCTTTTTTAGCTGCCTTCCTGGCGATGAAGCTGGCAGGTGAGCCGTTGGAAGTTACTTTGGATTATGCAGTAGCTATGGGAGCATTTATTACTGCCCAGTCTGGCGCCTGCCCGGAATATTCAAAATTCGATTTTGACAGATTTATCTGGAAGCGCAAATGGTGTGCCCCGGAAAGTTAAAACCTTATAAATAAACCAACCAATTATAATTTAAACCAGTGATATGAACAAAAAGGATACTGCACCACCCTAGCCAAAAGGTAATTGCCGCCATTAACTAACCAAATAGGGAAATGACAAGGTTACAATTGTCAATTCTTACCATTCACAATTAATTCTAACAAGGAAATGAAAATAAGATATTTTCTACTACTCCTGATAACCGGCCTCTTTTGTCAGAGACTGAGCGCCCAAAATAATATAACCGTTACTGGAACAGTAAGGGATAACAAAGGAGAAACATTGATCGGCGTCGGTGTTTTGCTCAAAGGAACCAAATCTGCTACCAGCACAAATAACCAGGGGCAGTACGCGTTATCCGTCTCTGGCAACGATCCGATACTGATCATCTCTTATCTGGGGTATTCAACCCAGGAAATCTCGATACGCAACAGAACAAAAATAGATATAGCTTTAGAACCCAATTCAGAAAACCTGGACGAGGTAGTGGTGACAGGCTATCAGACACAACGGAAAAAGGATTTAACAGGTGCAGTTTCGGTAGTTAATATGAAGGATGTGGCAAACATCCCCACAGGAAATATTATATCCACCCTTCAGGGACGTGTTCCAGGTGTTAATGTGACCAATAACGGAACCCCGGGTGGTGTGGGTACTGGTATTGGCATCCGTGGCGTAACCACTATAAACAATGGTACTCCATTATATGTTATTGATGGTGTTCAAACACGTGATAATATTGCTACCCTGCTAAATCCAAATGACGTGGAGTCTATCCAGATCCTTAAAGATGCCGCATCGGCCTCAATTTATGGTACCCAGGCTGCAAATGGGGTGATTATTATTACCACAAAAAAAGGAAAAAAGGACCAGTTGACGGTCGATTTTGATGCCCAGCTAACTACACAATCTTACCACTCCGGAATAAAAATGCTCAATGCTCAGCAATGGGGCGAAAGCTATTGGACTGCCTATAAAAATGATGGTGTTAAACCAAATCATGATTTATACGGAAATGGAGATGTGCCAGTGATCCCGGAATTTATTGATCAAAAGAAAACTATAAGGTCGGGTGATACGGATTGGGCAGATCAGGTTTATAAAACAGCTGTTTTACAGAGCTATAACCTAACCGTAGCAAAGGGCTCCAAAAACGGAGCTTCAGCCTTTTCATTGAACTATTTTGATCAGGACGGCTTGGTCAGGTACACCAATTTTACACGGATCAACGGGCGCCTGAATTCAGACTATAACTTTTTGAACAACCGTTTGAGAATTGGCCAGAACCTCAATCTGAGTAAATGGAACGAAAAACTTAAACCTGCCGGCATTGAGGAGCTCGCCATCGCCCAACATCCAATTATTCCTGTGTACGATATTAACGGAGGCTACGCTGGTCCTACCCAGGGAATAGGAGACAAACCCAATCCTGTAAGGCTCCTTGATCAGATCAGGGATAACAGAAATCAGCAATGGCGTATTTTCGGGAATATGTACCTGGAAGCGGAGCCGATTAAAAATTTGGTGCTGAAGACTAATTATAGTATCAATTATCGGAACGGTTTCGGATCTAGTTTTGAGCCAAAATGGCGTGAGGGCGACCGCTCGGTTGATAAAAATATATTAAATACCGCATCAGACTATAACCAGGACTGGATATGGTCAAATACGGCCAATTATACGCTTATTGCTGATAAACACAACATCAATGTGCTGGCGGGTATTGAGTCCAAAGAAAGTATTAATGAATCATTAGGGGCAAAAAGAGAGAACTTTATTATTGAGGCCCTGGATTATCTTTATATCAGTGCCGGTGACGGAGCTCAGACCAATGCCGGTATTGCATCCAGGACGGCAACCAACTCGGTTTTTGGAAAATTAAACTATGCATATAATGACCGTTACTTACTATCGGGTACTGTGAGAAGAGATGCCTCTTCAAGGTTCGGAAAGAACAATAATGCAGCAGTCTTTCCAGCAGTATCAGCAGGATGGCGCGTGAGTGAAGAAAATTTCATGAAAAACCAGGGCCTGGTTTCTGACCTTAAAATTAGGGCCAGCTGGGGTCAGAACGGAAACGACCTGTTAGATAACGAAGCCACTTATACCAAATATTCAACCAACCTCAATATGGGAGGTTATGATATTGGCGGAATTAACAGGGGCACAATTCCAAATGGGATCATTAAAGACAGAACTGGAAACCCTAACATTAAATGGGAGGTAACTACCCAGACCAATTTTGGTCTTGACCTGGCGATGCTGAAAAGTCGAATGAACCTCACTGTAGACTATTATGTGAAGAAAACCGATGACATGCTGATTGACCGACCCTATATTGGTATTATCGGAGAGGGCGGGTCTATGGCCTATAATGGAGCTTCGTTAAGTAACAAAGGCTTTGAAGCAATCCTGAACTGGAGAGATGTAATTGGAAAGGATTTCAACTATAGTGTCACATTAACGGCAACGGCTTATAAAAATAAGGTGACTGCCGTGCCCGATGATATTTATTATACCTACGGGGGCGGAAACGGCCAGGATAGAACAATTGTTGGACAACCTTTGGGATCATGGCTGGGTTTTAGGACAAACGGAATTTATCGCACGCAGGAAGAACTCAATGACGGTATCAATAAGCCGGGAAAAGGTTTGGGTAGAATCCGTTATGTTGATACCAATGGCGACCACTTAATTAACGATAGAGACATGGAATGGCTGGGTTCCGATCAGCCTAAGTTTATTGGCGGATTGAATGTGGCACTTAGCTATAAGGCATTTGATTTCTCATTTTTTGTAAACGGGATGGTGAGGGATGCCTACAATAACTCAAAATTCTATACGGATTTCTTCCAGTTATGGACTGGTAACCATGGAACCAGGTTGTTAGAGGCCTGGAATCCTACAACTAATTTCAACTCCGGTATACCTGCTTTAACCGCAGTAAATTTAAATGACGAAGCCAGGACTTCCGAGTATTTTATAGAAAACGGCTCTTACCTGAAACTGAAAAACGCACAGTTAGGCTACACACTTCCTAAAGCAATTGCTGACAAAGTCAAATTGAGAAACCTTCGCGTATATATTCAGGGACAAGACCTTTTTACCATTACGAACTACACAGGTGCTGATCCAGAGGGTCTTGGTTATCCATACCCATTGCCAAGGACCTTTACTTTCGGATTTAACTTTGGATTCTAAGTGGCCACTTTAATTATAAAATCATGAAATTTAGCTATATAATATTTGCAGTGTTGATTGTATTTACTTCCTGCAAAAAAGACTTTCTGGACAGCAAACCAAAAGGAAAATTAAGTGACGAATTACTGAATTCGCCAGATGGGATTGAAGCGCTTTGTATTTCTGCCTACGCTGCGCTTGCCGGCCCCGAAGGAAGTGACGGTACATTCCTTTCTCCGACTACAAACTGGGTTTATGGTGATGTGCGCGCCGAGACTGCTTACAAAGGAGGTGGCGGAATTGGTGATATCAGTGAATTTAACCAGTTTGAAACTTTCACAGCGGTGTATGCTTCAAACGCGCTATTAGACCGAAAATGGTTTAGTTTATACCGTAGCGTTCAGCGTGCCAATAGTGCAATCCGCAGGTTGAATGCTGTCACCGAAGCTGAGGTACCCCTAAAAAATACCAGATTGGGAGAAATGCGGTTGTTAAGGGCCCACTTCTTTTTTGAACTCAGCCGTCTGTTTAACAAAATTCCATACTTTGATGAGAATGTAGATATTGCAGATTATCCTAAAATATCCAACGTGGAGTTTACCAGGGACCAGATCCTGGAGAAAATTGCTGCCGAGCTCGGCGCTGCTGCAGCAGCGTTGCCTGCAAAACAACCAGAAGCCGGCAGGGCAACAAAATATGCGGCAAAGGCCTACCAGGCTAAGGTAAACCTTTACCGGGCTTATAAGCAGAATCCTGATAATACGGTATCTGGTGTAGATCAGGCCTTATTGAATGCGGTTGTTGCACAATGCGACGAGGTGATTTCTAATGGCGGATATGACCTGCTGCAAGACTTTCAACAATTATCAATGGGCGAATTCGATAACAGCGTAGAGTCTGTTTTTGCTGTTCAGTATTCTATTGCTGACGGAACAGATCTCGGACGGATTAACTGGAGTAACCTGTTGAATACCCCGCGGGGCCCTGCATATGGTGGAGATGGATTTTTCCAGCCGAGCCAGAACCTGGTGAATTCATACAAGACTGACAGTAAGGGCGTTCCTATTCCTGAAACGTATAACAATAGTAACCTGATGACCGTAGCTGACGGCTTGGCGACTAACGTGGATCCAAGACTCGACTTTTCTGTGGGGCGCCTGGGGATCCGGTGGAAAAATTATACTGCCGCCCCTTATGGGCAAGACTGGGTGCGTGAACCTGCTACTTACGGGTATTACTCTAATAAAAAAGCGCTGGTTTCACCGGAATCCCCGTATATGGTTAAAGGGTTTCCGTGGGGGGGATCGTCGCTCAACTTTCACATTATCAGGTTTGCAGATGTTTTACTTTGGAAAGCTGAAGCCTTAATTGAGCTGAACCGCGAGGCTGAAGCTCTGCCATTGATCAACCGGGTACGTAACAGGGCTAAAAATAGTAAATATGTCACCGCCTTTAACTCGTCAAATCCAACAGATTACGCTGCTAAATACAACATTGATACCTATAAACCAGGTGAAAATTGTATCTGGACAAATAGCTATGCACGTACCGCTTTGCGTTTTGAACGTAAACTTGAACTGGCATTGGAAGGCGAACGTTTCTTTGACCTTGTGCGTTGGGGAAATGCCGACCAGATATTAAATACCGAGTACTTTGCAAAAGAGAAATTATTACGTACTTACCTTCAGAATGCAAAATTTACCAGGGGCCAGGATGAATACTTTCCTATACCACAACCCCAGATCAATTTTTCAGGAGGGCTTTATAAACAAAATCCTGGCTATGGCGCTCAATAGTATGAAAAAAATAGTAATTGCAATGATGTTTTTTCTTCAAACGTCTATTCAGGCGTCAGCACAATCCTGGAGCTTTGATGGAGAAAAGCCATTGCAAGCCAGCCAGGGAAATGGCGAACTGGTAGTCAAAAATGCAAGGAACCAGATCGAATTAACCCCGGGGGTAATTGGTAATGGCTTGAGAACTGATGGCTATAGCACTTCATTGAAAACGGAAGTTGATCAGAAACAGAAATTGTCAGGTTGCTCTGGCTGGTTTGCGCTTGAATCGTTTCCTACCGATACTGCTGCTTTTTTTTCGCTAAAAGATACTAAAGCCGGAGTATCTGTTTCTGTTGGTGTCAACAGGTTTGGAGAAATTATCATCGGTCATGAAAATAAAGGGTATTTTTCTTACGTATCTACTGGACAGTTTTTAGAAAGATACAAATGGATCAATATTATGCTATGTACCGGTAGGTCAAACCGCGGTGTCTGGGTAAACGGTGAAAAACTCAAAGTCAATCTGTTAATGATCGGTTTTCCACAACAACCTGATGAATTTCTTGTAGGAAAAGACTATAGGGAAAACTTTTTAGGCCGGATGGATCTAACTGCAATCAACGGAATAATTGATGAGCTGAAACTTTATAACATACCTCATCCGTCTAAAGGGTTAAAAAAACAAGTTACCTTGTTAGCTAAAAAAATCCCTGTACTGGCCATTCCTTCAACACGTTTTAAGGCCGACTTTAGCCGGCCAAAGTATCATTTGATACCTGCAGCGAACTGGACCAATGAAACACATGGTTTGGTTTTTTATAATGGCAGGTATCATATCTTCAACCAGAAAAATGCTTCAAATCTTGCCCTCAGGCAGATCAACTGGGGACATTTTAGCAGTACTGACCTGCTCAACTGGACCGAACATAAGCCTGCATTAAGCCCCGAACGCGGGTACGACGAGAACGGCATATGGTCAGGCCATGTTGTTCTGGATGACAAGGGAGAGCCAATGATCAGCTACACAGCAGGAGGAGCTAAGATGGGTATCGCCCTTGCTTTTCCAAAAAATAAGGATCTTAAGGAATGGATAAAATATAGGCAAAACCCGGTTATTCCTGGTCAGCCTGACGGGTTTAGCAGAACTGACCTCAGGGACACCTACGTTTGGAAAGAAGGGGACAAGTGGTACATGGTGGTTGGGTTCGGGATTGAAAAAGATAAACTAGAAAAAGGGGCACTGCTGTTGTACCGTTCAGCGGACCTGAAAAGCTGGGATTTTGTGCATACACTATTTGAAGGGAATCCTTCTGCAGACAATTCCGGAATTTTTTGGGAGATGCCAGTATTTAAAAAAATAGGCGATAAATACGTATTGCTGGTCAATAAGGTTCCATACAAAGGTGTTCCTGCCCGGGCAATTTATTGGGTAGGCACTTTTGTCAATGAACGTTTTGTTCCGGATAATCCAGTTCCTCAAAATCTTGAAGTCATCAACAGGTTGCTCTCGCCTTCTGTGGCCGAGGATAAAGAGGGAAGGATTACTACCATCGCGATCATTCCTGATGAGATCAGTGGCGAGGCGGCTTACCTCCAGGGATGGTCGCATCTTTACAGTATACCAAGGGTTTGGAATTTATCAGGGGGCCAATTATTCCAATCGCCGCATCCGGCACTTCAGGCATTGAGAGTGCCGGATAGTAAAAAGTTGGATATTAATGTTTCAGATCATCAGCCAGTTGCGCTTCATTCCGGTCAGCAGTATGAGCTTATCGCGCAGATTACTCCAAACAAGGCAAAACAATTTGGTTTTGTCCTGCATAAAAACCCTGATCAGTCAGAATATACCAAAATCTATTATGACGCAGCTACAAAAGAGATTGTTGTGGATCAGCGTCACTCCAGTACGAGGAAAGGAATACCATTGCAGGTCAAAAAAGATGCATTTGTCCTTGATACAGATAAGACTGTCAGTTTTCATGTATTCGTAGATGGATCTGTCGTCGAGGTCTTTATCAATGATAAGCATGCATTTACCACACGCATCTTTCCTTCCGAACAAAACAGTAACCAGGCAGAAATTTTTTCTGACGGGGGCAATATCGGCTTAAAGGCTGAAATATGGACAATCAGGCCGGCGTTAATGAATATGGAATTTTAACCCTGTCAAACAATTTAATCCTTTTTTATTCAGGACTAACAACATCAATATGAAAACTAAATTTTTTAACATTATTTTTTATGCTGCGCTTGCACTTTGGACCTGCTATCCGGGTATAATTAACGCTCAGCAAAAGGTAAACGGAGTAACGGAAGCCCATCGTCCGCAATTTCACTTTTCTCCATCAAAGCACTGGATGAATGACCCTAACGGAATGGTTTATTACCATGGGGTATACCACCTCTTTTATCAGTATTACCCAAACGGAACAGTATGGGGCCCCATGCACTGGGGCCATGCCACAACAAAAGATCTCTTCAACTGGACTGAAAAGCCAATTGCACTTTACCCGGATAGTCTGGGCTATATCTTTTCAGGAAGTATAGTTGTAGATAAGGACAATACTTCGGGACTTGGGAAGGATGGGAAAGTTCCAATGGTGGCCATATTTACCCATCATAATCCAAAACTGGAGGAAAAAAAGGCAAACAACTTCCAGAACCAAAGCATTGCATACAGTCTGGATGAGGGAAATACCTGGATTAAATATAGTGCCAATCCTGTCCTGCCGAATCCGGGAATTACTGACTTTAGAGATCCAAAGGTCATGTGGTATGATATTGAAAAAAAATGGATCATGACCCTGGCCACGAAAGACCGGATTACCTTTTACTCTTCTCAAAATCTAAAGGAATGGAAGAAAGAAAGTGAGTTTGGTAATCAAGTTGGCGCACATGGCGGAGTATGGGAATGTCCTGATCTTTTTCCACTTGAAAACAATGGTAAGACAGTTTGGGTGCTGTTGGTGAGCATAAATCCCGGAGGTCCAAATGGGGGATCTGCAACGCAGTATTTTACGGGTACTTTTGACGGTTCCAGGTTTATACCCAATTCAACCGCTGAAAAGTGGCTGGATTACGGAACCGACAATTACGCAGGTGTTACCTGGTCAAATACGGGCAAAAGGAAGGTGTTCATAGGCTGGATGAACAACTGGCAGTATGCAAATCAGGTGCCAACAAAAAACTGGAGAGGGGCAACAACAATTGCCAGGGATCTTCATTTGGAGCTCGTTTCTGGCAAGTACTATTTACGTTCAATACCGGTAACTGAACTGAACGCATTTGCTAAAGTTATTCTTAAGAAGAAATCAGCGCGCTTAACCAGGGAACTTGACTTGTCAGCTTATACTAAAGACCTGCAGGGACGACTTAAGCTGGATTTTTTGTTCAATCCTACGGAAGATATGCAAGTTACAATTCGAAACAAAGAAGGTCAGGAACTTTTAGTTGGTTACAGTAGCAGGAGCAAATCATATTACATCGACAGGACAAAATCCGGGGCTACTGATTTTGAAAAGAACTTTGCAAAAAGGCATATCGCACCCCGGATAGCTACATCGGCTAAAGCCAGATTCAGCCTGGTACTTGATGTGGCATCCGCTGAACTTTTTGCTGATAACGGGCTAACTGTAATGACTGATGTCTTTTTTCCTGAAAGTTTGGTTAATAATATCAAGATTTCACAAAATGGGAATCAGGAAATAACGAACCTTGAAATTTCATCCATTCGAAATTTGAGATAGCGGTATGTTTTACTCAAAATAAGGGAATACTTTCTTATTCCGTCTATTCACTTATACCAGGGAACGCTGGTGGTCTACTGTTCCCTTTTGGCAATCAGCTCGATAAGATGTGCAATAGTAATGGAAAATATGCATCCGCCAAATTCTGACGGATGCTTTCAAGCACATAAGACTTTAAGAGCGCCACATAATCAGCCTCGTAGATCTTGGATTAAAAAATACTTTAGAATTTTCAGAGTGACGTGTAACCAGATTTGTATATGATTTGCTCTAATTGTGCTCTCGCTACAGACAAGATCGACTTGGAATGCACGTGAGTAATCAAAAAAATGGCGGATAGCTGTTCGTAGGTATAGCCGTCTATTACATACAGATTATAGAATGTTCTCAGTTCCTGAGAAAGTTTTTGTATGATCATGATGAGCTGGTGGTGTTTGAGATGATTAGCGGGAATGGTAGAGTTGCTTAAAGATATGTGGTGATTTTCCAAAGCTGCCAGGGTCCGGATTTGACCGCGTGACTGCTCAATAAAAATTCCGATAAATATTGCTTTTAGCCATTGATCAAACGCATCTGAATAATCATACAGTTCTATTTTGTCATATACCTGATAAAACCCTTCATTCATATGTTTAACAGCATGCTGCAAATGTATATTCTTCCAAAAACAGAAATGGGAATCGTTACCTGGCTGCATAAAGTTACAGATGAGGAATACCACAATAGCAAATAATAGACTATCGGATAAGTGGGCAAACTCCAGGCCAGGTGTATTGACCTAATGGATGAATTGATGTGCAAAAAATACTAAAGACATATGGTTGCTACCATGTTTGGTTGCCGTCTCATTCCAAAAGGAGTGGGGCGTTTTTTTGTAATTATCTATGGATATCAATAAAAAAATTAACCAAAATTTGCAAAATTGATGATGATTGAATTATTTTTACGTCCTAATTAACGGGAGGAAAATCTTAATAGATTTTATCAATCGGATATCAAACACAGATCTAAAACTTGGAAAATTCACAGGGTAAAGAAAACATAATAGGAGAAAGAATCCGGCTGCTTAGAGAAGCGCACGGTTGGGTGGTAGGGCGTTTCGCCCAGAAGCTACGAATGACAATAGCCGATTGTACAGCAATCGAAAACGGTAAATTAGAAATCAGCGAAAGTCAACTGACAAAGATGGCTGCCGTATTATGTGTTGATGCCAAAAAGCTCGGTAGCGCAGAACCGCAAGATATTGCTGACATGTTAGCAGATCAAGGCCCAAACTCTGCTTACAAAAGAAAACCAAAGCTTACGGTGGTTGAATTAGAAGCCGAGAATGAAAAGCTTCGCGCTTTGGTTGAAAAAAAAGAAATTGAAATAGCGATACTACAGAAGAAGCTTATTGATGCTCATGATCAACTAGCCAGAAAGAGTTAACAAACCAATTTATAGAACGTGTAACTTTAAAAAGTTAAAACCACGTTATCCTGCAACAATTAGGGTTTCTAAATCTCCATGACCAGGATTCAAGATAATGAATCTATTATTCAATTAAATCGCCTGGACATTGAGATCATCTCTCAACGGAGGCAATAGACAAGTACTTTTTCATTGGCAATTTCCAGCTGAATACCTTACTTTGCTGATGATATCCAAATACATCGGACGCAACTTACCCAACTCTGATCTGTCACGCTTTATGGAACAATTTTCTATACAAAAATGGATATCGAAGTATAAAAATCTGATATCTTCACGTAGTGGTATAAATGATATGAACACCGGGCGTGGAGATATAGCCTATTGGAAAGATGCGCTCTTCATTTCATTATTACAATATTGTCTTCCAATAAGTTTAATTACCATACTTCCCGGTATACTTATCGTTGATCAAGGACATTCTGAATCAGTATTGTATATTGACCTATTTGTTCTTCTGTTATTGATTTTGGTAACGTTTGCACGCATTTTAGAACTGCGTTGGCGAAAGTTGATGATGGTGTCCCTATTTTATGGGCTATCCATCTATCATATTTCCCTTATGGGATTCAACGGACCTGGTATGTTTTACTTGCTTGCTATTACAATTTTAATTGCACTAATATTACCCATTAAATACGCATATTGGTCAGTTGTAGTAGGCGCACTCGTTCTTGGATTCTTTGCCATTCAAGGTCACATTATACCAGCGGGCTGGAACTTTGGCGATCGATACAGGATTAATCGATTGTTTGCTTCTGGCTTAAGTTTGATCTTTGTACAACTCACAGTCGTTTCCCTGATAGATAAAATATTCAATCGTTTGCAAATCACTATCTATACCAAAGATAAGCTCAGGGAGAACTATATGCGGATATTTGACTCCAGCCCTATACCTATGTGGGTATTTGATACTCAAACGCTACAATTTCTCGCCGTGAATGATACGGCCGTTATCCAGTACGGGTACACCAAAGAAGAATTCATGGGATTAACGATTCAAGTGTTACGGCCAATGGAACATCACCGGGAAATAAGTGACCTGGTGTTTTCCAATAAAGACCAGGTCAATTTTAAAAAAGACCTGGTACAGCATCTCACAAAAAATGGTGAAACTCTTTTTGTCAATATCGAAAGCCGTTTGCTTACTTATAAGGGCCACAATGCTAAGCTGGTATTGGCAACCAATATTACAGCACAAGTTAAAGCCGAAGAAGATAATTTAAGGTCTATTCTGAAAATCAAACAATCTGAGGCTAATCTTCAGGCTATCTTTAACAGCACATCTGAGGGATTTTTACTCCTTGATGAGAATTATAACATCATATCTTTCAATGAAAAAGCCGCCAAAGCGGCGTTCCTTAATAAGAATAGCTCATCATTTGTCGCTGGCAAAAGTATTTTCAATTATGTTGAAGAATCCCGTCAGATCAAGCTCAGGCAAAATTTAGACCAGGCAGATCAGGGAGCAATAGTAGAATATGAGCTTGAATTTGGGTGTGATGACCGAAAATTGTGGATGCATTATACGATTATGCCAGTTTATCAAGAGGGTGTACGAAAAGGAATTTGTATCAATGGTCGTGATATTACCGATTATAAAATCTATGTGCAAACCATTGAATTACAAAATGCGAAGTTACGTGATATATCCTGGACGCAATCGCATATGGTTAGAGCTCCTTTAGCCAGAATTATGGGGCTTAACTTGTTACTAAGAACATCAGGAGATGCCGTAGAACGGGAAAACTTGTTAAATCTTCTTGATCTAAGCTGCCAGGAAATGGATAATGTTGTAAGAAAAATTGTTAAAGAAACAGGAAATTACCCCAGTATGAAGGAAGCACCTTAAAACATATGCTTATGACTTTTTGGGTAAAATAAACCAGAATGTGCTGCCTTTTCCAATCTCACTATCTACGCCAATCTCTCCATTATGTTTTTTGATAATTTCGGCTGATATGTATAACCCTAATCCTAAACCTTGCATATTCTTTTCTGCCTCTTTTATTTGATAATAAGAGTCAAATAAGAAAGGGATTTTGTCTTTTTCTATGCCTTTACCGAAATCAATGACTGATATCTTAATGTTATCACCTATTTCTGCTGCCTCCACAATAATTTTTGTTGACTCGGGCGCGTATTTAACCGCATTATTTACCAGATTTACTACCACCTGGTCTATTTTTTGTTCATCAGCACTCATCTTTAAAGAAGGATTCCCTTTGTAGGTAATATCATATTTTCCCTCAAGCCGAATATGACTGCAACATTTCTCTATCAATTCAGAAATAGTAAAACTTGTTATATTTAAGTTGAGCTGTCCCCTGCTAATTTTAGTAGAGTCCAACAAATCACTAACTAAAGCGCCCAGCCTCACAATACTGCGGTTTGAATTTTCTGACAATTTTCTTAAACTATCCGTAATAACGGTATCTTTTTCAAGCATACGATGCATCAATTGTAAATAGCCTTGTAAACTTGTTAATGGAGTTTTAAGTTCATGACTTGCAATGCTTATAAAATTTTCCCGTTGGTTTTTGAGCTCCTGCTGTTCAGATATATCTTCTATGATGGTATATCCCAATGTTTGACCTTTATCTTCAAATAAAATTGAATTCACCCGGCACCAGATAATATAGCCACCCTTTTTCCTTAAACAGGTTTCTAATGTAAAAGATGGCATCTTTGCTTCCCATAACTTCGTTTGAAGTAATTTCCAGTGCTCATGAAATTCTTCAGGGACATAGTCTAAAATACGGGTTCCTACAATTTCATCTTTATTATCATAACCTAAAAGCGCTACCATAGCCGGATTAATTTGCAGGATTTTTAAATCAGATGTTATGACTTTATTACCGAGTTTGGACGTTTCGAATATAGTACGAAAACGATTCTCGCTTTGCTGGTAATCGTCTTGTTCCCCATGGAAAATACGTACGGAATTCCGGTCAGATTTTAATTCCTCTAATTCTTTTTTTAAAGTTTCGACCTGCTTTGTAAGTGATTCAATAGTGTCCATAATAGTAAAACCTTTTAAACCAACACAATTTTCCGTCTTAGGTTTTTCCAATCTGTCAATTCCTGGTTCCACTTTACAAAGTATGCATTTGCCAATTCAAACCTCCATTGCCCGCTCCAAGTGGAGGTATTGCTATTCAATATTTCTTCAACAATTAGGTTCTTGAGAGCTGCAATACAATTGTTCCGGGCTGAAAACCCCGGTTGGTATAAAGTAGGTAAATTAGTATGGATTTGTAAAAAGGCATATGGAAGTCAATGAGTCAACACAAACTTTTTTGGCTTCGTTTGATAGGTCATAGCTAGTAGCAGCCCGTCTAAGAATACGATAATTCAAACTTTAAACCTTCTCCATAGTTTAGGGTCATACCGAAAAATGGACCGTGCGCACAATACCGATAAAATAAAACAAGAACATATCCTGGCAGAAGCTGAAAACCGGTTTAGGTTGATGGCCGAAGGTACACAGGTATTGATAGCGGTGGGCGATGAAACCGGTAAAGCAGTTTACTTTAATAAAGCCTGGGCAGTTGCGACAGGGAGATCAATAGAAGAATTACTGGAGTTCGGATGGGCAGATTTAATGCACGCAGACGACAAAGAAATAGTGATGAGTGTATTTAACAAAGCCTTTGTAAATCGAGAACCCTGGACATGGGAATTTCGTATGCCGGCACCTGGCGGGGGCTATCGTTGGTTGTTGTCAAACGGTGTTCCAATGCTTGATAGCGAGGGTAATTTTACTGGGTACATTAGCTCCAGTGTAGATATTTCGGTACAGAAAGAGCATCAAATTGAGCTTGCAGGCCTCAATAAAGCATTGCTTGCTTCTAATGAAAAACTGTTATCCATCAACAACGAACTGCAGCGTGCCCAGGGAGATCTGCTTGCTTCCAATCTCGACCTTGCAAATAGCGAACGTAATCTGGCCCAATCAAATAGTAAGCTTCAGGAGCGGGAACATTTGCTGGAACTGAGTATTCAATCAGCAGGAATGGGCACATGGACAGCCGATTTGGAGAACGGAACTTTAACGCTATCGGAGCGGAGCAAAATTATCAATGGGATTCCAATTAATGATAACCTGGATATAGATCAGCTCATCAATAAAATAGATCCGGTGTTCCAGAAAATGTTCATTGACGCGGTAAATACCGCAATAGCACATGAAAGTTCGTTTGTAATTGAATACAGGATCAATATGCCTGATAAGGACAAAGAAAAATGGCTGCGGACCAGTGGAATTGTACATGCCTCTGATGGAAAGCCTAAAACCATTTTGGGTACTATTCTAGATGTAACAGAGCAGAAACTCAACGAACAGCGTAAAAATGAGTTCATTAGCATGGTTAGCCATGAACTTAAAACCCCTCTTACATCTATCAATGGATACGTTCAGATACTTCTCTCCAAAACAGACAAAGCCAGGGATAATATAACCGGCTCGCTGCTTTCAAGGGCAAGTAGCCAGATTGGAAAAATGACAGCTCTTATAAATGGCTTTCTCAACGTGTCCCGTTTAGAATCAGCAAAGATCTACATTGAACGGTCTAAATTTAATATGGCCCAATTATGTTTAGAAGTTGAGGAAGAATCACTTGCCTCCATCCCTAGTCACCATATTGTTTTTGCGCCGGTAGAAGAGACCTTGGTTATTGGAGACCGCGATAAAATTGGACAGGTAATTAACAACCTTATCGCTAATGCTGTTAAATATTCTCCAGCGGGGAGTACTATTAATATCGCATGCATTACCAAAGGCGATTGGGCAACATTAAGTGTGAGCGACCAGGGAATTGGCATAAGTGAACAAAACCTGCCACGACTATTTGAGCGGTATTATAGGGTAGAAGATGGTTTAAACGGTGTTTCCGGTTTTGGTATCGGCCTTTACCTGTGCTACGAAATTGTAAAACTCCATGACGGCCATATATGGGCCGAGAGCAAAGTAGGTAAAGGCAGCACGTTTTCGTTCACAATACCGGTATTTAGATAAAATTGATTGATAAGTTCATATTTTAAATAAAAAAGATTAGTAAAAAGCAAAAATAAGCAAAACGGTTAAAACCGTTGCTATACAAGGCTTTATAAAAGTTGTAGTCTAAGTTCGGAAGTCGGTGTCTGATAGGTTTTGGGCTTAAAATGACAAGGTTAGGTTACTAATTCGTTACCGATTAACAAAGGTAACAATATAGCTTAACCGATTATATTTCAGCCTTTTGCACCCCTTTCTACGTTTCCTTGTAACTCAATGTAATTTAATTTTAAACGTTAAACATTTGAGTTATGGAGCAGACAAAAAAATCGACGTTCAAACTGCTTTTCTATTTGAAAAAGAACGAACTGAAAAAGAACGGTAATGCACCAATTATGGCACGTATTACCATTGACGGAACGCCAAAAACTTTCGGAACAAAGTTAGAAATAAGCCCCAATAACTGGGATTTAAAGTACGGAAGAGTTGAGGGCAAGAGTGCCCAGGCATTGAGCATTAATAAAAAACTGGATAACATTCGTGGACGTATCGACAAGATTTATGAAGATATGCTAAAGCACGAGGGATTTGCCACCGCCCAAAAAGTAAAGCTGTCGTTTTTGGGTGTCGGTGTGATGGATGATGCAATCCTAAAAGTTTTTAACGACCAAAATGAGGATTTTAAAAAATTGGTTGAAAAGAAAGAACGCTCACAAAGCACCTACAACAAGTATATCACAGTTTATAATCATCTTACCACATTTATAAAGGAACGCTATCATCGTGATGATATGGCTTTTCGGGAATTGACTTCCGACTTTATTCGTGAGTTTGATTTTTATCTCCGGTACGATTTACAGTCTTCGCATAATACGGTTTGGGTTTATACGATGCCTGTATTAGCCCTTGCAGAATTGGCTATTAAAAAAGGCTTGATACGTGATAATCCTTTTCAGGATTACGAAATCAATATGGAAGAAACCGACCGGGGTTATATTCTGAAAGAGGATGTAGAAAAGTTGATGATGTGTGTACCACCACACCCACGATACGAACTTGTGAAAGACCTTTTTATTTTCAGTTGCTTTACTGGACTTGCTTACGCTGATATTAAAAAACTGACAAGGAACAATATTCAATCTTTCTTTGACGGTCATCAATGGATTATTAGCAGGAGGAAGAAATCAGATATTGCTTCCAATGTTCGGTTATTGGAAATCCCCCAACGTATCATTGAGAAATATCAGGGTACTACAAGGAATGAATTTATATTTCCTATTCCGACCAATGCAACCTGCAATACGCACGTAGGCAAATTGATTGGAAAAGCCGAAATTATTACCGAACAAAAAGTTACTTTCCATACGGCAAGGCACACTTTCGGAACTATGTTTTTGACCGAGGGCGTACCGCTTGAAAGCCTTAGCAAAATGATGGGGCATAAAAATATCTCGACCACACAGATTTATGCTAAAATCACAAGCCAAAAAATCAGTAAGGATATGGATTTGGTTACGCCAAAATTCAGGGCAATGGAAGAAGCATTTTTGGCGGCTATATAATTAGCTTCCATTTAATCACAATGAACAGAACTTAACGGTTCTGTTTTTTTTATGCCCTTACTTTTCCTTTACTCCACTTTCTGTTACAGGCTATCGTAGCCTGCCCAATAATGCCATAAAAATTAGAACAGAATATTTCCACAATCAACCGGTAAAAAGGCAGCTAAGTTATAGCGGGCAGTCACCCCACACGCCCACCAATAAAAAAAGTGAATGAACGGTTTCCCCCTAAAGGAACCCCCATTAAATCATTTTTTTCTTGGTTTTCGCTGTTGCCCGCTTGGATTATCTGCTTTCTTTTTTCCGGTTTTTCTTTTGGAAAAAATTATGCGAAGAGAAGCGGAGCAAACCACAACAGGAAGCGGGAAACGAGAAAAGCGAACGAGTATTTAAACATTTTTTTCAAACATCAAAATTTTAGCATTATGGCACACAACATCAATTTCAACGAGCAAACAGGACGTCATTCATTCTTTAGCGTTCAAAAAAAAGCGTGGCACAATTTGGGGCAAATCGTAGAGCAGTACCCAACCAGTGAGGAAGCTATCATACACGCAGGGTTAGACTATGAAGTCGAAAAATCCCCACTGTTTACCAAAGGTTCGGGAATTATCGAAACCGCAGGAGGTATCGAGATTGGCAGTAGCGAATTAGAAGTACCCAACTATTTCGCCAACATACGCACAGATAACAATGCAGTATTGGGCGTAGTGGGCAAAGACTACCATATCGTACAAAATCGTGAGGCGTTCAATTTCTTTGATGCTATCGTAGGGGGTGGCGAGGGAATACTGTATGAAACCGCAGGAGCTTTAGGACAGGGAGAACGCATATTTATCACTGCCAAACTGCCCGACTATATCCGAGTAGGTAACGGGGACGATGTGACAGAGAAATATATACTCCTGACTACTTCGCACGATGGTAGCGGAAGTATTACCGCAGCGTTTACACCTATCCGTATCGTTTGCCAAAACACCCTTAATGCTTCATTGCGGAGTATGACTAATGTAGTCCGTATCAAACACACTTCAGGAGCAAAGCAACGTATCGAGAATGCTCACAAGATTATGGGACTTGCCAACACCCTAAGCACCCAGTTAGAGAACATTTTAAACGATTGGGCTAAAGTAAGGGTAACAGACCGTGAAGTAAGAAAGCTAATCCAGTTGGCACTTTGCCCGAACAAGGAAACGCTTAACCTGCTCAAAAAAGGTGCTGAAGATGAAGTTTCCACCGTGTTCAAAAATACCGTAGAGGATGCCTTTGAATACGCTATGATAAGCGACACCCAACAAATGGAAACCACCAAAGGCACATTGTTCGGGGCTTACAATGCTGTTACAGGCTACTTTCAGAATGTACGCAATTACAGGGATGGCGAAGCAAAACTACAATCCATCGTAATGGGCGGTACAGCACAGCTAAAGACCCAAAAAGCCTTTGAACTGTGTACCGACTTTGCCTATTCAGGAGCAGAGATTTTCAACTTCAATTAAATCATCAAAGGCGACTGCCTGCAAAGGTGGTCGCCTACTAAAAACAAAAGATATGAAAGCATTACATAAAATGGATAATCTGGACAAAGCGGGCTTACTGTGCAAACTGTTTCCCGAAGAACAGGGGAACCTGCAAAACGCAATTGAAAAACAATGCGATTACTTCCTTGAAAATGAAACTGCTTTCCGTGAGGGGTGGTATCAAAAAGGATTTTTCACCGCTGAATTTTGGTACAGGCTTGTACAGAATGCACAAAATGGGATAAACAAAAATCAACCGCTTTGGAAACGCCCGCACTGATTTACAGACCATTTTTTCGACGGATATCATTCAATATTCGCTATCCACTGCCTTGTCGAATACGCAGACGAAGAGCAATGCAACTCACAATTAAAACAGGCTATACGATTACAATTTCCCTTTAACTTTGTTCCGGTGCTTTTTGCCCCAACTTTCCATTGGCAGAATAACTTCTTCAAGTCCGTAAGCATAATCCGTGACAGAATACTCAATTCTCACAGGATAATCATCAATCACAGACCTCTTAACCAATAAATTTTGTTCCAAATGCTTCAGCTCCTTAGACAAAATATGATTTGTTATTTTCGGGATAGAATTTGAAATGTCATTAAATCGCTTGTTTCCACCATAAATGGAAAGAATAATCGGCAATTTCCACTTTCCTCCAAGCACAAATATTGTATCCTGAATAGCTTGAATTTTTTCTTGAAGCTGTTTTTCGTTTCTTTTCATATGCCAAGTATCCTATTTAATACAAGTCTCAAATTTATACCTTTTATTCTTAACTTTGCATTGTAAACAATAAAAAAATAAAATGCAGACAATCTTCATCACAGGTGCTTCGTCAGGTTTTGGTAAAGAAACCGCAAAATTATTCCAGTCAAAGGGTTGGAATGTAATCGCCACGATGCGTTCGCCCGAAAAAGAACAAGAATTAACGCAGTTGGAAAATATTTTGGTTTTGGAATTAGACGTTCAAGACGAAAGCTCTATCAAAACAGCCGTTCAGAAAGGAATTGAAAAATTCGGAAAAATTGATGCTTTGCTTAACAATGCAGGTTTTGCTGTTATGGGTGTTTTTGAAACCGTAACCGAAGAACAAATTCAAAACCAATTTGACGTGAATGTTTTCGGAATGATGCGGACAACAAAAGCCATATTGCCATTTATGCGAACTAACGAGAAAGGCTTAATTGTCAATATTTCATCAGTTGCAGGAAGAGTTGGTTTGCCTTTCGCAAGCATTTATGAAAGCTCAAAATTTGCAGTTGAAGGTTTCTCGGAGGCGTTGAATTTTGAACTTGGAAATTTCGGCATTAAAGTAAAAATCATTGAACCTGGTTCATCTCAAACCAATTTCGGCAATGCCAGAAAAACTACAAATAACGAAATTACTGACTACAAACCGTTTTTGGCGAACTTCTTCGGTAACTATCCAAAGAAAACGGGACATTGCAAGACAGCAACACCGCAAGAAGTTGCCGAAACAATTTATAATGCTGTTACAGACAACAGCAATAAATTACGATATATAATTGGCGAAGATTGTCAGTTTTTTGTGGAGGCAAAAGATAAAAATTCGGAAGAGGATTATATCAAGTCTATTCAAACATTTTTTGAATAAGTAATTAGTATTGCTGAAAATATTTATGGGCAATATCTGCAACTCCGACACTAAAATATCTACCGCCATTAATAATAACTTCAATGGCTTTTTTAAAATCGTCTGCATCGCTACCGATAAGCAGATAACTTTCAAAACCAATTTCTAAGAGAGTTTTTACCGTTTTATCTGCATCAATATCACTATGGGCAATGAAATGTATGCTTGGATATTTTTTCGTTAGTTCCCAAAGCTGTGCCAGCACATTTCGGTCTTTGAAATCGAGGTCAATAATGCAAACTTTGGGGAGTTCCTTTAATGCTGATAATTGAGATAGTCCAACTTCAATGTTTGCCGAATGAAGCAATATTTCTATTCCTGAAGCAACAAGGTCATTGCAGGTCAAACCCAAAATTGGGCTTTTATCATTGATAAAGGCAAGGGTAATTTTTTGTTGTGCTGTACCGGTTACCATATCATACCTTTTTTGAGTTGATGTAGTCCTGCACAAAAAAGAAGCGCAGGCAACTACACTTACCGCACATTGAGGTACTGGTATACCCGACAACGAATAAGCGAGCGCCCACGCCTTTTGACGTGAGCGTTCTTACTTATCTGTCCCGTTGTCTAAAAATTACCAGTTTTCAATGTGGGACTTAAAGCAAAAACACTTTAAGTATTTTCTATATTTTCAGCACCAAAGATACTAAACTCATTCCTATGTCAAAGTATATAGGATAAAAAGGTTACAGTCTGTCTGTTTTATTGGAAATGTAATTTTGCTCCAGTATGGTCAGAATATCCGTTTCCTTATAAATAATCTTACCGCCTATTTGTATATACGGGAGGATATTATCATCACGGTACTGCTGTAAAGTCCGCTTGCTGATATGGAGCAGCTTGCACACATCTTCGCCCGACAGGTATATTTCCCCATTCATTACGGGACGGTAGTTTTTCAATATGCTTTCAATACGGTTTCTTAACTGGGTTATCATTTCCTTTTGAGAAATGATTTCTTCGGCTTCATTCGTCAGTAAATCCATTTTCAACAGTATTGTACGGTTGTCCGGCTTCGAGCAATGCCTGTACATCCGAAAGTTTATAATAGTTCTTGCGGTTCAGTCTGGAATGAGGCAATAAGCCTTTATCCTTATAGGTCTGCAAAGTCCGTTTGGTAATGTTCATCATCAGGCACACTTCCTGGTTATCGAGCCATTGCTCTTCCTTGAAAATCGGCGTGTATTTGCGTGTGGCATTTTCGGTCAGTTCCAAAAGTGCTTTTAGCTCATTTTTCATTCCGTCCAGTGCGGATTTCTGTATTGCGATAACTTCCATCTTCTGCTTATTTTTGCTACGGAAGTCGAAATTATCAATGCTTATTACTGGATTGTGAAAGGTTGCTTTCAAAGGTAGTGTTTGGCAGTATTTGGCTGTGAAACAAAATTTTGAAGGCAATTATTTTTGTAAATTTGGAACAGGATTATCCTTTACGAAATGCAGCGGTTGTTCATTGCGCACAATTTTAGTTAGTAGTAATTTTTGCAAACCTTAATATATCACGATTAAAGAATATGTCATTAGCTATAATTTTAGATAAATCTACTTTTCAAAGTTTAGGTCACAATGAATTAGTTCAGTTACACAGATATTACATAATAAACGTTACACCTTTACTTGTGTCTGAGATTTTAGGAGACTTATCAAAAGAAGAAGTAGAAGGTAAGCGATTACCAAAAGATGTTGTAATTGGATTGGCGAACAAGATTTTTCCTGCTAACACATATGTAAATACCTCTTACAAAAGACTTTTAGAAATATCGCTCATTGGTAAGCAGAGTGAGTTTGATAATAGACCTTTTTTAGAAGCAGCTAAATCAATCAACACCGGAACGAAACAAGGACTTGTTTTTGAAGAAACGGCAGAAGAAAAGTCAATTAGACGCTGGAAAGATGGTCAATTTAATTCCGTTGATGAAATTATATCTTGGTTCTGGAGAAGCCAAAGTAAAGACGATGATGTTATTGAGGTTTTCAAAAATAAAATGTCACAATTTTCTGATATCAAATTAGAAAAAAAATTAGGTGACAATCAAGAAAATTTGAAAGCACTAAAAGAAATTTTACTTAACGAATTGCACAAGCCTGAAAATCAGAAGCAATATTTAGCTTTAGTTATAGAATATTTCAATTTGGACTATGGTTTAGCAGCAAAAATATTTTATAGATGGGACAGTGAAAATCACACTTCTCTTGCAGACTTTTCGCCTTATGCTTTTTTTTGCTTGAGCATAGTCGCTATGTACTACGTTGGAATTAATAACAATCTATTTAGTGAAAGGAAGACAAATTTGTTAGATTTGGAATACCTTTATTACACACCCTGTTGCAGAGTATTCAGTACTAATGATAAATTTTTAATTTCATTATTTGATTTAATTAATCCCAAAGAAGTTCATTTCATAGCGTCTAATTCACTAAAAAGTGACCTTAATAAGTTTTATCAATATCAAATAGAGAGTGGTGAAATTAGTGATATACCGCCAGATAAAGAAACAGACACATTTAAAATTTGGGATAAGGTTTTTGATTTAAAATTAAGTGCTTTTTTAAAAGCACATCCTAAAAGTCAGGAGCAATTACGAACAGAATTTGAAGAGGTTTTAAAAGCAGCACAAAGTGGTGACCAAGGCAATTTTGAAGGAGAACCAGATTTTGTTACAAAGACTACTTATATGCGACCAACTGACCCCTGTGTTTGTGGGAGTGGTAAACAACTCAAAGACTGTTGTTTACTTAAAGAGCAATAAAGTTCTTTTATACTATTCTATTTTTCTGATAGGAATTTCAAGGTTGGTCAGGCCGTTCAATTTTTACTTCTTTTAGTTGTTTTTCTTTTTTCTCACGGGAATAAACCCATAAAGACAATAGCCCGAATATAATCAGCGCATAAGCTACCCATTTACCAACCTTTTCAATCAATTTAATGAAGACCGAACTTTCATACGAGGAAAAACCCTCTGCTCCCATAGGGCTGCGCCTGTAAAACTTTCTCCAGTTAATCCAGTAACGAAGTCCCAAGCCTGCAATCAAAAATATTATTCCTATAACCAATGATGAAACCATACCCTCACATCTTTAATTTCACAAGTATAAATTTAAGAAATATTGATGAACCATTAAAATGCACCTAAGCAAATACGCTGTAAATAGAAAAACGGCTTACCAATCTGATAAGCCGTTTTTTTGGTGTGTTTTTAATCACTACTATTAAACTGAAAGCTCAACTGCTTTTCATTCCCGAAGCTGTCCGAAATCCAAACATCAAAAGATTGCGATACGGCAGAAGTTGATGTATAATACAGCCTGAATTGCTCCGTTGGTAATTGGTACAGGTCATTGGGCTGATAAGGCGGTTCATTGTAATACTGCAAAGTACCTTGCCCATCAAACTGGAAATAGCGGAGGAAATACTGCGTGTTACTATAATTCCCGGTACGCTGTATGGTAATGCGTATTTCTACGGTCTGCCCGTTGGCAACGTCTTTAGGCACTGGCATCACATTGACCTCGAAAGGAAAATCGTTCTGTATTTCGAGTTCATCATCTTTGCTGCAAGATACCAACGTAACCGAAGCTGTGAGGATTGTCAGGAATACATATAGTGGCAGTAATCCCATTCTGAATTTATTAAATATTGCTGTCATCGTTTTTACGTTTTAAAAGTTAAACCTTAATCCCAAACCTGCCGACGGACGGAACTGTTCCAAGTCCGTACCCCACAAGACCTTTGTACGCCCTTGCAGGACGAGTACAAAACGGTCGGACAGGTACGTTTCAAAAGTGAGGCGACCACCTGCACCGTAAATGAAATTATCCTCGCTCAGTATCTTCGCTCCGTCGTACAACATTGCATCGCCCCGGTTGATGGTTTCGTAACCGACCACACCTGTTATCCCAAAATTCAGCGTGAAATTTTTTCGGGCATCGCCCAACAAAAAGAAGCTGTAACCGCCCTCTGCGGAATAGGTTTCCTGCGGGATGCGGAGGTCTTTGTAGTCGTGGTACTGGTGCGTGTATTCCAACGCCCAAAGCTGATAATTGCCATTTTTACCGTTTACGGTCATTGCTGCACTGATGTAATAATCTTTACCAATTTTATCATCGGATAATACACCCGCACTTATTTCCAGTCCTCTCTGTTTTGGCAGCATTCTTTGTGCCTGTGCAGCCGTAATGCCTATCAGGACAAGCATCACGGTATAGATATACTTTTTCATATTATTGCTTTAAAAGGTTACTAAAATTTCAGGTGCATATCGTTAATCAAACGGGCTTTGATTAAATCGGAATTTTCCACCTGAAGCGTCTGGTGTCTGCCGCCGTTTTTCTCGAAAATCTCAATCAGCAGTACCTTATCATCGGCAATGGTAAACTGGTCTAAAAGGAACACATTTTGTTCGGTTGATTTTCCGGCGATGCCGTCCAATGGTTTGTAGGTACGCAACGGCTTTAGCGGTCTTTCCTGTACTACAGTGCGTTTGGCTACTTTCTTATCTACTACTTTGAAATTGATAAAATCAATTTGGAAAGGCACATTGGTACTGTTTCTCAAT
>Ga0247734_1000228_pt1 | contig 50518 bp, 40 predicted proteins | sample UWRJL103311B2_FD_180933 | JGI IMG/M metagenome (GOLD analysis project Ga0247734, IMG submission 180933) | Plant litter microbial communities from Arlington Agricultural Research Station in Wisconsin, United States - UWRJ-L103-311B-2 | ecosystem: Environmental > Terrestrial > Plant litter >...
CGAGCTAATTTCAGACTTGGAAGCGGCGACCAGGGGAAACAGCGGGTCTGGACAGGGGTGGTGACTGGTGCCACCAAACCCAGGTCCAGGAACAGATGCGCTGAGTCAGCGAAAATCTGAATCAGGGGAAAACCATACAGTCAGGACGCAGTACGGAGTACGGAGATACAGTACGTACTGTAACTGTAGTACTCCAGAACATTCATCATCCATTTCTTGTGGTCATCGAACAACAGTACAGTGCTGTGTATACGTAAATACTCAACTGGCACTTACTTACTTCTACGGTATTAATTACAGAATTTCAGTCGAGGATCCGCTGTGCTCCTTTCTTGATTCCTATTGACAAGACATCCAATCCAATAGGACACTTCTAATCGCAAGGCGGCTAGCCCAGCACTGATATACCGCTTCTCAGCACTTATTATTACTTTTACCTACCCCGTATGGAGTGCTGTACTTTGGTACGTAGAGGCTCCCTTTACGCCGTACGAAAGTATTGACTGTATGCAAATACTTATTTCCTCCTCTATGTATACTTATACAATACGGTCATTTGCTGACATCCACGCTCAGGGGTAGTGGCAAGTAGTTAGGCAAACCAGGCGTGTAAGATACATAAGCAAGGTAAATAAATAGAATCAGCAACACACACATCGCTCACTGATGAGTGATTGATTACAGTAACAAAGACAAAAACAATTACCAATTACCAATTACCAATTTACACATCCATCTCTGTGCCTTAAAAAGAAGAGCTTACCGCTTACCGCTTACCGCATATCCCACTCAAAATGCAGCATTCATTCAGTCTTTCAAGATACCGAACTCCAACTGTATTTGGCAAGTCGACCGGTGTGGATAGAATTGGCACCTGACTGACTGACGCCTTTAGATTATTCCAAGTAATTAATAACAAGGTCCTCGTCATCTCTCCGCGATTCGATTGTGCTTCTCTTTCATTACTGTCCAGTACGCACTTTCAACTTAGCATGTATAAAGTCCCCTTCTGGCTCTTGGGAAGAATCAAATTAGCTCCCAAGTCCTGCGTTTGTTTGCATGTGCTCCTCACTGCTCGGCAACCTTGTCTGTCGTTCCCCTCTCCTCTCCCTCTCCGTGTAAGCTAACGGGAAAACGATGCACGATGCACGATCCAAGATCTGTCTTGCTTCTGGGCCTGGCCACGCTTCCCTACCATACCGCCGTACTGTACGGCCCATTTGGTCCAGATATGATGTTGGAGGAATGACTTCCTCCCCTGTATGACGCCCAAATTAAAGAAGACTTCGAGATCCGATTCACGGAACTGATTCCGAAGAATGACATCTGATATTGGCCCTGGCCTGAGCACACGTCAGTGACCAAGCTCCAAGTAAGTTGAGAAATGTGATTTCGTTTGCACCAGAGCAATCAATGGAGGCCGTATTCGATACCTTATCATAGAGAACCGTATGTAGGAGAGATCATAATGATGTAAGCCATGCCGGGTTAATTGGTTGTCTTTCTTTTGCCTACAATATAGGAGTATCTTGATGTCGCTTATTCTTAACGTGCTTCCGAGCCAGGCAGCACAAGTCTCACACCCCTACTCAATACTACTATTTGGTTACTTAGTCCGTAGGGAGAGCTCCTATACATAATTTCCTACTTGTACTACTGTATGGAAAAGTCCCAGCTAGCTCGGGATAGACCAGAAGATGCATGATTACGAAAATGTGGTTGAAGGTCGTACTGTACAGGCATAAACTGGAATTTGTCTCGCTCTCTGAATTTTTGAGGCCGGGTGTGGCTTTACGCCAATAACGAATTAATTTACTTTTTATTTTATTTTACTTCGTATGTCACCAACGAATGGGTCGACGCATCCTGCCACCCAGCTGTATGATTCTCGGAGTTCGTAAACTCGAGCCCAATCAGGAAGCGGACGAAAAACGAGCAAAGGATAGGATACGGTAATGCCAAATATGGCACGACGGCTGAAGAAGCGAGATTAGCTGCCTCGTTTTGCCACTGTGCAATCAACTCGGTACCAACCGGTGCCAACCAGTGCCAACCAGTGCCAACCAGTGCCAACCCATCGAGCTGACGACGACCAAAATAAAACACTACGGAAATAGAGGCGCCGGGTGTGTGGGTGTGTTGTTGCTGGGGAAATCGAAACGGTTAGGCGGCAAGTCAACGCGCATGGGCCGTCCAACTCACTTCCACCAACTTCATGCAGGTACAGTACAGGACGTCGATGTTTCTGTGCATCGGTGTACCTGCGTTTCGTCAGCCTTCATGCACACAAGGCATTTGGCATAGGGAATAGGGCATAGGCATAGGCATAGGCTTTGGCTTTGGCTTTGGCTTTGGCATGAGCAAAAATCCACGAATCATCAATTAATTCCTCAGTACTGTACCGCAGCACAGCACAGTACAGTTACAGTTACAGTATATCCAGTTTGCTGGAGAATGGTCGGTCGTCCAACCACCCACGACCCTTTTAGGTGGACGGACTACTTCGTAGACTGCCTCACTCAGTACCATACGTCAGAATAATACTGAGCTGCTCCTCTCCCTTGGGCTGCTACTTCGTAAGGATAGGACAAAACCCACCACTACTTATTACTTCTTATTACTTCTTATTAAGCAACCAAACGTCGTAACGTTATTTAGCACACATTTCCCGCGTGGTGTATGTATACGAAGTACTGTACTGTACATACATACCCTTTACTACTACTTCGAAACCTCATCTCCCTCTCTCTCTCCCTCCCCGAAGGCCAGCTGTTCTCTTTCGAATCATCCATCCCTTTTGATTGCTCCCATGGCGGGCAGCATTCCAAAGAAGGCATTACTTAATACCAACATCTTGTTTGTATGATCCGATCCTAAGCTAGCCGCCACTGACCAGGTTTCTCCAGTTTTGCTCGTATCCACAAACTTCACAATTTCCGCCAACTTTGCCAGCTTGCCCAACGTCCAGATCGACAAGCTGTCAACCGTTCCAGAGCGTCTACCACATCAGGAAATGATACACCGGCTTTTGGCCAGACTATTGATTTAAAGTTTGAATAATCCCCGGTGTGCTGCTGATTGAGTGCTGTAAGATCCCCACCACTTCCTCAAGCCCAATCTCATTTCCACTCCTTGACAAGTTTTGACAACTTGGCTCTGCCACTCCCGTGCTTGGCTGGGGACAAATACCCCAGAATGCCCAGGCCCGGGAATACCTCAGTGGGCCTTCCGCCCAAGAATAGAAAATATAAACTTTCCTTAATTTCTAACTCTTGGTTCCAACTTCCTAAATGCTTGATGTCCGTCCTCACATACCTTCCATGGAAGGAGAATACTCCCGTAATGATTCCCAGAAGCCTCAAGGCTCAGAGTTCCGAATTAAGTAAAGCGGCAACTTCCCTCGGACAATCACAACCGCAATACACCCACAGCTTAATGATCCAAATACGATAATCGTTAAACATGACATACAACATGAGACATCGAAGCATGAACTGACCAACTCTCATATGAGCCTGGCGGTCCAAGTACACGAGATTATGCTTATACTTCCCTAGGGGCTCCTGGATCCCGCCCAAATGAATTTCAACATCTAGAGCAGTCTGCGGATTCTGTTCCTATTTTACATCACCAGTCTGGTGTTTCGAAAGAAAGCAATTGATCACTCGACACCCAATTGTCGGGAGTTCGTCCTCGTTTCTATCACTCTCTAAAGCTGGGTGGGACACGAATTCGCTCCAAGCAGTCTGGTGGTTTCAGAGAAGTCACCACCCACCCAGAATGAAGATTTTGGGGATGCAACGGGGCTGGGCTTCTCACCTACTCAAGGAATACAGGAATGGGCCAGAATTAAATACAGGCTTGAGGAAGCAAACACGAGTTAAGTTTGATTGGATACGGTGATGCAGCCCGCACAACTGGTTGAGAGTCCTAAGTTCCAGCTGCTCAGAAAGACCTTTAAGGGCTACCGAGACGCTGCTTCTCAAACAGGCCCCCCACATCGGCGCGGATAATATGTGCAGGTTATATATTGGACTCGGAAACGACAGACGTGAGAAATCGGATGTCGGATGGTCAACTACAAAGATCCATGGGTGAGAGCTAAAAGTACTAGTTTTCATGGAAGCAACAAGGAAATTTTCATCTGGAAACTCTGAAGAGACCTGACTATTACTGAGTGAGTAGAGTATTTCCTAAGGGGCGGCTTATCAGAGTTCACATACCTACGATGGCAAATGTAAGTAAGAACTGTTTCTAAAAAGAAGGACTACAGCCAAACAAATAATATAATCTCACGTATTTTGTGATACGCGGTTGCTCCTTATTTGGGTTAAGGCTTGTTCCGATTACATGGCTCACAAATCAAGTGTTTCTTGTTAAAAGACTAAAATCTGGTATTAATACAGATTGAACATGATCAATGTAGGTAGTCAATTATCCAATCATTAAAGTTTCAATACTCCCTGAATTCCTTGCTTCTCATATCCCTGCATTCCTTCAAATCATTGCTGTGCAACTCTGCATCTCTCAGATGATTGCTGCCTGTTTGATGAAAAAAATAACATCTCTTCATGAGTACGCAAATAGTGGTGGTCAGATCCAACTACCAAGCTAGGTGCCTTGTTCCTAAAGCTATAATGGGTATCAAAAATCTGCTTCATGCAAGGTGCAGATCGTTCTAGTTATCTTCATACATGCATCCCGATCCCATCATATAGTTGGAGCACAACACAGAGTGGCGTTAAAAGGTTGTTCGACTCTGGTTACGGCTGATGGCAATTGATATTTGTTTTTCTGACTTCATTCTAGCGTTCGGTTATTGACAAGCTTTCTGTATTTGGGAACTTGCGTTCCCTCGATAAATCCATGACATACGTTCCTCCACGTTGTATCGTGAGAGCCACGTTGTCAGTGGAATGTGTAGGTCCTACAGTAGAATATTTGTGGCGCAAATCATCGTCATTACATGGCTTCCAACGCTCGAGTCATAACGACGGTGCTTTACAAATAAAGAAAAGAAAGTTGTCGTTCAGCTCAACATGGTCTTCAATAACTCTGCGTGCACTCAATCTTTGTACGGTCTTTCGTGTTCCACTTGGCCTAGTTTGAAAAGACTTTTTGGTGGCCAACAAAACCAGAGTGAGACGCTCATAGCTCAATACCCTTCAGCCGGTTTATTGATTGCGGAATATACCAAAAGAATTAATACTAAGAAAGAAAGCTCCCTTGCGTCAATCATTATTAATCACATATTCTGAAAACGCAGCTGCAGAGTATAAACTATGTATCATATGTAGCAACTGAAATAAAATACTACAGATCGAGTATTGTACAGCCACACTCACTGGGTAGAATTATTGGAAATATTGCGTACCTAAGTTATAACCTTCAACTCTAAGTAGAAGCAGAATTTTTCACAAAGCAAAAGCCTTCATGTTGGGAGTCCACATTAGATAGCAGAGTCTGACTTTGCAGGTGACTGACTGTTACATTTTTCGCGGCCAAGCTTCATTGAACCGTAAGAACTGCTTGTTCCCATACAAACTTTCCGAGGGAGTCGATCCATTTCTTGTACGTGTGGAGTATTGTCACGAAAATTTTCTATAGGCTACCTACTTCCTAAAAGGACGGTGAAAAGCATCTGCCTTTATATCACAGCTCCTGATAGTAGTTACTTCAGATCTTGTTGTCAAAGGGAAGGGGATCTTTAGCGAGGCTCTATTAGGCTTAGCTTAATACCTCGATATCGCCTGCCTCCTTTCACCACCTTAATGAGTTAGGTATGGCACATAGTCTCTATGGGTGCCTACTTTATAAATCAACCAACTATTCTTGTTGGCAAAGAGCTTTCTATTCTATATCAACTTTATCATTCATTTTTGGTACGCTTAGGCAGCACTGTTGCATAGGCAGCAGCTGTGAATCTTCGTACGGGCATTCTATAATTGAAACAACCTCCCACACTCATAGGGAAACCGACAATACGAGCTGCTATCTTTGAATTTAGAAGAATATACAAAGCCAGACACAGACGTTCAGCAACTGGACATACGACGATGGCTTCAACCCAATCCAACATCAAAACCCGTTTTATGATCATTTCGGACACCCACAATTTCCAGTTCGACAATCCAAGGTCTCAGGGTCCAAATGTATCCTTCAAGCACCCTCTTCCAAAGGCTGATGTTCTGCTCCATTGTGGAGACCTAACGAGTAAGTAGATCTCCTTGTAGACACCGTTCTTCGGAATATTTAGCTATCAGAAGTAGCCTAGCTTAACCAGCGATTACTTACAACGTGACTTGATTGTATCAGTTACATTCATTCATTCAAACAAGTTCTTGAAAGTAAAGATCTGAACACTTCCATAGAAATTAATCATGGTGTTTCAGCACCTTGGTTATACTTGGGTGATTGATCACGAATGCTCACTGACCATGCTGAGAGGCAAAGATAGACTCAAATATCCTCTCTGGTCCTATCAGAAATTCCTCAGGCTAACTTTTTATTCGTATAGAAAGAGGAGGTTTGACCGCTTATAAAAAGGTATGCAACAGTTCTTTATCTCATCTTTGAGATAATCTCCCGTGGGTTTTCAGAGGTAGTCCGATAATCCAGGATCCTAGAATCCTAGGATTGTCACATTCTAAATGCTTCCACTGTAGTGAACTGATCTTATGGTATTATAGGTGCTCCAAATGTTGTCTACTGTAGAGGCGGAATTGAAACTCATTATTGCGGGAAACCATGATTTTTCATTAGATCATACCTATGACAGCGATGACAGCGATGAGCACGAACATGCTATGGAGCTTTTCAAGGGCCCCCTAGCAAAAGAGGTATGTTTGAGCGGAAAGTATCAGCATTGAAGAAAACAGTCTGTCCATGGCTAATATCGGGGTCTTAGGCAGGTGTTACATACTTGTGTGAAGGCACACATACCTTCACTCTTAAAAGTGGTGCCAAATTCACGGTGTATGCGAGTCCATACCAACCACAATTTTGGGGAGCATTCCAATATGATCGAGACCAGGATCGATTCAACACAGCCGCAAATGTTGCTCCTGGCCATACTTCGATTGCCAAAAATCCAATCCCCGACTTTCCGAACGTTGACGTTATGATGACCCATGGACCCCCTAAAGACATCTTAGATTGGACATATGGGGGAGAAAATGCTGGCTGCGAGAATCTTCTTCGTGCTGCAAGTAGGGCAAGACCTAAAATTTATTGCTTTGGGCATATTCATGAGAGCCACGGTATTAAGATGGTTACCTGGAAGGACAATAAAAGCCTTAGAGGAAAGGAGGTATGGACTCATCCCCAATCTAGTCTTACTTCTATTCAATGGCTTAAGCCTATATGTTGCAATGCTGATACGAACAAAGGCCATCCATGGAGAAGAGGATGGGGGTTCTTATAGGAACGTGTTTCCCGAGCCATTGAACTGGCAAGCGGAATTTGGAAAACAAACGTTGATGGTTAATGCAGCCATCATGGATTTACAGTATAGACCAACAAACCGGCCGTGGTTGATTGATCTGGACCTTGATTCGGTCTTAGATGCGGATGCACCAATATTAAGCTAGCCGAGTCCGGCTAGAGTATAGGATATATGGTGGGCTTTTGAAGAAACACTAGATGTAGTGCTCCTGCGGAAGAACTTGACTCGTTCATGTCCGAATCAAGTTTTAGAGGATGAAAAGACATAGCTGGTGTAATATTACTAGAGGATTCAACTATATTTCTAGGGATGAAACAAGAAACAGAAATAACAGAATCAATAACTACTTGGAATCTTGGTCTTGAGTCTACCCTTCTTATTCTGTAGACAACTAAACCTGCTATGCAAATCAAACGGTTCCAAAATCATTTGAAAGCACTAGATAGGAACATGATTCATCGTGTGATGGAAAATACCTGATTTGGTTTGGATGTATGTATTCCAGATAATGAGATGAGATGGTTTGAAATTGGGATTTAATGAGTAGTTATCACTGTGAGTTGCAAAATTAATTTAAGTTCTGTCATTCAATAGCGATTTAAATCGATTGACGTCTTGTGGTAGATAACAAGACTCTGAATTATACACGACTTGTCTCGAGAACAAGGCTTGACAGCACCCGTAAAATTACCATAGAACGACTTCACTCCCAGCTGCCAAGTGAGAATTTACGAGTGGCAAGCTACAGATTAAAATCGAAGAATCGAGAGTTTGCAAGGCACGTAGGGTAGTGATTGTCTTCTGTAACAGGATTTCCTACTCTGCTTCTAAAAAGTTGTCTTTTTTCCAGTAGCTTCAACGATACCACCTGTAAGATGAGCACCTCCGTAGGGTAAATCATACTTAACAGCAGGCTTTGGCTCTGATACCCTAGGGGCTCGGACCGGTTTCCCCTCCTCACCCTCTACCGAAGCGCTGGCAGCAGCCTTGGTTCCATCCTTGCCATATCGTTTTTTGTATCGCACCTGAGCATCTTCTGCATACTCAACTCTCAATGGCCGACCCATGATCTTATTAACCCACCATTTCCTCATCTTGGTTTTCTTCGGCTTTGCCTTACTAGCTGACTCTTCATCAGATCCAGACTCGCTGTCAGACTCAGCCTCTGAATCCTCGGCCTCAATCATAACAAAGCCTTGAACTGCGTGCTTAGCTGCCTCCAAGTCCTCAAAGACAACCCAGGCATATCCTTTACACTTGCCGGAATCTTCAAAAGTAGCAACTTTGACACTTTCAATGGCACCACACTTCTCAAAATGCTCTTTGACACTCTCCTCAGTGGCATCGAACCTCAAATTTCCTAAGAACACTCTTTTGTTTGGTGGCTTGCCTTCAGCACGGCTTTCCTCTTTTGTTTTTTCCGGTCTCCCTTCAAACGATTTGCTGTTCTTGATGAGAACTCGGCGACCACCGAGCAACTGCTCCGACAACTCAATTGCCTTTTCTACCAATTCTTCCGTTGAAAAATCGACATAGGCAAATCCCTTGTTATGAACAATTTTGCCAAACTTTCGCTCTTGCACTTGGTTCGCTGACTTTTTGTCATTAGGCCCAGGCATGTGTACTCTCGTGATACCCTCTTCGGTGATATCTGAATACTCTACTAAAAATTTGCGTAGATCCTCCTTCGAAACAGACCAAGGCAAATTACCAATCCAGACACCATATTCAGATCTCTTTTCAACTTCGGCTTTCTTCGTTTCGGACTCTGCTGACGGCTCTGCACCTGATTTAGAAGGCGGCAGAGGCTTGCCTTTTTTGAGGAGACGGAGTGCCTTTTTGGAAGGAGGCTCGGGAGCTGTGATGTCGACTTCAATTTCTTCAACAGACAATTTGCGTTTTTTGGTCGGCGAGTCCGTTGATTTCGTTAGTTCGGTTTCGTCATTGTGTACTTCAGAGTCATTCATGATAACATCGACACCATCTGCTTTGTCTTGTTCATCCCCCTCAACAGGACTTGTCCCAGCAACGGAATCGGCAGCAGCAGAAGCTTCAATTACAGCAGAGGCTTTTCTCTTCTTGCTGCTTGTCTTGTCTTTTGACTTGGATTTTGTCTTGGTAGTCGGAGCCAACTCGGTTGGGTCTGTGGACTTTCTCTTGCTGGATTTTTCCTTTGTTGGCTTGGATTCAATTGGAGCCATTTCTTCTGCAGGTAGTGCAGAGATTCGGGCCATCTCTATGTTTCAGCTGTAAAGACAAAAAAATTCCTAGTAGGACCTTTTGCGAATGAAGTTTCCTGCGTTCAATGGGTATGAGTTGTGATTTCAATTTACTTTTTTTTTCTTCGGCATTCTGCCTACACCGCCCGTTCCTCGTGTACCTATCCAAAGGCGGTGTGAAAGCCCCTCCTCACAACCTTCTAACCAATTTAGGTTTACGGGATGGATCGCCTTTCCTTCACTACTTTTAAATCTCCAATTTTTGACTTCTGGAGTTCTTTCTTTCTATCCAGTATCATGTTTGGAGGTATTCTGAGGAAGATCAATCAAGTCCTGGTGTATTCTCACTTATCGATGAACTACATCTGGATTAAATTTTGTAAGTTAACGCTATCCCAAAGACGCTATCCCAAAGACATGCGCAAGTGTTTTCTTATATTGTTTATATTGTTGATATTGTTTATAAACGCAGTCACCATTTTACATGCGAGTAGATTCTGCTTGTCACACCTTTGCGGTGCAGTTCGTTGTGACCACTGCGTTCCCTTAGGCCTACAAAAGACTAGATGCAATGTCTTTGCGCCAGCAGATAGAAATTCATTGCAAAGTCCTTACGAATACGGAGTATATGGATGATCAGACACTGTTGCTCATATATATATTTTCTTCCCACCTTCATATCTGTCAGCTTGAGAAAAGTAATACCCTCTCTGATTACCAAGTAGCCTTATTGAACTAGCACCATCTTTTTGCTCAACTGTGAAGTCACAATTGTAGTGCTTATGTCCGAATGCCCAAATCTTGCCCTTCTCACTTCTGAAGCATTTCTCCTCAGATAGGTCGGTTAAAGAGGCATTCGTGATTGGACGAGTAGCATGCCTTGGGTCAATTGCACGAGCATCTAGGTTTGACTGGAAAGGGATGAGGATATACAAGTACATCAGTCATGTACACAATAAGCGCTGTTGGAAAGAATGTATTACATAATCAAAGGACTCTTCTTTCACTGTTGGAGTGTGGAAAACTAAGTTCGCCTTAAAGTAGGATTATTAGAAAGATCAAGGCTTGGAGAGGCTATTCATGCAGGTAGAGTGGATAACAGGATTATAGGTATTCCACTGCTATTTCGAATGACGTTTGAATACGATTTGCCTAAATAGGAATACGTTAGCTAACGAATCTTAAGCTTTGGGTTGGATGTGTTCCTCAAGAGCTTTAAGACTATCCTTGGCCAATCTGTTCTCTACAAGTCAGTTCAAGGCAAGCTCCCAAACCCTCTAGAAAGTAGGTTTGAGTAACGACTGGCATAATTTGTAGATTCCAACTACAATAATCGTTTGAGTCAACGTACATTGCTAGTAACCTCCTAGAATAATGTTTAAGTTCGTTTAAGATAGTATTCTGCCTTAAACTGATTTCGACTTGTAGAAGTCAATTAATGAGCTTTCATTTCCAAAGAACTAACAGAAAGTTTTATGTCATCGCGAGACTTCGTATGTGGAATAACAATAAAGACCATTGTGATAACATGGAGATAAAGGGTGAGTATGGTATACGAAGTGTAAATCTTTATTTAATCCATGAGTATATCAAAATAGAGAAGCTCACTTGTAATGTAGAGAAATTGCTTGAAGCAAGAATACACTATTGCACTTACCTAGACAGTTGCTGAAGGATCAGTCTATGTCTCCAAGCCAGAAATGTCAAATGGTCTAAGAGCCTCGTTCAAAATTTGAGTCCAATGGTCCTTTGACTGGCTGGCCGTTCTCCCTTGAGCTCCTCAAGGCTGTAGCAGGGCAAACATACTTAAGATCAAGTAATTTGATTTCAAAGGGAGTTACCAAAAGCGTTACAAGGACAGAATAAATCTTGAAGGCTCTATTCATCATTAAACAGATCTTCAAGTTGAAAATTGTTGTGGATGATGCGGTCATGCAGGATAAACCTTCCGTCGGAATAGCCTCGCACAGGACATTCCAGCCTTGCTCTGCACACGTCTATAGACTAAAACCAAACCAGCAAAAACAGAACACTGCATACAACCTATGGAATTGATTATTGGTCAATCTAAGTGAAATAGATATTCCCTTTTTTAAAAGGGATCGTGTCTGAATATACCGAGTCCATCCACTTTAATTAAATGCTTTTCAAGAGGAGAGTGGTGCCTTAAATAATGGGCAGGGATAGCTGGCAAGCTAAATCCAACGCGCGCTCTATCCCGTCTTGCCCTTCATAAGTACAATAACTCGCGCCGCGCGAACCTAGCGCTCGAATCGAATCAGATATTCGCCCGAACTCACCGATTGTATTCATACCATCACTGATCGGCATCCCTCCCAATATTGATAACATGGCAGACGAAGGAGAGCAAGAAATAGAAACGGGACTTGGTGACGAGGGGAACACAATGGATGAAGGATTACCTCAAGCTGAGGATGCGAAACAGACCTACAAGTCATTCAAGTACGTGATTTTTTATTCACCAGCGGTTCACGCCTTCGTGTCTTCTCCTTATCAAAGCACAGCAATGCTCGCAGAAAGGTGGCTAACAAGGCTCCCTTTAGGAAGAAGTATCGTAAGATGAGAGTCCGGTTTGATGAGCAGATGAGGCAAAGCAATGAGTTGTTCAGTGCCGAGCACGCAGCAAAGGAAACTGCTCGCCGACTTGCACAGCAGAATGAGTACGCACTTCATCAATCATATTCCAATTGCTGTAGCTGATAATAGTCTGTACAGCCAACTGATGGAGCTCCTTCTCGATGTCAACTGCTCTGCTCAAATTCCCGCGGATAAGCGTATTGACCTGTCTGTCGAAACCCCATCACTTGCCGATGTACCGCCTCTTGTTACGTCAGAAGAGCTTGCTGAAGCCGCCGGGTTAGACACCACAGCTGGACAAGCAGTATATAAAGATATCTGCTCCATTCTCGAAGAAAAGGTTGCTTTGAAAGCAGCTTCGAAGCCCCCCAAATCCCTTGCGTATCTTTTAAACAACACTCCTCATATCTCAACACGCAGTCCACTTGTCTCTCCAGAGCTACTTAAAGATCTGGGAACTGTTGATGGAACTGGCGCAATTGCCTACCTCACCGCTGACCAGATTGACGATTACATCTGCGATATAGATATCTCGCTTGGGAAACCATCGACTACACCACATCCACAACCAAGTCCCCAAGATAATGTTGCACACAAGAACCCAGTTAGTGTGTACAACTGGCTTCGCCGGAACGAACCCAAAATATTTCTACAAGACGGCGAAGGCAGCGAGAAATCGCATGGCAAGCCGGGTTCTTTAAGAGGTGCTGGAAAACGAGCTAGCATGCCTATGCCCAGTCATGGAGACGCTTTGGAGATTGTGGAGGAAGATGGACTCGGCTACGACCCTACGATTGCGGGGTTGGATCCAGGTACTGCGAAAGGAAAGAGGAAAAGGGAAGACGATGGAGGATATCATCCAAAGCTAGGCGCGCCTGACGGGAAGGTCAAAAAACCAAGGATTAGTAGGAAGAAGAAAGAAAGCACTGGAGAAACTCCTACGGCATCGGCAAAGAAAGGAAAGGGGAAGGCTAGGGTTTCTTCACCAATGGTTATTGATTCTGCCAATGTGGATAACTGAACCTAGGTTTATGTACTATTATGTTACATTAACATTCAATGATAGATCCTCAAATCATAGGAACTGGGTCCTTGAGACAGGTAGAATGGGAAGAGAATCCTATTCCTATTTTGAAGGAGTTACTGTCTTGCTATTTAGGAAATTTGCCTAGGCTTATGTTACCTTTTAGCAGTTACTTTAAGTTATGACAGTAGCGCCTTCAAGTGACCACTAATTGGAATGTTATTTAAAAACGCCACCACAAACCAAAAAGGTATTCTCAATTAGCAGAGAAATGATCCGTTCAAACCCATGCGATCTATGAACAAGTTATGCAAAAATTCCCATAATCATCAGAATGCAGATATAGATGCAATAGTGCGGTGCTCCGATCTATGCTCCTTACGTTCATCCCTCTTCGTATCTACAGCTTTTGCTTCAAAAGGGTCTTCATCCGCCTCTCCACAGCGTTCAGGTACTCAGTCGTTGTAACGTAGTCCTCTCTTCCAGTCTTGCCACATGCAAGAGCCAAATCTTTCGTCATAATGCCATCAATATCAACGGTGTCGATGCATGCCTTCTCGAGCGACTCGGCAAATGCTACTACATCTGGAGTCTCGTCAAGTGTACCTCGTTGAATGAGACCTCGGGTCCAGGCAAAGATCGATGCGATGGGGTTAGTAGAAGTCTCATTTCCCTTTTGGTGCTCGCGATAATGGCGAGTTACGGTACCATGTGCAGCTTCGGATTCGAAGGTCTTTCCATCAGGTGTGATGAGCACAGAGGTCATGAGACCCAAAGAACCGAACCCTTGGGCTACGATATCCGATTGCACATCTCCGTCATAATCTGTCTATTGTTAGAATTGAATGAAAACCCCAATCCAGATGACATACTCTTAAGTGCCATGATGTAGCCACCGCTGCTCTTCATCATTTGCGCAACCATATCGTCAATAAGCCTATGCTCATACCATATCTTCTTCTCGTCAAACTCTTTCTTGTACGTCGACTCGAAGATTTCCTCAAAAATATCCTTGAAGCGACCGTCGTACTTCTTCAAGATTGTGTTCTTCGTGCTCATGTAAAGCGGAAGTGATTTGCTCAACGCCAACTTGAAACTAGCATGTGCAAAACCTTGAATGGACTCGTCGGTGTTGTACTGTGTTTGCGCAACTCCTCCCCCATTCTTAAATTGGTAGACCTCGATCTCCTCTGGCTTGCCTCCCTCGGGGGTGAAAACCATCTTAAGTGTACCGTTGCCCTTGACCACCAAGTCCTTTGCGCGGTACTGGTCACCGAATGCATGACGACCAATGATAATGGGCTTCTTCCATCCTGGAACCAGCCGAGGGATTCGTGGAATTACGATGGGTTCTCTGAAGACGGTACCGCCTAGGGCATTTCTGATTGTGCCATTGGGAGACAACCACACTGTATATGAATTAGTAGTTGATGCGGTAGTCAACAGTGGGGCCACATACTCTGCTTGAGGTTGAATTCCTTCACCCGTGCCTCATCTGGTGTAATAGTAGCGCACTTGACACCCACAGAGTACTTTTTAATGGCTTCTGCCGAGTCGATGGTTACCTGGTCGTTGGTCTCATCTCTGTACTCGAGTCCCAGATCGTAGTATTTCAGATCGATATCTAAGTATGGGTGAATGAACTTGTCCTTGATGTCCTTCCAGATGATACGGGTCATCTCATCACCATCTAGCTCCACCACTGGGTTCTTCACCTTGATCTTATTGAAGGTAGCCATGTTCCTGGCGCGTGTGAATGCGGGGCCGAAAGATGCAATGGTAGTACTGCTGCGGGTAAGGTGGGAATGGATAGGTTGTGTTATTCCTCGGGAGACAAAGCTGCGAGAGAATAATGCGGTCCGGGAGGCGTTCATCGTGGAAAGGAGAGAGGACGTACAGCGAATGTCCTGATATACCTACCTATGTAGCTGGGAGCAGATTTCGCGAATGTCGGCGCAGAGTGGAGCTGGCGGACAAGTTCCGAGGGTCGACACGGCAATGGCAATGGTAAAGGCACTGGTACTGTACTAGTACTGGCAAGAATGGGTGGTAGGTCACTTTTATAGTCCAAATAGGAAGCTCGTCTTCTTCTTACTAGCAGAATCAGCTAGCAAAATGGCGGGGGAAGTACGTTGTTGCGTTTGTAGAAATGCTCACTTGTGTCTTGTCGTTTGTTGTTGGAGTAGCAGAATGAGGGGTTGGACGGTGCAACCACGCAATTGATGCCGTTTTGTATTGTATTTGATCGAGCCCATTTAGCCGCCCGCCGCCTGGGCTTGTTTTATCAGGTGGAAGAACTAGGTCAGAAGATGAGTCAATCTGGACTGGCACATTCATTTTGAAATTTCTGGTTTTCACTGTTGTCATTATCTTACGTGTAGTACAATATTTCAAACATTCTGCACATGTACCTTTATGCAGACGCCAGCGAGAATCGGAGCCTCCAATACAGCTGCTTTCAATGTCGCAGATCACGGGATCAACAAGCTGTGGCATATCGAGTAAGTAAATACTTGCTAAACTACAATTACGGACTGTAGATCACCCCAAACAATCTAATCCAAGAGCCTATTGGCATGTCCTACGGAGGTTATCGAGAAGTAGGAGAGCGTCAAGTTTCGAGATCCCAAGTCCCAAATCTTCGACCCACGTATAGAAGCGTTTACAACAAAAACAAAAACAAAACAAACGAAAACGAAACCTGTAAATTGAATAATAGTGCATTCTCATAATTTAAATGAGGCAAACACAAGATTGTGGTATATATATCTGGGATACTCCAGCGAGTCCCTAAGTCGCGTCTCAAAAGCTCAATTAGTTGAACCTATCATTTAGTGAAAGCTAATTCTCCATTCATTCTGCAGCTATGGTATACCGTAAATGACAGATAACTTTCTTCTCCCACAAGGAAACCTATAGAAGTAACTCCAACCTTGATAATCTTAACCCCCCGGTGTATATATAAGTTACGCATGAAATGTCCTCCTATACCTACCGTCTATCAAATGACACTGCAAAGAGATATTCATAAAGCTCATGATCAGAGTCCCATGATCAGACTCTTTTAAAAAAGACAAGGACCCCAAACCCATAACTTACAAAACAAAACAGCTAAGATTGTATGCGGAAACCAAATTGAACTCCGTGCTCGCCATCGAAAACAATGTTCTCGCTTAACCCCTTTCAAGCACCCCTGGATCAAAACCACAAAAAGCCAAGCTAATAAAACAAAAAGGACGGCAGTAAGAAAGACAGGCTAGAAGAAGTATTACTCCTATAACCTTTAGACTCCAAGATTCCTCAACTAACGCCATTCACCAACGCCCCAGTTCCTCAACGCCGGTTAAGTCACTCCCTCCAACCTTCAAGTTGACACCTTCACCAGAGGAGCCTCATTAAATTCTATCATGCGCAATGCACATATACACCTCATCAATTTTGGTTGCCTTTACTCCGTAGCTGTTTATCAAGCGACATATGGTCTCACAGTAGCTCGTCCTGCTGAATTCTGTGCTCAATAATGGGGTGCTGCAGCAGGTTCATTTGAAGGCTGTGACTGGCAATTATAACATGGTTCCCAGAATCCACTTTCTAAGTTTTCGATCCAGCCTGTCTGACATATTGTGCAAGCCAGATAGGAAGCAGAGCTTTGATCGTAGTCGTTACTATAATTTGAAATTGCCATGTCATCGGCATCTTGGGGGCGAGGTGTTAGGTTCTGAGCCATTTGTTGACGCACCGTAACTCTTTTACTCTCACAGGTTTGTTTGCATTCAGGACAGCTCCAAGAGTCCTTGACTCTTATAAGACACTTCACACAGCGCCACCAATTAGGCGTAATCTGCCGTTCTTCTCTCCACCTTCTCACTGCTCTTTTCCATTCTTTCTCACTTAGATTTTTAGTCTTTTTGGCACTTCCTATATCTTCCTTATGGTAGTCTTTCAAATGATCTCTATAGTGGTCTTTTCTTGTAAAGGGGTCTGTTGATCGTGGACATTTGGGATAGTCACAGGCAAATCGTTGTTTCTGATCATCACAGGCGTGGACGTTAGTGTAGTGTCGATCCAGATCAGCTGGTCTTTTGAAGACTGCTTGGCATCCATTTGGGAATTTGCAAGCATGAACCCCCTTCTCAGCAGCGCTATGAACTTGTCAGCTTGTTGTCTAATGATTGCTATAGGTATCTTAGTAAGGCCCACCCTATGTTCAGGTACACCGTACGAGGAGTTTCGAAAGTAACGCCCCATCTTGAGCTCAATTCCAAATATGGCTGTCTCCCTTTAGGAACCTTGAATTCGTAGAGATTCAAGAGTTCCGTTCCTGGCTGCCAGCCCAGAGATTCAGGTGTATGCCGAATCTCTTCATTCTGTTCGAGATGGTGTCTTGCGGATGAGTACTCATCACCATAAGGAGAATGAACCAGATCTCTACTGTTATAAACAGTGAAGTTAGGATCATAGTCCAATGTAGGGGACGAGGTACCGTACGAAATAGTATTTGGTGATGAAGTGTTTGACTGAGAATATGCTGAATAGTTGCTTTCGTTAGAATGGTTCCGGTACATCATAGCTCCGCCTTGGGACTCTATTATTGGATCTATACTATCTATATCGTACTCCTCGGGTTGTCGTGGAAATGGGCGTGGTTTCGAGCCTTGCTCAAAGGAAGTAGGATATAGGTTTTGAAGATTCATCATTGAAGTACTGTGTTCCTTCTATTTGATTAGTAGCAATCCTCTACAGGCTCGAATGATCTCAAGTAACTGGAGTAAGGTTTACTCGAGCAAGGTTTGCGAAGTTGACCCCTGGGACAGTTTTGCTCACCACAGAATGCGTGTTGAAAGGAAGAAGTGGATCAACAATTGAGATAAGTATCAAGAGAAGCGTAGCTAGCTAGAGAATGGAAGATAGAAACAAATCAAACCGAACAGGCGACTGGGCTTGGGATCTACAAAGACATATGAGAAAAAGCAATACCCATGATGAGTTTCTGGGCTTGCCTGACTGTAATATAAGGCTCTAATCAAGCAGAGTCAAGTTGACGTTGCACCTTAGAGCAAGGATACGGCGGAGTATTTTGTTCCAAACAAGGCGTTTACACGTGAGCCTTGTGGATGTGGCGGTGAGGTGTGGAACGGAAGATAGCTTGAGTTTAAACATGAATAATGAGGCTCATCAGACCGTTGGACAGGAGTAGACCTACGATGCACCATATATGTAGATCATAGTTAGGATCACAGTTTCCATCAGACTGAAACTAACCTTTTCCTAATGCGCTCACCGGAGTTGACCCAATTCAGAGCCGCAGCCTCTTGTATTAGTTAGGATATTCGCTCGGCCGTGCCAACCGTGATTTGGGCAAGTCAATTATGAGGTAGTGACAAAGATAAACTAGGCCAAGCAGGCCCAGAAAGTCCTAGAGCTTCTCGAGCCTCGTCAACCCCATGCCGTAGAAAAAATTAAGCATATTGATCTGTCCAATTGAGCTGCAATAAGCAGCCTTATTAGGGCTGGCGCAAATCCAAAGAGTGGTCCGACTAGCCATCAGAGATATGTAGGCAGACTGGAGGGCTTCTTTTCCACCCTTGTCAATTTTGTAACAGACCGGGAGACCTTGGTGTACTCCCAAAAATCGGGCAAGCGTCTCATGCTCTTGCGCCCAACCCAGCCAGAGGCACGGACGAGATAAATTATCTGTATTGCCTCATTTTATGGAGAAAGAGTTGTTGACGATAATCGAAACTTTGGGGGCAAGAGGACCTATATGTTCCGCCCGTTGGTTTTATTGATGCAATAAGTGGGCTATAACACTGAAATAGAGCATGGGGTTGCACTTTTCACTTGGGCTGGGTAGACTAGGCAGCTACGCAAGTCGAATGTAAGTACAACGTAGAAGCGTTTGCCTCTTTTTGCCTCATCACTACTATTGTCTAGTGCCATCTGGCACGAGGCTGACGAGATTTGCCGACTGCTGCCCTATGGATTCTTAGTATGCGGTGAGCATACAACGTATCTCTCAACCAGTGTCTGTTCAATACGCAACGGTACTGTAGTGGTATTCATGAGGCTGAGACGAAGTTCAAGCACGAAGTTCTGTAAAAGTGGGTGGAGAAGCGAACGGGCTTCGGAATAAGGCTCAAATTTGCCCTTCGTTACGAGCTAACCTCAGTTAGCACAAGCGATCTGAGTATCGGCGACTGGTGAAAGCAAAGAGTGAGAGAGTGTGTTATTCATATCGTTTCAGAGGAGTAATCTAGAAATCGAAAGGAAAGAGCGTGAAATCGACCGAATTCTTGGTTTCGACGAGAAGGGGCGGTCGTTGGAAGTGGAGTGCTGGTGTAACAGCTCCCATCCAAACCCTTCGTGATGGTGCGCTTTTTGCGGCGCAGTCGCTCATATTACATAAACTTGGAAGCGTGGCTCCAAGCGAATGCTGAAAAAGCAAAACGGGGATATGTGCTTCTTGAAGAGTGTAATTTGATGCTTGACAAACAAGGCAAACCCTATCTACATGAGTTGGCGATGTCGAGGTCTTATACTTTACCTTGTTACATTGGTATTTGCAAACCATTTCAAAAGTGTTGGGTTGTTGCTTGGGCAGCATTGCAGCATTAGCAACAAAGTTGTCTGGTCTGCAGCCTCGTCTTGTCGTGCATTATTACTGGCAACGGGGCCGTTCTCAACTGACAAGAAACCTAAGTTACCACAGCGATGAAATTTGGAAGTTACAATCGAGTTCAGGACAAACTGAAGCAACGGTTTTGTACAATGTAGGCAGCCCTAGTTTAAATATTAAGATACCGATGGTCTCCCTTGACCAAAGGAGCAACACCATGCGCCAACCTCCATCCAGACACCAAAATTTCTACAGGTATATCATACAACATCCTCCAAAAACTTATATGCGAACTTGAAGTCTGCTTTCCGTCGGTTCATCCTACAACATGGCGTGTTAGCAATATTCTCCTTCGCATTACGTAAATTCCAAGAAAAAAGTCCCACGTAGGTAGTATTTTATCATTACATGAGAAAGTCAAGGCATGATGTCCAAATACCCTATATTGGGCATGCTACACCATGTACAGTTCAATCGAAGCAGTTACTTACCACGTGCTTTCATAATCAAAGAATCGATATGTTCCCTGCTCGAACTCCTCCGTGATGGTCTTGGGTTCTTCATGACGCTGGAACCATGTTTGATACTGTTTATGAAACTACAGAGTGAATTTTGGTAAGCTATTTGACCGAAATGCACTAATGATATTGACTTACCCGCCAGCTTTGGTCCTTTAATGCTCTAGCGGCCAGATACTGCTGATAGGTTCCTTGCTTGTAGTAGAACACATAAAACAACGTATCCGGATCGATGCGTGAGTACAACCTAGGATCATCGAATATACTGGCCGATTCTGAAGGGAAATACGACGGCGTGGCAAATTTGAAGTCGGGTTTCTGCTCTCGTGGTGCGCTCACATCTTGTATATCGGGAAATGTCTTTAAAGATGCCTAGATGCAAGTTAGGTTAGCATCTTGCAGTATCAAATAAAAGCCAGTAGGAAGGACAGTATTAAGAATTTGCTGCATGACCTGAGTAATTGGGTACGCGTGTGGCACCAAGAGTAGCACAAATCATGAAGCCCACCACAAAAGCCATCTCCTTGAAAATTTGCTTACCTCGAGCATTCGTTGATTTGCTTGTGATGAAGAACTAGAAACTCGTTGTTGGGTAGCCTCGAACGACTGGAGTAGATCTTGCATCCCTGCAGGAAGGTGATATATAGATTCTTCAAAATCTTCATTATTGGAGTCCTTGACCCCATTAAGAATGCCATTTGTTTGTCGTCCTGCACCTACTGTTATTAGCGCTTAGTAATAAGTAGGCATGTATACAAACCTTTCGATGTTTCGGTAGCCTCTGGAGTTGCTGTAGCTTTCCCAGATGAGCCTCTAGAAGTAACAGGTCTATTACTTTCTGTCTTCTCACTTGAAGGATGCGGTAAAGCACCTTCTCCACTTGGGATGACGGTTGATTGGATAGTGACTGGTGACTTTGGCTGGGAGTTTGAGGATGGTTCCACAGTCGGCGGGGCATTGGATCTTGCCACAGAAGATTGCGTTGTCGTTATCGGTTGAGAGTGGGCAGCTTTAGGAGATGGAGAAGCAACGCTTGGCCTTCTCCCGGTATTTGAAGGTAGTGGTGGATGGCTAATTGAAGTATTCGGCGGTGGTAGCGCTTCGGGAGGCGGAGGCAGAGGCGCAATTCCTACATTATTCTTATCACTTGCAGCAGCTGCAGCAGCTGCTGAAGCATACTTTAGGGTTTCTCCGGGTATCCTTGTTGGTAACGCTGCAGGCTTCATAGCTGATTGAGCATTGTTGGTGATATTTGATAATGGCGTATGCAGTGTAGCTAAGGCGGGAGCAGGACTTCTTAATTGTGTAGATGGCCGTCGTGTAGAGGTAATTGGAACATCAGGAGCAGATACAGGTTTCGGTTTTCCACCAGGTATGCTATTAGATCGTGGCTCTGGCTCTGGGGCATCATCCTGTACTGACTGGGTGTCCTGCGACGAGACTCGGTCATTCTCGTTATTCATGCCATAGACATCTTCCTCTTCCTGTAAATTGAGATCTTCGTACATCAGATCGTCTTCCATAAAGTCATCAGTTGCATTATCGGTAACATAGTATCGGATTGACTCCTCCAGGTCGTTCACCTGCTCAGTTTCAATCCCTCCGTTTTCCAGTGACCGTTTCATGAGCTCTAGTTTCCCCTGATGCCATTTATGCCGTTCGGTGACACGATCAATTTCGCCCATTCGATCCTGCTTCGCGGAATGATTCTTCCCTTTCTTCATCGTTGCTCGTATCCCCTCACCCTCTGCCTCGAGCGTCTCTATCTGTCGCTCTAGCTCATCAACCATATTACTCAAGAATTCGCAGGCCTCCGCTTTCGCGCGTTCCTTCGGATCCAATTTTGTTGCAGCTGATAGGCCTTCCTTTGAATACGCCTTCGTCTTCATAGCCTTCTCAACGGCCTTAAACTTCTCCATTTGCTATGCGCTCTTTAGCATTCCTCCATCACAATAAATCGAAAGATACCTACCGTCTCAATCAACTTCCGCTTTTCCAGCAGCGGCCCCTTGTCTTTGACATCATTGCTAGCTGCCCATGTCTTGATCTGATCTCGTAGTCGTTGGAGCTTCTTGATCTCTCTTTTCAGATTGTCCTCCAGTTTCTCTTTCTGCGCAGCATTTGTAGACTGTTCGATCTTCTCGTATATTGACTCGAACTCTGTCACCCCTTCATCGACTTTCTTGAAGCACTTATCGACCTCCTGCTGGAGCTTCCGGGCTGCCATTGTATTAGTAGTAGGCTATGTCGTGTGTCCTCTATCGTTTTGTATTGCAGACGTGTCCCTCTTCAGATTTGAGCTTTATCAAGCTTCTTATGTAGGCTCAATATACCTTGCTCATCAGTCGTTTGAATAAGTTGTATGCTTTAGCTTGTCACAAACGCGAATATGTGCGCAAACAAGAGTTGTGGTTGTGAACTTGAGCTTACAAGCTAGCATTTGATTGGCGATAATTTGCTTAGTCATCGCGCTGAAATAGAACATCAGGAACCACTAAGTATGGGGTAAACTCGAAAGAGAAACGTCAGCGGAGCTTGAAAGTTGTATAGATTCAGCTTCAGTGGATCTATGAATATATTATATTTTGGTATATTATTGTAAGTAACTAATTTACCATTGGAGTTTTACTTAACTTGCCAATCCATCTGCTGGCTGCTGCATTTCAACCCTCTCTGCACCAAGGGCTGCTATCAAAACTCGAGTTAACTAAGTGCACAACTGTAGAACTTCAACATTCAAGATTGTACTATATTAAAGGCTGGCGTCAATATTTATATTTATCGACTGTCTTGGTATTTCTTGAGAAGAGTGGGTTTCTTTTCAGAACAACACCACGGACAACATCAATTCACAAAAATGAAAGGTTTGTATCTGGCTTTCCTATTATTACCCAGGCAGTGCTCGCTATTGTGCGGGCATCTTGATATATTCACATGGCCTGAAAGGATACTGCAAGTCGTCTAACAAGTGTTTAGGCTTTGTCTTTGAATCCTTGTGAATGTATCATGGCTTTTGACACAATTATGCGAGGTTGTCCTGGAACTAGACACATGTTCAGATCGCCTTTGATATTTCGCTTTCATGTCTGTAATGAGCTAATTGTACGATAGCTATTCTACAGAGGGTGCTATCTGCTTCTGTTGTTGTGGACAAGCAATTGATATCTTCGATTGAAAGAGGTGTCCTGGTATTTGCTGGTAAGATTCATTCATCTATCCCTGGCACACAACCTTGTGGGTTGGAAGATACCATCTTCTTGATATATATGTGGGCTTATGACTGGCTTCAATGATTCGTCATAGAAGCCAGAGGAACTTTCTCCGCATTACTGGATACTTGCTGATATTGAGTATACGTAGCTGTAGCTCCTGGAGATACAGAGAAAGATGCCGACATGCTGGCTGCAAAGATCTTGAAGATGCGTCTTTGGGACGATGATTCTGGAGGCAGGGTATGAGTAACACAATCCCTTAACGTCTTATCACTTCATTTTCCTATAGCCTGCCGAAGGTTTTATTCGTTCATGTGCTTAAATACCGAGAATGCCTAATTGTTATACCTTCTTCTGTGAACAAACTCATGGATTCCGGCTCCACCCACTTGCTTGGATCAACTGACGAGTTGTTTGCAGTGGAAGAAAAACGTCCAAGACATAAGTGGGGAGATACTCTGTGGTGTGTAACAAGTCGTTCCAATCCGATAGCTCTTTCAATGCTGATACTAATTAGTCTCACAATTCACTTTGTTAGCATCCTGCAAGAAAGGTAATAAACCAGATTTTCATGGTGCACTTGGGGGAGAACAGGCAAAAGAGCTCTACCAGCTCTTTGTGTCCAAGGTACAGCAAGGATACCAGGTAGAAAGGGTCAAGGTATGCTCCTCTTTATATTGATAGCGACTTTCTTTGAATGTTCACAGTTGATGGATTCTTACAGGAACTGTGATTCAATTATATGAAAAAGAGTTCCTGTAATGACTCGCCAGCCAGTGAATTGGTAAGCTGAACTTGTAAACAGTAAGCTAATATTTGAAGGACGGTGTGTTCCAAGCAATGATGGTAGTGTTTTCGGTCTCTTGTGTAACGCAACGAAGTTACTAATATATACCCAGGAAGTAGCTTTGGTGAATGATGGACCAGTACGTACTCCCATGAATGATCAGAATCAGAGCACTTAGCTACACCTACTGAAACTGTTTTACAGGTAACTCTGGAGATATCAACAGGGAAAATTGGCTAAATAGACATCTTTGAGCCCTAAGCCTTTGAGATATGCAGACTCGCAATGCATTTGAGCCAGATACCTAGAGCTCTGCATTGCCAACCTGCAATACTGTAAGCTGTGTACTGTCGCAGATAAACCTATCCAGCAATCAGTTGTACATAATTGAGGAGAAAGAATTCTAATATGACAAGACTGGACAATATTACGCCATGTATGAAACTAATGGATGTACTGTACTTTTGCACTTGAGTTTCAAAAATAATCTATTATTGAAGTCTCAGTTAGAATATTGGGACTGCAAAGTTGTTGTATTTTATACTATTCCTCTAAGTATAGCTGAATTATGAAAAGTACAATATCTATTTTATAAATCCACGACACCTTACCACTACCGCTACCCCGGCATCTCACGAACGAACGAAGTCTTGGCAGACATCCCTCCTTTCATTTCATGCTAGAATCTTCCAAGGCGGGGCGGGGCAAGGCTGAGAAAATAGATGCTATTGTATCTGCACACCTGGACCTGTATCACAATAACAGACCGCTCTTGCAACAAGACAAAGACGAACCCAAACCTAACTATTTAAATATTCAAAGTGTAGTAACAATTCTTGTTCCTCGACGACTACCATTCCTTTGACTCAATTATTTCTTTAGCAAGGCAAAAGGCATCGACAAAATGGCGGACGAACCCCAAAAGCGTACTAGAGTGTTTTTTGACATCTCCATTGGCAACAAGGCCGAGGGTCGCATTACTTTTGAGCTGTATGTCTCCTGATTTCTTTGGGTTGGCACATACTGACCTTACTAGATATAACGATGTAGTCCCCAAGACTGCTGAGAATTTCCGCGCTCTTTGCACCGGCGAGAAGGGCAATGGCAAAGCTGGTATACTTCTCTCGTACAAGGGTTCTACTTTCCACCGCGTTATCAAGCAGTTCATGATCCAAGGAGGGGATTTCACGGCCGGGAACGGAACCGGAGGAGAGTCAATTTATGGCACTAAATTTGACGATGAGAATTTTGAACTCAAGCACACCAAGCCCTTCTTGTTGTCAATGGCCAATGCTGGCCCTGGTGAGTTTTGACAACATCTCAGTCATTCCAATAGATGCAGTAAGCTAACCGCTTCATAGGCACCAACGGTTCCCAATTCTTTGTGACAACAGTCCCAACACCCCACTTGGATGGAAAGCATGTTGTTTTTGGTGAAGTCCTTAGCGGCAAGTCAATAGTCCGAAAGATCGAGAACCTCCCAACCCAAGGCTCCGACAAGCCAGCTAAGGATGTCACTATTACAAACTGTGGGCAACTCACAGGCGAGGAGGCCGATGTAGCTTCTCAACAAGGCCCAGACAAATATGGTGACACTTATGAGGATTTCCCAGAAGATATGGACAAAGAGCTCACTCTCGAGGAAACCTTAAAGATTGCTACGGATCTCAAGGGCTATGGAAATACGGCATTCAAGGCTAATGATTTAAGTGTTGGCTTGGATAAGTATCAAAAGGGAATGCGTTACTTGGATCAAGAGTCAAAATACAAGTCCGAGACAGAAGTTCGCAAGCTCAAGTTCACCCTTTCCTCCAATTCGGCTTTGTTGTCGAACAAACTCAAGGCCTTCGATGATGGTCTTCGATATGCTACGGATTCATTGGAGCTTGGTGGAGGCGATGAAATTGTAAGTGAACAATTTGTCAATCTCCATAATACACCTTATGACGTATTTCCTCAAAAGTACTGAATTGAAGCCTTTTGGGAAACGGGGGTATCTATACGAAGATAATTTTGCTAACGGAGTGTTTGGTAGACTGCCGCTGATAAGGCAAAGGCTTTGTTCCGGCGAGCAACTGCGCATGCGGGGTTGAAGGACGAGGAAGCGGCATTGGCTGATTTGGAGGCGGCGATCAAGCTGGTACCTGGTGACGCTGTGATCACAAAGGAGTTGGCACAGATTAAAAAGGCAGCAGCTGACCGGGTAAAGAAGGAAAAGGCTATCTACAGTAAGGCTTTCGCATGAGCGGCATGACCATCTGCTTGCGGTACCTGTGATGATTCATGATATCATGAGATAACAGAATGCATAGTAGTGAAGGAGCTGGGGCGTTGCGATTTGGGGCATTTATTTCTTGTTGTAGCCCGCCGTCAATGCTTATTTACGCTTTCACCTGCTTCAGTTTCCCAATGTGACATTCATCCAGCTTTCTATGTCTCCTCCTCGGCCATACATGTTACCCAACTATCAATATATATGAATTTCTCAGGCCCATCCTCTAATTACACTCCAGTCCAATTATAGTGTTATAGTGTATGAAACTTGAGTATCCAAAGCTCACTAGCTTTCTTTCTCGGTATAATTAATTGCATCATCTTTGCCTTTCCGCCGAAACCCTGGAAGAAACCGTTGTTTCCCGTTCCTGCTTGGGCCTCTGCTTGGTGGAGAAGATTGCGAAGGATCGGTAAGATCGTATGGTTTTTGAAGTTTGCTGTCTTTACCGTCCTTACTGAAGTCCCAAAAGCCTTGCTTCTCTTTTCGCTCCTTACTAACTACGCTGCTAGCTGAACTCGGAACTGCTTGCTGTCCCGTGCCGCTTTTGGGGGTAGTTCCTGCCCATTGTGGGCTTCGAAATTCTGGGGTAAAACCCATAATATCGTCGTCGTGGACTAGGTCTCCGCCTTGCTCATAATCGTATCCTTGATCTAGATCATCATCTTCATATCCCCGTATTCCCGATTTCTCGAGACCTTCTACAATTTCGTCCCACTGTAGAGATTGTTTGTCAATTGGTCCTTCACGGTCTAATCGAATGAGACATTGATCGGCACGACGTTGTAGGCCGACGCATAACCGATGAAATTCCAGAAGGTCACCTTCAAGAACTTCAGATGCTGGACGGTGTGCGGTAGCATCCAGCCATAACTTGACCAAGGCTGAAAAATTACGAGCATGGTCAATTAAGTATGGGAGAGAAGGAAACCCTTCCCGAGAGGTTGGAGGCAGCCGTGCGAGTATTGTGATCGGAGTTGAATAGGATGCAGGTAGGACAAATGTCTGGCGTTCTGATGGAATAGAGCAGACGCCGTCTATGTAGTCCTTCACCGATTGTCGATTGCTAGCGAGAAATTTGTTCATTGGTTCCATCCATACCTCTTTCTGACCAAAATTTGATAGGTTTGCTAGGGCTTGAAGACTTTTTGCTATCAATGTCAAAGTTCGCTAAAGATGCAGATTAGCAAGGTAGGGAAGAAACTACACACTACTTTGTTCACGTACCTGAGCTTTAGCAGGTGGATGATCGCGGAGCAGTCCAAACAACTTAGGATTGAGCAGAGCTGGGCAAAAGAAGCGAAGAAATAGGAACCCAGAGACACTAGTATATGTTGCGGTTCGAAGAAAAGCTCCGTAGCGATCCTCTGCTACTGCACGTATGTATTTTAGAATCTGTCGGAGGGAAGGAGGGCACCTTTTGGCTGAGCCAGCCATATTTTCCCAAACTTCTGTTGTCAACGAAATTAACTGAGACCAGTTCTTGTTAATGTCGTCACCCTGTGATAGACGAGCCGGATCCACCTCGCAATCAGGATTAAGCACGTTGATCTTCAGAACCTTCTCTGATAGGACCTCTTCTAAATACTCTTTTCCTAAGCGTCGCATATGAATATCTAATGCTTGAGTCAACAGAGAGTTCCCTCGAAATAGGAGGTTTGCTTCTCCATGAAGGGATTTGCTCATATCTCGCACAGATTGTTCTCGTTCGCTGACTGATGATTCGTTTGAACCAATCCTTCTACTATATCTCAGACGACGAACCGGTTCTTCTTTAGCAATACCATCTATTTCATCTTCGGCGAGAGACTTAAGCCAATCCCCTGCATGGCCAGACACTTGAAATATGTTTATAAGGATCTCTGAAAGCTTCCGTAGGCTTGTTGAGGTCGCTTGAGCTATTTCGAGAGTCAACCCGGAATTGAATCGGTGCAGAAGTTCCGAAATCTCTTGATACTCTTTCGCAAGCAGTACCACAAGTTCATCGATCCGAATCTTGAGAAACATCTCACCCAAGGACTCTTGCTGATTGTTCAATATTGGGTACCAATTCTCGAAATCCTTTCCTCTCTCTAATGTCTCAACTGATATCTCTACAGTTCCATAGATAGTTTCTCTGGGGTGACTGGGAACATGAATGCTGGACGATGATAGTAGACCATGTGTTGCTACTTCAGAGTGTTGAATTCTTTTTAGAACAATGGAAAGTTTAGGGAGATATGCTGGTAGATCTTGGAATTCACAATCCTCCCGCCAAAAAGGATTCCGTGTATCAGTCTTGGTCTTGGTTCGAGCTCTGATCTCCCCGTCTAAAACAACCTCCGCGAAGTAATCTCCTACCGATAGGTCTGATTCAGTCTTACTAGGATGCTTTCCAGGTGACAGTTCTTCCATTTTGACAGCAGACTTTCGTATTTTTGCTTCAACAACGCGTACAGTGAGTGTCTTTTCAACCCGAAAGAGGTCAGCAGAGAATTTCGAATCCTCAACTTTTGCCGAGCCATTGGAATGCTGAATCCCATAGATCTCTGAAATTGAGAAAGATCTCAAAAGGCAAAACCATACTTCGAACAAGGTGCGGGATTCTAAGGAAATATACACTGGTCTGAGGATAGATATATGCGTGGAGTTAGATGTGTACTGTGGAAATAAACCTATACAGAACTCTTCATCTAGAACAGATCTATCTACTCGTTGGATGGCAGAGCGAGAGAGTTGGGATAGTTGTATGACAGATATATGAGTGACATCGTTTTCTGTTAGTATCTTGAATTCGCCGTTGTCCGAAAGAAGACATGACACTCGGCGCCAGGATCGTGTAGAAGATGAGCGTAGGTCACGACTCAATGGTCCTCGTACAATGGCTGCCGGTGAGTTGGGAATGCCGTTGTCCCAAATTTGTATCTTAGCAACCTTGATTATGTTTGACTCTTTAGAGCTGCCGTCCTTTTCTCTAAAAGTAGATTCTCGCTTCTTGGTACTCTGAACACTTGGTCTTCGCTCCCCCGTAGAACTTGTTTTCGGCGAGATAGTTTGAGGTCGAACTTGTTGCCAGCACAGAAATGCTGCTAGCCATAGATCTAACTCTACACTGAGTAATGGTACCAGCCGGAAGTCTAGTCCTAAAATGGGGTTCGATATCTCAAGGTATTTGCAACGCCTTTCCCTTGACTCTAAAGAACGCACTCGACATCCTCGAAGATCTGATACCACAGGTTGATTATACGGCCCACCATTCTCATATTCACACATGAGTGAACCCCTTAAGTCGTCAATGTAACAAACACCTGACTTCCACACTTCCACCCCATTCTGGTAGTCTACCTTACCTTTCATGCGGCCACACAAGGTTTTCATTAAAACAAGCGTTTTATTAGCATCTCCAGTCATTACGGGGTAAGATAATGAATCAACCGAGGGTACGTCGCTCATGGCAGGTAATGGAGAAGTTGGCCGCGATGTTTTCTTCAAGAGACGACGGCCGCCTTTGAGGGAATTTGATTTTTGCATTTGTGGTGAAGATCTTGTCGACGAGTGTCCAAATGGGCTAGAAGCATCATTCCTTGGCTCCACATCGTGAAATGGTGGTGATGTTGTAGAGTGCACAGAACCAATCCGATTCCGGACTTTAGGAAGGCTTGTAGTCGTGGAACGTTGACGGGTAGGTTCATCTAAAGTACGAGTACGTGTTCTCGAATGAAAACTCACCGGTGGCCGGGCACGACCTGTTTCAGATGGCTGATTGCCATGAGAGTCTTGGAACACGAGGCCATTTCTCTTTTCCCCTGGCTTGTCTCCTGTAGGTATCGATCTTTGCGACTGTGATATAGATGGAAGTTCTACAGCTGCTAGCCGAATGGCATCTACAGCTTTGTGGTAGTCTTCTACCCCAGACTCAATTGAATCCGGTGTTACAGCTCGTAGAGTACTCTTTGGTGGTCGCGCTCTTTGTACAGAATCAAAAGGTCTGTCCATACTCTTTGCTAAAGTATCTTGGGCATTTTTTTGCCAGTCGGGCAGTCCGCCACTCTTCTGATTTCCATTCATTTCTGGAGGAAGCATGCTCATCTCTTGTAGACTTCTTGTGTACATAAGCTCATATCCCAATCGACAACCGTTCAGCAAAATATTGTGGTTGGCAGAGGAGGATGTGCCAGCTGTAACAGATTTCAGTTCTGCTGCGCATAGAACTCACTCTAGCTGGCATTGAAAGCCTACCAGTACGCGTGCTTCGTATTCTCCAGGAGTGTTGGATAGGTTGTTCGGTCAAGCAATCCGTCCGCGCGCGGGAGGTAAGAATTGTCTGTGAATGGTGGCCAGCCTTGAGGCTCTAAGATTCAATTCGGCTTTGCTTTATGTTCGGTTCCCGGACCCGTTGATGGTGTTGCGACCAAGGCGCCTTTATGCCTTTCCAAATCCAATTCCAGTCTCGAGTCTCGCACTCCTTCATGGTCGCTGACCATGAACCATGGCAGTGTAAATCAAGCTTCAGGGTTGGCAGGGTTCTTTTCTGTCTCTGTTGCCTCGGTTCTGATCGCGATAATTGACAGGCTAAGTAATAGAGGTCGGGGGTACGAAAGTACAACAACAGAGGCCTTCTGAACGGCGCTGACGGTAGAACAATATTGGATAGCTGGAGCAGTTGGTAATATTTGACAATACTCGTAGGTAGATGGCAACCAAGGCAGCGTCGGAGCCAATCCTCGCTTGCCATGGATGTGAGTGGGGACCTGCCTGCACTTCCCGCTCTGACCAAATCCCGTCCCAGTATTCTAGAATGGAATAACTTGGGACGATCTGATAAAACTTACATTATTCCTGGAGTGTGTTCAATACTACAATAGAATTCAAAAAGAAGGGCCTGGAATACGATCTTCCTGTACACTGGTATGTCCCATTTTATGGAAGATATGCCTCTTATCACAATTATTACCAACTCAAGAATTAAACACGACACGATGTAACCTAAAACGACACTCAACTTCAACCAGCTGATCAGAAAGGTGACAGGGGATGGTTCTCCACAAACCGGACGGGGAAGGGTTTCCCACCCCGTTGCTCTTATTTCCGTGTCGCGTCATGATATAATAATGGGAATAGTGATTCGGATAGATCAAAACTTCAAGAATTCAGGAATGCGACCTCCGTGGTATCTGTACGTTTAAGTTCATACCACAGACACAAGATCCATAGGGTATAATAAGAAATATATTTAGAGTCATTTATAGTTAGTTGCTATGGAACTCGTAGAGTCCTAAACTCCGATACCCATAAATCATTGTGCAATGGCCACTTGTACCGACTAAAGCAAACCCAACCTAAGAAACACCTAGTCCAGACAAGCCGCCCCGAATAAACTGTCCGTTAGCTCCATTGCAGAGCTCTTCCATCATAATTCCCAGGGACATATCATTCAAATCCTTATTTAAATGAACCGTCAGACAGCCCATCAGGACTGGAAGGGCTTGCAAGAGGACTTCGAAAACCGCTCAAATCACCGGAGCCTGTCCTTCGTAAAGCTTGACTCATTGTCTCAATGGTCAGTTCTCCGCCAGAGGACGTCGTTTGAGCCACGGCTGGACTTGCTACTGCTTTTGTTCTTGGGGAAAGCTCAACACCTTTGACAGATGCAGACTGGCTTGTGGGAGGAGACGTCCCCAAGCCTGGGGATGATACCGGGGAACGTACTGGTGAAGGAGATCGATGACCTCCTGATGATAAAGAACTAAGCCCTGCTATATATATAGAGTCACGGCTACCAGCATGTTCCATGTGCTCTGACTGGACGATGTCTTGAAACGATATAAAGCTCAGCCGTCGAACATCAGCGCTGTCGAGCGCCCCGTAATTCGAAGCTGCATCGTCCTTATCGGGATGTGCAACCAAGTCATCAGCCCATTGGCCCCCGTGTTGTTCGTTATTCCCTAAACCTGTCACAGTAACCGCAGCTGGTTGATGAGACGAGTGCATTACGATTTCAACAGTGTCAGGATCAAGACTCTTGTTGGTTATCGCTTCCGAGGATGCATCTAGCACCGCTGGTATGTGATTTTCCTGTTGTATGTGCGACGGAATAGCTGGAGAACTTGGAACTGGAAGAGAACTCTCTTGAACATCGCGTTCGAAGATTTGAGAGCCAGCTGGTGATACCAAGCGCGGGGATGACGAATACAGATTTCGCTGTGGAGAAGCTGGCAACTGATACGGGTGGTTTGGTCTGAGATCACTTGAGTTAGCATAACAGGTAAAAGAAGGAAGCGTTCACAAGCTGATAGTACAAGTTCTTTAGGAACATTTATCGGGCTGTGTGGCAGTGATGTGTGCTATCGATTATACTTACGAGCGGACTGGGGAGCTTTGAGCGCCGCCTTTTTGAGCTGTAGGCTGCGCCGTTGAGAGATCTCCTGTAGTCACTGTATCATCACTCTTTCTAGATTTCGATTTGTCCTCGTCCTTCTTTTTCTTCACAAACCCAAACAACCTCCTCTTGCTATGTTTTGCGCCGTCTCCTGTACTTTCTAGCTCGACGTCACTACCTTCGGTTGATTTGGACACAGGCTGGCCAGCAGACTCCTGGAAGCCTTCTCCCAATAAAGGAATCTTGGTCGACTGTTGGCCGTAAGGAACTGGGGTATTTGGCTGCAGCGTGCTTGATCCCGAAGCGCTCATTTTCAACGGCTATTGAGCGAAGACGACTAATACCCAGGGTTCCGTATCTATTAGGAATGCGCCAGTTATATAACAACTGGTATGCGTCAGTTGAGACTGTGCGAAGATTGTAATATGTGGTTGTGAAATCGGATATGTGAGGCGAGGGGTAAAAGAAACTCACACGCTGAAAGTGTGTTTGGCTGGAAAGGGGAACATAGATCTAGAAATTGCAAGAACTCGGAACCATGCTGTATTGAGGGAAAGGGAAAAGATGCAAAAGGGAATGAAGCAGCAGATATGAGTACTGGTGATCGTATTGATACTATAAGCAATGCGGGAGTGAGATGGGTGGAGGACCGGTGCATGAAGAAGGGGATGGTAAATGTTTAATTATTCCCAGCTCCAGCCGCGCAGTGCTGTGCCAGTTGGAGAAAGCGGTGGACCTTGGACACCACCGAGTTACGAGACAGTTACGACTGACAAGTCTCCTGGCGCGCTTCACAGTACACGTGACAAGCCTAGGTGGATCAGGCTCTACCTCTCCACTACTAACACCTAGCTTCTTGGCATCTTTAGTTCCAGAAATCTCATCTAACGACGCCAAACCCTCTTGGAGCACCAGAGCTCGCCTACACGATTTCACATTATACTTATAACGCCGCTCCTTCAGCTATGGAGGCTAGGTTATTGAGACGGCCTCTAGGCGACCTTCTTTCCAGCAGAATCCAATATACGTTCTCCGCCAATGTCAATGCCCTGGCCTGCCGCCATGTATCCTCGTACCGGCGCACCAAGCAACGTTTGAACATTAAGCCAGACTCTACCTTTCTCCTCAATAGCCAATCTCCCCAGCAGGACCACATAATATTCAATCCGCCATCGTCAGCCCCCAATGTCCTTCACACACCTGCCAAATTTCTGCCAAAAGACGATAGGCGGAAGCAACTCTTTGCTGCAAAAACAGCAACCCAAACGCCCCGTCTGCCACCTGTAATTCCCAAGTTTAAGCCAGTTGGTGTAAGGCATCATCTCACCGATGTTGACATTGCGGAAATACGAAAACTACGTTTGAAGGATCCGGAAGTAAACACGGCGCGGAAACTGGCCATCAAATTCAACTGCTCAACTTACTTCATATCGATGGTTTGTGAGGCACCAAAAGAAAAGAAACAGAGGGACGAAGAGGCTCAATTGGCCAAAATCGCCAGGTATGGTCCAAAGAGGACCAAGGCACGGGAGGATAGAAAGAGAAGGATGGAGCTCGCTCTCAGAGACGAGTAGGCGCCGAATATGAATGGCGGATGCGGCGAGTGGTGTAAGAAGCACGTATGCGTATGGAATTGGGATGTAGGATCAACATTTCACCTAGGCCACCGGGTTGCTAAAGCAAGCATGGCTGAAAGGTCTGAACATGCTTGAAGGAAAGGTAGATGGCGGTGAAAACCAATAATCGAGTAACCACTGCCATGTGGTTATATTTTGTACTTTAGCCGGCTGCATGCACTTGGGTGGAGGCGTTCAAAGAGAACTGTAGGAATATGTAAAAACCCAAGTAGAGACAGTATTATACTAGCTACAGAGAATCTGTCTTGATGATGCTTCGATATACCTCGGCAGGTTTCTTTTTGGACTATAGAGCCTCAACATTACGTACTCACATGTTGGTGTTTCAATTGCTTCAATGTACCCGGATGTGAGACTGAACTGCATAAAAATCCCAGTCTCCACATGATGGATTGCACTGAAGTATACTTTGTCACTTTTTTTATGAAGACCGGAGGGAAGTGATGAATGCCGTTTCACATGCTCCTAAAGACTGCCGGAACAAAGAATTGGCTGAATATCGGGCCAATTTCAAGTTGCATAGTTGTAGCAAGAGGCTATTCAACGAGCTTTCGACACGCAAACCTAGGTACAGACAAAGTCCTTACTAACCACTTCCCATTCTGATTCTAGCAAAACTACTAGTTGGGAATTTGCAGAACAAGCCTCAGCAATAGCACCATGGCTTTTGTGCCTGGCTTCTCCCCCTTTATATATAGGCATTAATGAGACTTGAATGTGAACTCGCGACGGATAATTAACCCTTTAAACATAGCGGAGGATTTCGTCTCCACGTCTCCAGTAGACTCAGACACTTACTCATTGTTACAGATATAGTATGCAAAAGTGGCTTTCCAGCTCTCAAATGATTTCTGTGCAAACCCAACTGGTTCAACAAGAATCGTTCTAAAATCTAGAGTACTCCTCAAGTGGAAATTAACTTACATTCAAAGGGTTTGTTAGGTCGAATATTACGACAAACTTAGACATGCGTGGCGAGGAAGTTTGGAAGATTGTTATTGCACCATACTATCTGAATACGTATAATCTTTTGATGTCATTGTGCCAGACGCTCTGCATCACCAGTGCCCCACTGGACACTGGCACAAACAATACTTTGCTCATATAGCAGAACATGAGTACGACTAGTCTCAAATGCAGATCTAACTACAATCACTAAAGTCTTGATCTCTAATAATGCGGACATTTGCTCAGAAAAATGCTGAAGCTCTCTGTGTGTGAGGAGGCCGTCTTCAATTGCAAAAGCCCGTGGCAGAGGTCCCTGAATCTTTAAGTGGTTAAGAAGTGGGATCAAACCGTTTATTTCACCCCTTCGTCTGGTAGTAACAACCATATTGAGGTCCAATCGGTCTATCTGTATGCAATTAGTCATGGAAATAACAGCTTTTCCAATTCCGAGTTGCAGTATAACGCTCTTCTTCAAGAATAATTATGCCTGAGAAGCGAAACTGCGCTTACCATATGATACAAAAAGTAAATCAACTAGAGCGTTGTAGATGGATTCACGAGTGGGGCTATTACTAGCGCTGATCGTGACGCTGTCCTTTCCAGTCTCATACTTCGCCTCATGATTTGCAAAACAACATGATTAGAGGGTTCCCTCTACTTGGAGATTCTTACCACATTCCTGGCCACGATTCCAGAGCCATGTAGATTGAATACCTTGGCTGAAGAATTGGACAGTCAGAACTCTTCGCTCATCGGCCTATCAATTTTCATGTTAACATATCTTCTATCTATGCTGATGTTTTATACATGCCAGTATCCAGATGTTTGCCCGGACCTCAGGAGGAAGCTTTGGAAACAACTGCGGAAGCATGTAGTTAGCAATTTAATTTTATAAGGATTAGCTGCCGTAGGCATAGAAGCTAAGCATATGTGGAGATAAGCCCGCTCAAATGCGACGGTGGCCGTCTGCAGACACTCAAATTTACCTAAATAGAAGACAAGTTTACCAGCTTCGATCGTGGCTGGATCTGCTCGTTCTACCACTACAGGTGACATGCGAGAATATGAGCGAATGGTAGATCGATCGGACATGTGATTCGCAACAATTTATCCGTACATAAGTAAATTTTATTCGTTGGTGGCTTCAGCTTTTGCCTGTCACTATTGCTGCTCAGCGGTTGTTAAGCCATGATATACACATTTCAAAATACGCGCTACAGAGTGTTGGCACATAATCTCGAATAATGTCAGGTGTCCTAACCAATTTCGAACGCGCTCTGATCCCAATATTCCGATATTATCAAGGTTTGATAAATAGTTTGCTCGACGAAAGGTGTTTAACGCGGATTATTTGGGGAGGGTGAAGACTTATTGCGTTTGATATATCGGACGCTCGATGTAATGGAGTCCTTACAACTCGTTGATGGTTGGCGATGACCTTATTGGGTTGCTGTGTGCTCATTTTGGCAGGCTTAGAATGGTAATCATACATATGGAGATATGTGTGGTTGAGCAGAACGGAAGTGGGCTGCGATGGCGACGAGAGGTTCTAGTGTACAGTATCTCTCTACTCTAAAGAGTTCTTTGTCCAAGAAGAATGTACAGGAGGAAGTGCTAAGTCCTGGGTACATGCGGAATGCAGAAACTGTCAGGAAGGGCCAGTCGATCCTTCCATAGCGATAGTTACCCACGCCAAGTATATAGTTAGAGTTAGACCTCCGTCTGGGGTGAGAATTCAGACACTTGCACACCATTAGATAATCACCTTCGTGACTCTCCATAGAAACCAACTAAGTGCGTGGAGTTAAGAGAGGTTGTCAATGGTAGAACGTCGAGAGCAGATGGCCGCTGGCAGAATAGTGCAAAAGTGCGAGGGCTTGCGCAAGAGCCCAGTGGGAAAAGTCTTTTAGCAGATAGAGATTTTGAAGTGTGGAATACGGTTTTCGGATAGGAAGGCAAAACAGCAGAACATCACATACCTTATGCTATCATGCGATGGGTTGTCAGGCGCAGAAGACGCGTCAAGGGCAGAATAGTGCGTTTTGTGCTAACCATCGAAAGATTTGGAGCTACTCTAAGACATGACTGTGCCTATTCCGAATTATAGTAATGATCCCCTCTCCCCCCTTTGGTAACTGTTTGCTGTTCGGAAAGATTTTACACATATTGATAAGCCACACTTTGTCCACAACAACGTACTGAGCTAGATCTTTCTTTAATCAATAATCGTTTATAGTGCTCACCGAGTCAATCAAAGATTCAATAAATAAATAAATAGAGAGCTAACTTTGTTTGGTTGTAGCCTATTAGCAAGTAAATGGTTGTTCTAAATATACACTAGAGTAGTTGGTGAAAGGCATCTCATGAATGAAAGTTGTTTTGGCTGTATAGGACATGCCACTATCTAGCCACAAAATTGCAAGTGAGCAAAACGCACGGAATAGCAAAGGGCATATCTCCCAATCTAGAGATCTGTGGTAGCTTATTTATTTTCTTGTATATTCTGGGCAAATATCACTTGTCTGATGCCGAATTCTCCGAGTGGTTGTTTCTGCTGTCATATTTCCCATGCGCACGATAAGCTTCTCAATTTGGGCTTTGTCACCCATACACTGGTAAAATGCAAAATCGTACGGAACTAATGACAACAACAAACAAAACATCTGAGAGTTGAATGTTTGTATTCAGATTGACTAGTACCATGTATCATGACCAGTAGATTTGGTATAGTTGAAAGCCACCATTTTTTCTTTTAACCCATCAAACGCTGCTTGCTCTATAAGACTCAGTTATCTAGATTACTTGTAAGTTTCATTTCATCAAGTCCGGCTCTCTCAGTTGGCCGGCTAAGCTTTAAGTCATAGATTTAGAATAGTCCTGAATTAGGTAGCACAAAGGTGGGACGGGACAACTTCGTTGATGGTGACAAAGCTATGAAAACAAACTCAATTAGTATACTGAAACAAAGTTCTTCTGCTCACAGATCATTATTGCGTTGACATCCTTGGAGAGCGTTGCTCTATCATAGGAAGACTCCAAATTTGGGATTTTGATTCGTGTTGCTGACCCCAGTACAACAGACTTAAGTAAGACATACAACTTTGCAAGAAACCCATAGAACTAGAAGCATAGGACAAAATGGATATGTTGAAGAGCAAGAACCAGTGAAAATGCATCAGTTTAATGGTATCAAAAAGGCTGAGACAGTAAGAACGTTGGTCTTGGGGCTTGGCAAACCAATCTCGGCCTAAGCGCTAGTCATCAAGCTTCAAACCAAATAATTGAAGTATAGGCAAAGTAATACTTCATGATATATCTAAATATTGATTTGCAGTTGTACTAAATTTGACTATGCATCACTTCTGTTAGAATCTCCTGCTTCTGGTTCAAGAGTTTATCCCTTTTCTTGTTTCAACATCTCAACTGCATGCAGCGCCTAGGTATCTTAGGATGCGAAAGTAAGTGGTTTTTTACTAGAGCGAACTTCTTCAGTTATGGGAGTAATACAGAGGATCTGAGATGTAACTCTCAGTGACATTCAATAACCTCACTAACTGAACTACACCTTACCCCGATCTGAAATGGGTTGAAGCTACAAATCCAGTCAAGCCTCTATAGTAAAACTTTAATCGCTACTTTGAATATTGCTAGAGATAAACTAGCAGGTTCTGATTTTTATTTATTGCTTGACTTTTGGTGACCGGTGCATGATACAATGTTCTACGACTCCTTTTCCATTCCCCCCTTCATATTCCCACAAATTTAATCTCATTTCTTCAAATTCGATAAACCCATATTTCTTATACAGCCCTGTATCGCTATCAGCACTACACCATGGAACTCATCAGGGGTAGATAAATTCAAGTGGAATGAGTTGATAAAACGGGAGAGGCAAGCTATCGTTGACTCTCTTATATTTTCAAAGTATACCAAAATACGGAAAGCGCTTACCTAAACCGTTTGGGGAGGCTCCGAGAGTGCATTGTAGATTCTTAGCATCGGCTTGCTTGAGGCCATCTTCAAGAAGCATAGCACCTATGCCACGCCTCTGAAATTTTGGATCAACTACAAGAAGACATAGTTCTAAATCTACTTTTTAGCAGCTAGTTGATTCTTGAATAGATATCGGATGTGGTGCTTACTGTGATAGTTCTTGCCTTCACAAGCTGCAGCCATAAGTCGATCTCCTGGGATAAAAAAATCATCACAAAGCTTCTCGTTGGCAACAGTCTTCACTTTGTTCTCTTTTGTTTCGTTTGTGGCATTCCTTTCTACATTCTGGTCTTCCTGCAGGTAGCCATAGATACCAACACCACCCTCATCAACAAGAACTGTTTTCCATCTAGCATAACCCACAATCTGCTCGGTTCCGTCGTTTTTGACTAGAACTGCTTTCATATTTCTGAGATCAAGGTTGAGCTTAATATTTTCAGATTTGGGAACTGAGCTTAAACCCACCGAGTTATCTCCCCAGGTTCGAGATCAAGCACACCCATCTCTCTTGCTCTCTCTTTAAGTACATCCTCATCAAATCTCCTTGGTCCAAATGCCACGGCAGCGAATTCTTCTTCACCAAATGCCTCTACCTCAAGTCGTGCAAGTTGCTTCCAGTCCTCAGGCTGTACCTCCTGTAAACTGATTTTAAAAGGAGACATTCTGAAAAGGTATCAAGAAATTGTTGAGTAGGACTGACGAATGTTTAGCAAAAAGAAAATAGCTGTATTATGAATACGGAAACAGGCTCGGGTGTGATTGCTGAAAATGGCACACCAGAAAGGGGTAATTGTGGTTCCAGGCTCGCCAGGTACGGTACTCGTTTGGTTCGCCGTAGAGTCATTGGCCGGGCGTCAGTGTGGGGTTTTCAGCGCCAGAAACAATAATGTTGAACTCCGCATTGGAGAACTACTACGATCACGGGTCTACTCACAGGATCAAATTTCTCTTTCTATGACCGCCAGGGTGCTGCATTCTGGATTGTAATGAATAAGAAGTTGTTCCACTCTAGAAGAAGCAAGTTATTGGTCGTATAAATCATACACACGGCTGCCAATAAATTTATGTGGTTTCTTATATATGCACTATGAACTACATACAACAAGATCAACCAAGCTAGCGCCAAATACCCTAGTATTGCATTCCTATCCATGGGTATCAATTCATAAGGCATCAAAGCAATACCTTCCAGTCAGCACTTACACCCCATTTTTCTCTCTCGACCACTACGTCCCAGACAGTTCCTCTAATGCCGACGGTTTTTCCAACTTCAACCTTAGCTCCCTTTTGTAAACCCGTACCCTCACCCTCCCCAGCTAGAAGGACTTTCATCGCGGCACCGCCTTCTTCTCGACTACCTTTTACCATGGTCATTCCTGTTCTGCTATCACCGCTGACTTCCTCGACTACGAGTTTCACAAGCCATAAGCCAACCTTATGTCCTCCAGTGGTTGGGGCCGTGGACTCAATATTCACCAACCAATCTCGGACTTCAGCTGCTAGGCCGCCCGGAACGTATTTCTGCCCACGCCTGTGGGGAGAGAATTGATCAGGTAATGGATCTTGTTGTGATTGTGATTGATCTAAGGGCTCCGGAGGACGGAATCGAGGGGGTTTGACAAAGGTGGTTTGAGAATCTCTTGGAATAGACAACTTTGCAGGTGACGCTATGATGAACCTAGGAGCCCTGCTTGAAACTGGCCGTCGGGAAATCGGTGGGGAGGACAGGACTTGTGGTGGAGAAGATTGAAAATCTGGATAGTGGTCTTCCTTTATGTCAAGCTCGTCTGTGGAGGAAGAGAGCCTCTGACGCTTTTGGCTCGGCTCTTCTAGTTTATAAGGATCATCTTCTTCTTCTGACAAATCCTCTAAAATATCTGTCCCCCGCTCCTCCGTTTCAATCGAGTCGTGTACATCTTGCGCCTCATCTGAAGCAGTGTCGGCAATCTCTACATGCCGTTGTGCAGGTCGAGCTGGAGTTAAGTAACGCGATGCAGATGGCGTGGATGCTGGAAATTGTTGTGATGGATTCGGCTGAGGAGTTGAAGAGAAATTGAAACGTGGAGTAGCATTAAACTGCACAGAGCTGCTGTTGGGTGTTTGGCTCTGAACAAGTGGGGTCTTCCAGATTGGAGGTTGTTTCTTGATCACAAACCTGTGTGGCGAAGGCGTCTGATAAGATTAGAAACACGCAAGATATATGGCACTTCAGAGAATTGCTCACCACGGGTGGAACCATGGTTGGACTTTCATCTCAACTACCTCTATGGCACTGGCCCCGCTGCGAGCTACTTTATAAAGGTATCAAGACAAGAATTCTATCACATCATCCTTTTAAATCATCTACTAGTCATTATCATAAGCATTTGCATCACTAAATCCGTTGTGCTGCTTTAGAGTGTCGTTTGGTTTCGATATTGTACTCCGCAAGTCTCACATGAAGTTGATGGATGATCGTACTGTGGCAACTGTACTACACTACGTTCACCCCTTTCGACTACTATGTAGACACTACTAAGACTGCATATCACATCTAACAAAAATGGAATAACGAGTGATGGTAAGATTGAAAGAACTAGCTTGGTAACGCCTGACCATGTTTTGGGTGTGCATTCATTTATCTTCAAAGTTAAGACTTGATTTATAATTGAGTTAGATTCAATTGGCAGTTCAAGACGCTCTCAAATACTATATACGCCCATATCATGGTACAAGCAATATTTGTCCTTTTCTACACTAATGAGTAAGGAGGCTCTGCAATTTGAGGATACTGGTTACCCTGTAGAGTGGTGCTCCATATGTGTACATAACTGCACAGTAGTTCATTTGTGTACACATTATTGAAAGTCCTACCAACATGTCAGTGTAGTACCTTGCACGAGCTTCTCGTTCGAAAGTTTTACGTAGTAGTGTTCAGCATGGAGTCAAGAAGAGAGTTGAAGGGATAGAGAGACTATTAATGAGTTCTGGCTTTGAATTTGAAAGAATTCGAAGCTATTCGTATGAACTTAGCCTGTAGTGAATATACCTCAGTTTGCCATAAAGTTTGAAGCCAATAAATATGTTACCATCAGAATAAGCAATGTTTTTCTTGCACACCTCGATCCTCCACGAGTTCCGTTGAAATTATCTTGGGTTTGCAGGGAGGTATTAAAAAGAAATCAAAGCTACTACTTAACCAGAAATTTCTGGCATTTGCTCACAAAAAGTCAAAAGGACTAATTAGGATCCCAGCAACAAGGTCTTTCACCTAGTATACTTCTGAATGGTCGATCAATATCCACCTATAGGTGTTTTCCGAAATAATTTCTCAAGATTCGGTATCCGCGCAAATATTCTTCAAAAGCATGCCGATTATTGAAATCAGCGCTTGTTTAAAAGTTAGTTGGTATTTTCATAGCGAAGTTTCAGGCACATGAACTTACCGAGAACTCATCCATCCATGGACCATGTCGTCAAAGGTTTCTGTATAGCTATCTGGGAAAGTTTTCAGTAACCTCTTGCTCCATTCCTCCATGATCTAGTTGTATTGAGTCAGTCCTTGATTCGGTAGAGTGAAAATCATGCATCATGACTCTAAGTTGCTTGATTGGGAAAAACTTGCCTCTGGAACCTCATCCATGCTTGCTATTACGACATGTGGAATCGTAATCTTACTCGCATCCTCAAATGCCAACAAAGACGGATGGCATTGTCCAGATACTTTAAATGGTGTTCCTTCTTGAGACACAAGTGCTGCGATCTTACCTCCCCAGCAATACCTACATCCGTGTCAGTAGCTCTCATTCAGTCTACTCAATTCAAATACCGCGGCCAAATTTCCATGGAATTCAGAGGCTCGAATCGCTTCCAAAGTTTTCTAGAGGACAAACTTACCCCAAGATTGCCCAACTTTCAATTTGAGGATTCCCCTTCTTCATTGCTTCTAGGAGCGGAAATACCAATGGCACGGTTCTGTCCGGTTCTGCTGGGCCAGTCATGAATTCTGTGATTGCTTTGAACTGCGGAGGCGTCTTGGGTGGATAGTTGGCAAGATCGGCTGGGTTCTCTCCGAAGAAGACTGGCATGAAGACTTTGAAGTCTCCAGCTCCATCGGGATCAGCTGCAAAATCTGATGCTAGTATATCAGCGCCTCTAAGGGTTTGAATGTACAGTCCAAAGACATCATATACTACGAAGATACCTCTCTTCGCAGTATTGGAACCTGTAACGTCTGTAATATGATTAAATTTAGAGATTAGAGTCATTGTTCCCCAGCAACTTACAAGTTTTCAAGCCATTGAACTCAGTGTATGTACCCTTCGGGTCGTAATTGTAACCACCAGAGAGGCTCACTGGAGGTCTAGAGCAACACGCTTTGCTCTGGGCTTGCATCTTATCAAAGATCACTCAAATTTTTTGATAGTCAACTTCCAAAGGTGGTGTTTAAGTAATGAGAGCTTTACTCGTTCTGCTTGTTTCATTCATTTTTGGGCATTGCATTGAGCTTTATATATACAAGCTGACCGGGGTTTCTTTTCAGCCATCGTGCTTATTGAATAACCAACAGGTTATCATACCCCGAACCAAAATCGGTTGACCTCCAAATGCCGTCTCTTGTGAACTTTTGTGCCGCCGCGAGCGCACCGTAGAGAATATAATCACGATATGGTATGGGTATGAACCTATCGTAACCAATATCTGGTGCCCAGGCCTGCACCCAGGCCTGCACACTGATTTGTCGTGCAGCGGAATGCCTTTCCTAAATTGCTGTCTTTCCAGTTTGAGGTTGCATAACAATATAAATCGCTGATGAAGCTCGGATACTTGAACAAGACATAAGGGGATGGTCACCGAGGGGTCTGATGTGGTGCGGGGTTTGGAGGCTGGCTTTTGAAATGCAGCCCGAAGGCTCAGTCAGCATGGTACTGCAACCACACTCTAATTTGCGGTCACATTCCTTTAATAGACGAGTAATCGTGATATAGGAATTCATATCATCATTCATTGATTCTGGAAAAGGGTTGGAAGCTCGCTAAACGCTAGTTACTTAAGCCCCACAAGCATCAGCACTCAGCTTCCCTAGATTACAAAATACATTTTATTACAATAGTTGAGCACTCGCTAGAGGTAATAGGCAGCCGGCACCATTAAGTATGAATAGAAGGAACTGTACATGTTAGGACGCCAGTCCTGCGGTATGTTAGGCAGCATTTTACTCCTTAAAAATTGTGGCGCACGCGTAGTTATCTCTCACCTATCACTGTCCCAGAGCAAAGAATCGATGTTTTCAATGTATGTACAGTACAGTACATCACAGATTTGTTAGGCATGTTCCTAGAATCTATTTGGCTGACTTAGAATATGGTCCCACTTATACAAGCCCCTGAGATTAAGCGAGACATCAGCACAACCAGGTGCCTCCCTAGGTAGGAGGTGACGAAGTTAACATGTGGAGGGTAGAATAAGCTTAAACAGAAGTGAAGATACTATGGTAGAGATACGCACAGCTTTAACTTCTAGTTATATAGAATCGGTTTTCTCTGAAAATCCCAATGATCCTGGAAGATCCTTTGTTAAATTTACTATTGAATCAAACAGATAACGAGTATGGGGTGTCAGCAGCAATCTATAGAGCAGTGATGTTTTTGTGAGTACCATATTTTAGCTATTTACCCACAGATTGCATCACTTTGAAAGCTTAAGTTATAACCCAATCTTTATCTAGGTCGGGGATTTGGATTTAAAAGCTCTACATGGAAGTCTTCCGCAAGATCTGCCACAATCTTATCAATTTATATCTCAACATCTATCTTAAGGCAATTTTACTAGTTGTTCAATCTCTAGATTACTACAACCTAATTACATTAGAGCTTCCTATAGCCCGTTGATACTGGTTTAACTAACAATTAGTTTTTAATCTAAGAATGTTTAAACAATAGCATAATCTTCTTCGTCACGAAACAGCAACAAAATTACCAAAGATACCATCGCAGAACTAGCTAAAAACACATAAAGCATGAATACAGAAAAAAGGGGAGATCTGAACATGTAGAAAGATATTTTGGAAGCATAGGCAGCGAGGTACGAGGTTTAACGATTACTAGCAACGGATCTTGCACCAAGAACTCTGGAATGGGATTGAGAGGCAGTGGAGTAATCGGACTTTTTTGCTCAAGAATGTCTGTATGTAGTTGCGTTTTATCCAATTACTTGAAGACATAATTAATATCTACCTAAAGACAAATTTACAGTATTATAAGGACCATTGGAAGCACAGGGAGGACGAATCTATAAAACTTGCTTGGTAAATCATTCAAGACACATAAACAACAAGTTTAAGTATTTGAACTTTCTGATTTAGCATTTGCGAAATGCAATCTTCTGATACGAATTCTTCCATTTGATTGTTCTGTTGGTTTAGATTAAGCTATGCTTGATACTGATATAGTAGCCTGGGCTAGCAAGCTAGCAACTGTACTCTAGGCTTTCCTTCCAGATAAGTCTCATAAAAGTAGCTTCTGAACCTCTCCTCCAGCCTCGCCACTCCTCAATAGCTTCTCGAGGATTTCCTGTCGGGAGCTGTGATTAGCATACACAACTTTAAGTGAACTATTTAAGTCCTAGTAAAGTTTTGTAGAGGTTGACTTACCAAGTCTACAAGCGCTTCTTCTGGAGATTGTTTTGGATTGGGCTTTTTATCAACAAGGCTTTGAGCCCAGGCCGTCACTTCTTGTTTTACCCCGTTGCCTTCACCCTCGAAATCTCGAATCTCATGTTTATCGTCCTTTTCTTCTCCATGCCGAACAGTAACTATGCTTCGGACAACTGATACGCTTCCTTTCTCACAAGCTACGGTATACTCATTCCCGGATAGTGTAGTACCAAAAGAAACCGAGAAGGTACCAGAGATACCAGAAGTTGTGGTCCAGATAGAGTTGAGGGTATCTACAGGAGCAAGATGTTGTTGAAGGAGGGTTGTGAAAGCAGATACTGCCTTTGGTTTGGCCGAATCTCCTAGCAGTAGTCGCGTTGCCGCCGTGAAATGCACGCCTCCATCGAGCAGGAACCCCCCCTGATGTTGTGCTGCCTTGCGCCATGGCGTTTCTCAACTGTTAGCTAGAGAGCAGGACTAATTTTGATATTCATACCAAAGTATTTGTCGCCAGGTTTGACATTTCCAAAGCTTTTGACACGGAATCCCAATATCCGCCCAAGCTTCTGGATCTCTTGACTGGCAAACTCGAAAGAATCCAAAAACCGAAAGTTTTCCGCAACGCCCCAAGTAGCACCACCCTTAACATTGTCGCTTTTGTAGTATTGGATGAGTTTTTCCGCACGCTTGAGATCTGCAGCAATCGGCTTTTCGGATAGAACATGCTTGCCTGCTGCTAAGGCGGCTTCGATGTATTCGGGTTGTGCAAGAATTGGGAGCGCAATGATCACGGCATCAACGTCCGGTCGCAAGAGAAGGTCATGGTAGGTTTTCCCAGATCCCGAATCATCGGAGTAGAGCTCTACATCGACGGCTAGAGCTTGTGCAGATTTCAGAGATCGCGAGTAGATGGCAGTGAGCGTAGTGTTGGCGCATTCTTGCACCGCTGGCTAGATGTGGGGTTAATAAGAAGAATGCCACAGTAGTGAGGGGTAGGGTAAGCTTGAGGTATGGCAGTATGGAACAGTTCTTGCTCCTATTCATCATCCATCTACACCTGTACGGTAATTGAGGGGAGGTAAAGACCGACCAAGTGATGTTCCTTGACAAAAATGCCACTACCGATGATTGCGACTCCAATTGACATGTCTGCGAGGTGCTTTGGGCTTGGGTTGTGATCTTCCTATGGTTGCTGCGGGGTTGCAGTTTGCGAATTGCTGGTAGTAGACAGTTCAGAATAATTGAAAATACTTTGTAAAGAACTTGGATTGAGGAGGGAAAGAAAGATTGATTGAATTGTATGTTCCTACTTAAGGTTAGGTAATGTAAGGAAGATTAAGTCAAGCATCGTCGCCGTCGCCGTTACCGTCACCGTCACCCGTTAGCTGAATTGATTGATTGCATCACGGTTCCTGCCAAGCCGAAAGCTTCGCACCTAGGTAATCTATTTCAAATGTATTAGACTTATATTATGCATGGAGGATTAATAAGGACTGCACGGGACGGCACTAGACTCTCTCTACATACCTTTACCTCACCCAGTTCATTCACTACTCCATACTAGTGACTAATGTATGTATGTACAGTACATACATACAGCAAGGTTACGCGCTCGGTTATCGAGGTATCTATGCTTCGGTGGGAGAATGGGTTCAACAAAGCCGGGCCGGCACGACCAAGTAGAATCAAGCTCGAAGTCCTTCAAAGTATTACATTGTCGGTCTCTCTTTAACTCCAATTTTCGGGTTTTATGCTGTATTGATTTTGGCAAGTTCGATTTGCCACAGATGATATCGGTCTCCTGCACATGATTGATCATTTATCGTTTCTGATGTCCAATGCAAGATTAACTCCAATGCAGGTCCCTCGCAGCACTAGCATCAAGTCTAATGGACCTTCAGGATTTGCCTTGCCTGCCATCACTTTCCTCTCCGTTTCCATACTGGGTGATGAGTCGAGTAGTAATCTGAGTGTTGCGATATGTTGGCTGTTGGTTGTACAGACATATGGCTAGGTAAGCCCTGGTGATAGAAGGCGCAATATGGTGTGAAGCAAATTATATACTCAAGCTTTACTTGCTTAAGACTAAATTTAATTGTAGGTGCTGGTAATACTACAATACGTACCATGGCATGGACACGATAAAAACGCTTCGAAGTCGAGCTTTATGTTGATGTTCTGCGGTTGAAATTGTTGAAATACTTCTTCTACTTCTATTTTCATTCTTCTTGTACAACATACTTTCTAAGACATGCTACAAGCTGCCCAAAATATATCAAAATATGTTTCTCCACGTCCCTCCTAGATGGTGGTCTGGAGGCTCCATAACAAACCATGGGGTGCTGGTCGGGTGGCTAGGAGCAAACTCCAAGTTGCAAGTGATAGGAGCTTGGATAGGTATGTAACGATACATCGAATCAAGAGAGCAGAACAGCATCAGAGGAGCGCCACACCCACAACTACCGAATAAGACAAGGGTTTCACATCGCTATTGAGGCTTGGTAGAGCTTCATGCAAATGCCGATCCACTCAATCTCATGTGCCAAACCTCCTTGTCGTAAAATAATGGCACCCACCCGCGATACTTCGCCTGGTGGCAACCAACGTCGCGACCCTCTCCAATCACGATTAGATGTTACGCCATGGTCGGAGAGGACGAGCTTGGAGGTTTCATGAAACGCTGTACGCAACCAGGCTATTTCAGTGTTGACCTGCTCATCTCGGTCTGGCAGGAGCTACATTTAAAGTTTAAACGTAATGCTCCGATGCGGCAATGCCGTATGGTCAACCCAGTCCTGTGATCCAATCGAGATACTACACCCTTGGTTGGACAGGCACAGGAACATTTAGATAGCAGTTGGGGATTTTGGTTACATATAAAAGGCTGTTGCTCGCTCGCCTTTGTGGTGGCGGGCAGTTGATTCCCTAAGACGCGATAACCAAACCCTTGGAATCTTGCTCAGGAATGCACCTTGGGCTTTTCTTATAATTCCTAATTGGTTTCCCTTGTTTTCCAACTACACGGCGAAAATGGGATCCGGTTCATCAACCCCGTCACCGGTAGCTTGCAATGGCAATCCTGCTCTGTGCTCGCGACCCTATTCAAGCGTTGTTCAGGTTGGTACTCATGGCTCACCATTCGTAGGTACGAGGTTCTGGAGTGAAGTCTCATATTGTGGAAGGATCTTGTGAGTCGTTTGCTCCCGAGACATGCCTTAGAAGAGCATCTGTCTTTAGGGCAAACGATTCCGAAGAATCCATCTCATCCCTCATCTCCCATCTCATAAAACTTGCCATAAAGACGCAAACTGACTCCGAGATTGTCATCGTAGGCATTCTTCCAACCCAGAACCAACAAGTTAGCGTCAACGGTCAACTCAATGCAGGGATTCGCTTCCTTCAAGGTCAAACACATGTAAAAGATGGAGTCCTCTACATGTGCCACACATCCTGTGACTTGGAAGAAGCGGGCAAGTTAACTGACTACCTGGGCACTATCAAGACTTGGATGGATAAGAATCAAGGCCAGGTCGTTACAGTTCTCCTCACAAATGGAGATCGTGTAGATGTGAGCATGTTCAAGAATGATTTTGAGAGCTCGGGAATGGCGTCTTATGCATATAGCCCCGGCAAAAAGCTAGCCATAAGCGAGTGGCCTACTCTTCAGACGCTTGTTAATGATGGGAAACGAGCAGTTGTTTTTCTAGGTATGTTTTTACACTACCATCAATCCAGACAGCGAACTAATAACACAGACTATCTCGCCGATTCGAATAAAGCACCATACATTCTCGACGAGTTCAGTTACTTTTTCGAAACTGCTTTCGATGTAACGGAGTTCACCAACTGCGCTCTGAATCGACCCCCTGGAAGCGATGGGAATGGCTTGATGATGCTAGGTACACACGATATATCCCGACTCGTTTAAGCATTGCTAACAGTTAGTCAAAGTCAATCATTTCAAGGATATCGAGATTCTTCCAGACATCCTTATCCCTGACGTGATCAGCACCCCCAAAACCAACGCAGCAACAGGAGAAGATTCGATTGGTGAGCACTCGGATTGGTGCGTGTCCGAATGGGGTGGACGCGGCCCAAACATGGTTCTTGTTGATAATTTTAATATTGGTAAGCCCATTCCCCTTTCCACTAGCTACACTGCTGTTGTGCTGACCTAAAGTCAGGTCAGGTATTTCAAGCGGAGCGAACCCTCAATCGATTGTAAATCAGGCAACATTCAAAGAGCTGGTTATTTAAA
>Ga0247734_1000230_pt1 | contig 50371 bp, 48 predicted proteins | sample UWRJL103311B2_FD_180933 | JGI IMG/M metagenome (GOLD analysis project Ga0247734, IMG submission 180933) | Plant litter microbial communities from Arlington Agricultural Research Station in Wisconsin, United States - UWRJ-L103-311B-2 | ecosystem: Environmental > Terrestrial > Plant litter >...
CAGCAAGCTCGTGATGAGCCGAGTCAGTTGTGCGACCCGGTCGAGAGCATAGCCAGCGGATCGCCGGGGCAGTCGGGCACGGCCCGGTGCGACGACGGTGACGATCTCAGCCTCGGCCATCTGGGCACGGACGGTGGGGCGAGCGGGAAGCCCAGGGGTTTGGGATACGGCCATTTCGCGATGCTATCGCGGATTTCCGGTCACGTCACTATCGATAGTGTGTGCTTATCGATAGTGACGTGCACATACCATACCACCGATTGTATAGTTAATTCCATTTGACTATTTCGTTTTGTTTCCGAGCTTTTTTACCACATCACGAATGCCGGCAACCGTCGCGCCATACTTTTCCAAGCCCTAGGCGCCCGTGTGCCGACGCAAGCCGCTGTGGAAGATCTATCGAGCCGCGTGCTTGGCGTCGTCGAGCTCGCCTACGCCGGTGAGTGTGAAGGCGCCGGTGCCGGGTAGCTCGACGCGCAGCTCCAGTGTTCCGCCTGCGGCCTCGATGAACCGGCGCAAGGTGGAGAGGTAGAGGTCGGTCTGCCGCTCGATCTTGACCACCGAGGGCTGCTTGATGCCGAGGCTTTGGGCGAGCTGCTCCTGGCTACGTTCGGCAAGCTTGCGCAGAGCCTTGAGACCCTCGACCTCGCGGTGCAGCTCGGAGGCGCGGGCTTTGATGCGCTCCTGGCGATCCTTGGTAAGGCGCGCCATCAGTTCTTCATGGGTAACCCGCATGGGCTCATCCTTTCAACGTGAGGTGCTCGGCGAACCGGGCATCGGCCTTGGCCTTGGCGATCAGGCCCCTGTAAAACCGCTTCTGGGCTACGCCGCCCTTGTCGCCCGCCACCAGGATGATGGCGCGGCGGTTGGTATCGAACGCGAAGGCCACCCGCCACACGCCGTCATCGGCCGTGAACCGCAGCTCCTTCACCCGCGTTTCCGCTGTTTTGAGTTGCCCAATCTACTCATAAAGGGTTATATTTAGCGCGGCATGCGCATAGTCAACACGGCATATTCGCCAATATGCATGAGGGAATTATTCGAGATGGGCTCGCGACTGAAATGGCTGAGCCCATGAACGCGCAACATACCCCTCCTCCTTGCATAAAAATGCGAACAGAATTCGAAGAACTTATGGTCGCTCCTTCCCGCGAACGTCGTCGGTTGCAGTGCTACCTAGCGCTGATAATTGGCGATATTTCTGGGATATTTTTGGGATTTTCGGCGATTGGATATCTTCTTTCCGATTCCAACGGTTTTTCTAAAAGCTTGGTCTATCCTCAGCTGATTTTGCCGATTTATCTCATCCTCGCTGTCTACAACGGCTCATATTCGATTGCTGCATTGCAAGACAGCTGGTCCGGTATTTTCCGAGCGCTGGTCGGCCTCATGGTGGCCGTCATCGCTGTTGTGTTTCTCCAGTTCCTGATCCGGCCAGAAGCTGACGTCTCACGCTGGGGCTTCAATGGCGGCGCGATCTGCGCGATGTTGGTTATCGCCTTGATCCGCCTACAATTGCGCAGCTTTGTGCGCTGGCGCTGCGGTGCCAGCATCACCAACGAGCTCATCATCGACGACGGAGGCCCCCAGGTAAATCTATATGGCGCGATCCGTATTTCAGCTGCGGCCATGGGACTGCGCCCTAACCTCTACGATCCGCACGCGCTCGACCGAATTGGGCTGGTCTTGCGCCACATCGATCGAGTGGTCATCAGTTGCCCTTCGGCGCGCCGCGCCGAATGGGCAATGATGCTCAAGGGCGCGAATGTGAATGGCGAAGTCCTCGACGAAGAGGTCGCACGGCTTGGCGCCCAAGGTGCGCGCGTGGTCGGAAACCACGGCCTGCTACTGGTATCGGCCGGCCCGCTCGGCATGCGTGAGCGCATAATCAAGCGAGTGTTCGACCTGGCCTTCGCAAGCAGTGCGATCCTGGCGTTGTCGCCGCTGCTGATCGCTGTAAGCCTTGCGGTAAAGCTACAGGATGGTGGCCCTGTGTTTTTCACTCAGCGCCGCATGGGCCGCGGAAATCGTTTCTTCAACATGTACAAGTTCCGTTCGATGACGCAGTCGCTGTGCGACACTGACGGCAACCTGTCCGCCTCCAAGGACGACCAGCGCATCACTCGGGTCGGCCGCTTCATCCGCAAGACCAGTATTGACGAGTTGCCGCAGCTGTTCAATGTGCTGCTAGGAGACATGAGCTTGGTTGGCCCACGCCCCCACGCGACGGGCTCACTTGCGGGCGACAAGTTGTTTTGGGAAGTCGACTTGCGCTATTGGCAGCGCCATTCCCTGAAGCCCGGCCTGTCCGGCCTTGCCCAAGTTCGTGGCTTTCGCGGCGCGACCGACCACGAAACCGACCTGGTTAACCGCCTTCAGGCCGATCTGGAATATCTCGAGGGTTGGACGATCATGCGCGATGCCCAGATCATCCTGCTAACGATGCGGGTCCTCACTCATGACCGTGCATTCTGACCGAACGTTCGGAAACTCACGCCAAGCCGACGCGAGGGATGGCAAATTCTTTAAGGTTTGTGAAGCCTTCTGCTAAACGGCAATCATGCAAGATTGCTAGTCGGCTAGCGTGCTAGCCCGCTGGATGCTCGCCATACTTGCGCAACGGGGTCGTCGAGCGCTTCGCGCGTCATGTCTCAAGCGTCCGGTCATGGCGAACGCACACCGCTGGCGGATTACGCGCCTGCCGTTCCGGCGCTCTAAAATCTGTCCGTCGCTGGCGATTCGCTCTGCGACGGCTTTTCTGGCAAAAATCCGACCAAAATTCCGACCTGAAAATTTCCGGCCAAAAAATCCGCGAGTTTTTCCGCATCAAAATTCCGGCTGTTTTCCTGACTTTTAGCGGCTTCGCTTTCCTGAACCGTTTCCGCGAGTTTTTCCGGCCAAAAAATCCGCGTCAAAAATTCAAGGTTTTCTTGAAACGCTAACCTTTGACGGCTATCTAGCGAAGGCTGTGTTTGAGTGGCTATCGTTGCTCATCCAATAAAAGATACAGGGGCGCACCATGGCAGTGGTTGCGCCCCTCATCGTTTGGGGGACAGCTGGCAGGCCATCCCCCGCACTTTTGAGCATCACGGACGGCGGCTCATTTCAACTACCTTGAGAATCAAGGTAGTGAAAGCGAAGCAGGCCATGATAATCATAATTGCTGTGTTAAGTTCTATCGTACTCACCCCCTTTCGGGTTGTGCAGCAACAAGGCAGAGTTTCCCCTACGCTGCTTGGTCCATATAGGCAGGACGTGCCCCGCACGCTACGGACGCCCGTTTATACTCTGAAAATGTGGAAAAAATCTAATCCACGAGATTTCAACGGAGTAGCAAACCATTGTATCTATTGACGAATTATTCACTAGAGCCGATTTCCACCCGCATTGATGTTTCTATCTGTTAAATTTTCAGGCGAACTTAGTGCAACATTGAGATTCATTTTTATAGAGTAGCTATGAGTGGTTTTCGGCCTCTTGCTCAGCTCTGTATTTTGCAATGGCGGTCCGCAACGACTTTGAAAGAGCGTGGCACCCTCGGTGGCCTCTCGCCGCTGTCTATTAAATGAATTGCTTGCCTAATCTGTTCCGGCGTTAGCGCCTTGGGGCGGCCTCGGCGGCCTCTAGCCCCGCAATGGTGCGCTCGCGTATTAAATCGCGCTCAAACTGCGCCAGCGCGCCCATGACGTGAAACACCATGCGCCCTGTGCTACTGCCCGTGTCGATTTGTTCGGTTAGGCTGACGAGGTGCGCCCCTTCGTGCTCGATGCGCCCCACAATCAAAGACCGGGAAGGCTACGGCCGAAGCGATCAAAGCTCCAAACGACACTCAGTTGCAGGTGATATCAGGGCCGCCCCCCGTCGCACGGGCAATTGAATCCGGACCCATCTGATCGGGGCATAGAAACTTCCGTCAGTTTTCGTTCAGGCGATCAGGATCACGTATGTCGCTATGGATACCCCATTCTACGCATCGAAAGGCGGCATTGTGGTCCTGGCCACGCTTGCGCTCTGGGCGATAATCGTCAGCGCCTTTCTGGTTTGGCCTGGCCGACCACACATCAGAGGCCATATAATGCGGGAGGTTGCGAGACTTCACCTCCATAAACGGGTAGCGAGACATGCCTTGTGTGAGCTGGAACGAGCCTAGCCCATCTTATTCAATGTTGCGCGCTAGCCGACCATTGGGAGGCTGTGCTCGAGTATCGGGCCGATCGGGATCGCGGTGCCTTTTTCATCGCAGTGTCTCGTTAGGCTTGGGAGATTGAAGGACAGGGGTCGGGTTCAGCGGCATTGCCGCTTGGCTAGGCGGGTGCGGGCCTGAGCGTAGCAGCGACAGCCCAGAACCGTTAGCGTCGGTACAGCCGGAAGCGGAGGTGACGCGGATGCGGGTGGCGTTCTCGATGACGCGGGCCGCGACCTTGAGCAGCCGCAAACGCAAGCTCCCAAATTCGGCATAGGCGAGAGCGGCGGTTCTTCTGGCGTTGGTAACGCTGGCCGCGGCTACACGCCCCGATTAACATGCAAGCGTGATTCGGGGGCATCGAACAACATGGACATTTCGCGCGGGCTTCGAGACCTTTCCGAGGCGCATGTCGGATCGGCGCTGCGCTATGTGGGTAAGCCGCTGCCGATTACGGAGACTTCCATTCTGGCGCTCGTGCTCGGCCAACTTCTCGGTGGGCCTGTGATGGAGGAAGATATCGGCGAGGTGCTAGAAGCATCCAACATCCACCTTCCGGTTGATAGCGCGGCAGCACTGATCGACATCTATCACCAGATGATCGACATTCGGTTCGGGCAGACTGGGCAATAAGCGCGGCGCATCATCGGCATTGAAAACAACATCAATCGATGCTAAAATCGTGCCTAATTCGGATGAGGCCCCGCCAGTGCGTACCACCCTTGCTCTCGACGACGATCTTGTCGCCAAAGCCCAGGCCTTCACAGGTCTGAAAGAAAAATCCTCGCTCATTCGCGAAGCGCTTAAAGCGCTGATCGAGCGTGAGAGCGCACGCCGGCTCGCCTTGCTCGGCGGCAGCGAACCGCAGTTGACGGCGTCGCCCCGCCGTCGCCCGGATGCCGAATGATACTGGTCGATAGTTCGGTGTGGGTGGATCACTTGCGCAGCGGCGACCCGGTACTAACTACTCTTCTCAATGCCGGTCAGGTCATGGGCCACCCCTTCGTCATCGGGGAAATCGCCCTTGGTAGCTTGAGCCAGCGCGGTGCCATCCTGGCCGCGATGCATGATTTGCCAATCGCAATGCAGGCCAGCGATTCAGAAGTACAAGCCTTCATTGAAAGCCAACCCCTCTTCGGATTGGGCATCGGCTATATCGATGCCCATCTGCTGGCTTCAACCCGCCTCACTCCGGGTGCCAGTCTGTGGACCCGCGACAAGCGGCTTCATTCAATCGCTTCTCGTTTAGGCCTCGCGGCAACACCCCAGCATTAGCGTCGTCCCCCTATCCATTCTAAACATGCCTACTCGGGGGAGCGCCTCGCGCGAGATAGGCCCCCTGGCCGAACGCCGGTCCGTCGCTGCTCCTGCCTCACTACCCTCGCCAAGGCGGTATCGCGCCTGCGAATGCAATTACGACGCAATTGCTGCATTGCGTCATCGGGGTTTCGGCTGTTATCATGCCGCCACATACTCCGGGCAATGATCGACGGAGATGCTGTCGCGCCCCTTTGCATTGAAGGTCCTCTAGTAAGCGGAAAGCCATGGTCTCGTCACTGCGACGCCTGATCCGATGCGGCCTGAATCGGCACCGCCCTGCACGCAGCCGCGTAACGTGGGACGGCCTCAACTATGTTGGCCATTGCGAGGATTGCGACGCGCCGATCCGCCGCTTGGACCGGCACAAATGGCGGCGCGATAGGGAGAACGTGGCATAAAGCGGCAGGCCCGCATTAGCCGCTGGATGCATCGCTTTCATTTTTTTAAGTGGTCCAACCGCTCATCTCCACGATAATACGGGACTCACAGCCCCGTGTGGCGATCAGGGGACAGGAGCTTCATGCAATGATCCCTGAAGATGCCCATTGCCAAGCAACCGAAGACGACGTGGTTCGCGCGCTGGCCGGTGCCCCTTTTCAGGGGTGGCCCCAGGACGAAGCGGAACTGCTTCAGCTTTTCAATACAATGCTCAAAGTAATCGCTGAACGCCAGGGCTTCACAAGCGATGCGCCACACCACGACACCCGCGATGCCGGCGTCACGAAGCACTAATGGTGCTGAACCGCTGACGCTTACAACATTGTAACTGGCAGGAGACGAGGCTTGGTGCAAAGGCGCGCGCACGCAGGCTCTGCAATATATAATCAGCGCCCAAAATCGCCTCCCGCCGCGAGTAGCCTTTATGGCCCATACCTATTGGATTTCATTCAAAATCAGCAGCGAGGGACCGTTTAGGGAAACGTACGAAGGTAGGTATCAAGCGCTGGAAAGCGCCATCGCTTTCAGCACGAAAACCGCTCTCTGGAAAGAGACACCTTCCTTCATCGTGTTCGACACCGACAGCGATGAGGACGCGATTGTCGCCGAGATCACGAAGGCAATCGACGCGAGCGCCGACCTTGCAGTTCTATGCCGTATCGGATCCGGGGCCGCCCGGAGTGTCGGTCGATTTCACGATGAAGACATCTTCACGCTTATGCCGTTCCTGACGGCAAGCTGACTGACCCGGCCGGAGGGTTTCAGGAAACTGCGCGCATTAACTCTTGCCACATGCGCGCCTGATATCCTGCTCACCAGCGAATACCGCTGGCTCAAGGGAACCGAGCAGGTATAAATTGGCTGGAAAATTTGTTTTTGCAAGAAAGCACGATGGGCCAGTCGAAGGTTAAACCGCCAACCGAACGCGCGATCCGTGATCTGCTTGACCAGCATGCATGTCCGGTTCCTTACCACGAAGTGAGGACGCGTCTCCTGGGCAACATCGCCTGCCCCGATCCCGCCGTACAACCCATGGCGGTCATCGCCAGCCTGTGGGGTGGAGCGTTGCCCGAGTTCGACAGCGTGGATGATGCCAATGCGCTGCTTGGCGCGTTGGTCATGGGGTTGTGGAACGAACTGGCCGACCATCAGGACCCCAAAAAGCCCTTTCGAGCTACCCGTGTTCCTTTGGAGCCGACCAGCCTCAATCTGGGTAATCTGGGCATGGTCCGTGCACAAGAGGTCGAAGGTTTCGTCGAAGGGCTGTTCAATGGCGCGGAGGAAGCCGGGCTCCCCGAACGCGCGCATGAAGCGGTTACGCACCTCGGGGGAATCAGAGTAATAATGGCGGGAGTCGCCGACCTCATCGAACGCACGAAGGACGAACCTGAAGATCGCGGCCAGATCAAAGAAACGATCAAGCATTTGCGCGTGATGACAGAGATCATGGAGACCGAGATCCATGCCGCGGTTCTGGCTTGCACGCGTGTTCGCGCCCAAGGCCTTCCCGGCCTCACCACGCCGTGGGGAACGCGTCATTGAACCAGAATTCGGATGCGGAGCAGCGTCTCCGCGAAAAGCTGCGCAAGATCGAAGCCTTGTTCGCCGGCGCCGCCACCGCAGGTGAAAAAGCCGCAGCCGGTGCCGCCGCAGAACGTATCAGGCGCCAGTTTACCGAAACGAGCCGCCGCGAAACGTCGGAAGAGTTCAAGTTCTCCATTCCCGACCCGTGGTCCCGGCAGCTCTTCACCGCCCTTTGCAGGCGTTATGGTCTCAAACCGTTCCGTTATTCTCGCATGCATCGTCAGACCGTGATGGTCCATGCGCCCGTCAGTTTCATCAATACCGTGCTGTGGCCTGAGTTCGAGGAGCTTAGCGATGCTCTCTCCGCTCATCTCCTCGATATCACCAATCGGATCATCCGCGAGGAGGTCTATGCGACCCCCGGAGAGGCCGATGAAATTGCCGAGCCCGCAAGGCTACGATAGCGAAAAGGCGTTGGCTGATCGCTTAGGGTGTCATTTCGCCCCCCCTACCGGAACTGGCCTCTTATTCGCCTCGCGGTACTTCGACTGGCACAGGCAGGGGTGACTATCAATGTTTGCGGGATTCGCCAGTCACGCGAATATCTTTCGGCATGCTTTCGACGAAGCGTTCGGTCCAATCACGCATGTGGTTCTGAATACCTGTGTTGCCGCCCATGTCGCTATAGAAGTGGATCATCTCTATCGCCGGGCCAAGGGCTTTGATGCAAAGCGTATCGGCGTAGACGAGAGTGGCCATGAAATAGCCGATTAGGTCTTCGTAAATCCGTTGTTCCATGGCAGGAAGCTTGCGAATGGAGACACCATCCCCGCCGTAATCGGCGAGCGAGATGTTGTAAGCCAGTGTCCCGGGACCGACGATGTTCATCTCTCGTCGCACTGTGAGCCATTTATAGTCGGTGACGATTAGTGCAGTCTCGCGGCCATCGAAGCTTGCGGGCAACGCAGGCAGTCTCCGCTGCTGCATATAATAGCTATGCTCATGAGTATAAACCCATAGGTCGCGGCGCCTGTGGTTACGAAAGTCGTGGACCAGTTCGTGCACGCGATTGTAGCCCATCATAGCGGGATCGCCGGCGAATGGGTGCGGCGAAATCGTCCAGTAGCCATTGCCGTGGCAGGACCAGCTCGCCGGCATGGGACGGAGAGGCGGCTGCAGGATCAATAAATTGTTGCGGTCTTCAGGCGTGGCGAGCGGCCGGATGTTATCTGGCCGTGCAACGGCTTCAGGATGCTTATCGAGCAGGACCGGCGCCGGGACAATGCCGTCGGGCCGTGAGAAGACCATCATGCAGGGTTCGGCCATGGCGATGAGGGTATCGAGATCGTGGACGGCGGAGAGGCTGTTATGGTTCTTGCCGAATAAGTCATGGTCCTGGAGGATCTTGGCCATGTCAAAAGTCTCAATCCCGCCCATCTCGGGGTAGAGCTTGCGGAAACGAGCGACGATCTTCTCATCAAGTTCCTCGAGCGAGGCATTCGGGACGCTGGCCCACCGGATGGCAATGTCGATGCCGGTGATGATATCCGCATCCCCGGTCAGGCTGCCGAAGAGCCAGATTTGCTCGATTTCATTATGGCGATCAGGGCTCTGATTGTATCGAAACGCACTCTCGAGGAGCTTGCCAAGCAGCCTCTTTGCCATGGTACGCGACAACCCGCCTTTGCTCGACGAGCCCATGACAGCGTACCCCAGGCTGGTCAGTGAGGCGGTCTCGGGATCGATGAGACCACCGGCAATTGCAACTTCGACCGCGATGGCATTGTCGCACATGCAGGCAGCGGCGGTTTTTAAACGGATGGCGGAAGACAGTGACCGCGTGTTCTCGATCGATCTGAGAATCGTCTTGAGTGTTGAGACGGGGACACCAGCTACCGAGGCCCCATGGGGGAAAGACAACATGGTGCATTCCTTTCGAGACGCGGTTTCGGATAGGCGGCGAAAGAAGAGAGATGTGATTGTAACACAAGGCTACGGCCGCAGCGCTGATATCCGGGAGGGCGAATGTCGACCCGGCGCGAACTACTTGGAGACAGGGGGGTTTCGAGCGCGCCGGGGCGACGACGGAACAAGAACGGCTTCTAGTCCACAGGATTAACTTTATGATAGGAATAGTTAATATATGGTAAATATTTACCAGCAAGGCGGCAAATCAGATATCATCCCTCGAAGCATAGAGAGAGTTGCGAATGGATGGGGGTGTTGGATATCCACCATGGCGCTCTTGGAGATTCGGTTTTCTTAGGCGACGTCGACTGAATTTTTTACACTCAGAATGCGCGATCGTGGATGAGAATCCACATCGTCAGTATAATACCGGATGCGTACTTTGGTCGCCATGACCACAGACTTCAAAAATGGTCTGGCACGGCCATCGCGAGAGGGGTGGGCAATCCCTATCCCCTTGTTCTAAATAAGGCTTGCTCTGGCGCCATCGGCTTTGCTTGTGACGCATGCTGGCCATGATCGCGCAGCAACTGAGTTGCAGTGTGCCGATTGACTGGTTTGGAAAACACATATCCCTGTCCAAGAGTGCAGCCTAATTCCCGCAGGAAACCGATCTGCTCGAAGGTCTCGATGCCCTCGGTGACAACCTTTAGACCCAGATCGTTCGCAATCTGGATGAGCCCTCGAACGATTGCGATGCTGGGGTGGGAGGGTGTCAGCTTCCGTGTGAAGGACTGATCGATCTTGATGATGTCGACGGGAATGTTCATCAAATGGGTCAATGCGGCAAAGCCCGTTCCAAAATCGTCGAGCGCGACAAGAATGCCTCGGTTTCGCAAATCAGCGATGCCCTGGGCGACAACGTCGTCCCGCTGCCCGATATAGGCTTGCTCGGTCACCTCGACGACGAGATGCGAGAGCGGCACTTGATGTGCCTGAAACGTGCGCACTGCGCGCGAGCCGGCATTTCCCCTGTAAAAATCGGCGAAAGTAAAGTTCACCCCGACATGCTGGACCGGTAGGCTTTCCCCTAACCACAAGCCGATATCCTTCGCGACAATGTCCAGCATCCGCTCGGTGGTATCGTAGCCTATCTGCGGGTCGTCGAATGCCTCCTGAAAAAAAGCGGCAGGCATCACCTGTCCATTAGTGCCGGTCATGCGACAAAGAGCCTCGAACCCTACGATCTCATAGCTTTCGAGATCCAGGATCGGCTGATAATGGGCATCCACGCGGCCCTCTCTCAGCGCCAGCTTCACATCCTGTATAACATCCCGGCGCTGCAGGCTTTGCGGGTCCGTGCCGTTTCGGAAACGAGCAAATCCACCCGATCTGGTATTCCTTGCCTGATAGAGCGCGTACTCCGCGTTTCGAAAGACCGTACCGGGGCGGCGATCCTGCGGTGACAGTACCGCCCCGCCGATTGTCACTTCCGGGATAATTGTGTCGCCGTCATACTCCAGCATTTCCGTCGCAGCGCGGATCACTCGCTCTGCGACATTGCCGAAGTCATGAAGCGAAAGCTCGTCCTGGACTATCGCGGCAAATCGAGAGCCGCTCAGCCGAAAGGGCGTATCGGCCGCAAGTTCAGCGGCAATACGGCCAGCCACTATCATAGCCAGCGTATCTCCAGCCAATGATCCAAACGTCTCGTTGATGCGTTTGAGATTATCCAGGTCGATGAGCAACAGGCCCCAGGTACCGGGCAAATCGCAAGCGAGATGCGACAATGCCTCCTCGAAGGCCGGTCTGTCAGGGAGGCCGGTAAGGACATCCATCTGTGCCCACCCCTCTCCATCCTTGCGCAGGGGCAGAACAAGTTCACAAAGACGGACACATTCCTCGACCGCCAGGTGCTCAGGCTGCGTTAGCGAACGGGCATCGCGCAAATAAGCCGCGACCGCTCCCACGGGTTTACCAGCACCTGCATGGACGGGAAAAGAAGTGCATGATCGAAAACCAAGGGGCAGCGCTAATGCCTTGTAAGAAACCCAGCTTGGGTCCTGGGCGATGTCAGTGGTTTCGATGACCTCGTCGCGATAGATTGCAGTGCCGCAAGTGCCTGCACGAGGTCCAATCACGACACCATCTATGGCCTTGGCGTATTCGAACGGGAAGTCCGGCCCCGCCCGCCAATGGAGCATTCCGGCAGCATCGACCGCCACAACCGCTAGGGCTCCCCGGTCCAATAGACGCTCTGCCGACCTACAGAGGCGTTCCAGCGTTTCCTCAAGCGGCTCTGATCGCGAAAGCGACTGGAGAACCTCTTCTTTCATAGCCAGCACAAGGCGTCTCCCTGAAGCTCAAAAGATGACATCAATAATACATATTCCTGTTTACCTAATGACCCTCTGCTCCTTAGGAGCATCCTGTGACCGCGGAGATAACGAAATCTTAAGATCTGGCGAATTTTTCGCGGATAACTATCCACGAGCAGTCAGAGGTTGCGCGACTAGCGTTCGGGGCATTTCCCGGCCTTACGAAGCAATATAAAGTCAATTGTGACCCACCGCCTCCGCGGCATACTCGCATACCTCAAGCGCGGTGAGGCGATCTCCGAGCACGCGTTCCGCACCGCCCAGTTCGTCGAGAAGCCCGACCTCGAACGCGCCAAGGCGTTCCTGGCCGAGGGCATCTATGCCTGGAACGGCGGCATCTTCGCGTTCCGCGTCAAGGACTTCCTGCGCGAACTGGCGCAGCATCGCCCGCTGATCGCCGCCGGCGTCGCCGAGGCGGTGGCCAAGGGCACCCAGGACGGCCAGCGCTTCCACCCGGACGCGGCGCTGTTCGCCGCCGTCCCCAGCGATTCGGTGGACTACGCGGTGATGGAGAACACCACCCGCGCCGCGATGGTGCCCGCCGACATGTCGTGGTCCGACATCGGCAACTGGCACGCGCTGCACGAGGCGCTCCACCGCGACGACGACGGCAATTCGGTGCGCGGCGTGGGTGAGGTCGAACTGGTCGACTGCCGCAACGTGCTGGTCGACAGCGACGGGCCGCGCGTCTCGGTGATCGGGCTGGAGGACGTGATCGTCGTCGTCGACGGGAACGACATCATGATCACCACCGTTTCAGGGGTGCAAAAGGTGGGCAAGCTTTTCGGAGCCGTGAACCAGTGAATATTGCTTGTAATATCAAGTTGTCTTGAAGACTTCGCCTCCCACTCACGAAGTCTGATAATTCGAGCTTAGGCCGTTTTTGAGAGATTCAAAAATTCCGTAACTGGCTATCGAATACCTTGAAGATGGACGATAATGCCGGATAACCAGATTATCTGTATGCAGATTGCGAATAATTTAAATTATTCCCAAATTCTCAACCGCAAGCTGATTGTTTTGTGGCGCCTATTTGGATGGGCAGACGATATGGGGCATATTTATGTACTGATAGAAGGTGCAGAGCCGCATGCCAGCGGCGCGAATGCGATCACCCCACGCTTCAACAGAAGCATTATACCGATCGTTAGCTGCTGGGTCGATCAAAATGGCAGCAGGGGGCTTAGGCTTGGACTCCGTAACACTTATGATATCAGCCGCAGGCGGTCCCGCCTGCGGCTGAACGGTTTTGCAAGCCGACAAAAATAAGAACGTTATCGCCACTCGCTTCATTCGCAGATTTCCTGGTACTCTTTCATAGACTTCAGTTCTTCTGACGAATAAGCTTTTTTAAGCCTGACGCAGTTCATATTAAGAGTAGTTTCCGGAAGTGAATTTGCTACAACAGCAGATGGAGTTTCTTTTTTGTTATTAGATATCGGCTTAACTAGTGAAGCGTGGGATGGTTCGTGCTCAACAATAATTCTAGTAATCGCCGCGTCAGCGCGGTCTTCGGCCGATGTCGCTGACGCGCGCGTGTCCATTGGTTCAATTTGACTTGAAGGCCCCACATCAGGTTGGTCGTTGTATATATACCAAGCGGACCATCCAAGCGCGACCAAGAGGACAAGAATACCAAGAACTGCTATGATAACTGTTGCCTGCTTGCGCCAATTTGCTCTGCTCCAGATGCCGTTGTCCATCAAACCGCTTTCCTGCCGCGAACTGGAATAGCGCGCGATACCGCCCGATCGTCTCCGAGAAAACAACAATCTAGCCGCTTGCGCGCAGTTTTTAGCCCTTTTCCAGGTTCAAGCGGGTTAACGGTGTGGATATGAAATTTGGCCTGCGATGGCGTTCTACAAACTTATCGCCCCGATCGTTCTGAATCGGGTTACCATATGTCCCATAAATTATCGCATCGCAGCCCCACACACCAGCACCGTTGCGGGCGATTGCAACGGCATTATAGGCAACACACAGGGCGTTCATGACCAGCAAACATCCCGTACTCGTCACCGGCGGCGCCGGCTACATCGGCAGCCATGCCGTTCTCGCTCTCAAGGATGCCGGGTGGCCGGTGGCGGTGATCGACAACCTGGCCACGGGATTTCGCTTTGCCATCCCCGATGGCGTGCCCCTTTATGAGGGCGATATCGAGGATGGCGCTCTGCTCGCACGGATCTTTGCCGAGCAGGGCATGGGCGGCGGCATGGGTGCGATCATGCATTTCGCAGGATCCGTCGTCGTGCCTGAGTCAGTGGAGAACCCCCTCAAGTACTACCACAACAACACCGCCAAAAGCCGCGCCCTGATCGACGCAGCGGTCGCGGCAGGCGTGCCGCACTTCATCTTCAGCTCGACTGCGGCGACTTACGGCATCCCCGAGGTCTCGCCCGTGACCGAGGACAGCCCGCGCGTGCCGATCAATCCTTACGGAATGTCGAAGCTCATGACAGAGTTCATGCTGGCCGACGTCTCCAAGGCGCATGCCTTCAACTATGGCGCCCTGCGCTACTTCAACGTCGCAGGCGCCGATCCGCAAGGCCGCACTGGTCAGTCGACCGCAGGCGCGACGCACCTCATCAAGGTCGCGGTCGAAGCGGCGCTGGGCAAGCGCAGCCACGTCGGCGTGTTCGGTACCGACTTCGACACGCCTGACGGCACTGGCGTGCGAGACTACATTCACGTCTCCGACCTCGCCAACGCGCACGTCCTCGCACTCGAGGCGCTGATCGCGGAGCCTGCCCGTTCGCTGACGATGAATTGCGGCTACGGGCGCGGGTTCTCGGTGCTCGAAGTGCTCGACGCGGTGGACCGCGTGACCAACCAGCGGATCGAGCGCCGGCTTGAAGGTCGCCGCGCCGGCGATCCCGATGCGCTGATCTCGGACAACAGCCGGATCAAGGCGACGATCCCGTGGGTGCCGCGCTATGCCGACCTGCCCACGATCGTCGAGCACGCCGTCGCCTGGGAACGCAAGCTGAGCGAGCTACAATAGGCTTCTCGATGTGGCGGCTCGTCCGAGCTGACCGAAAAGATGGCACGAATAACGACGCAGCGCTTGCCCGAGGACGTAAAGCCCAGCGTCATTGAGCCGCTCGATCCCGCAAGGCATGATCGCGCGGCCTTTCCTGCGGCATCGAACAGGTCGACAATTTTTTCCGCCGGACAGCAAATAAGCTCGCCAAGGCCGGCAATGTCCGAGCGTTCGTGATGTTCGATTCGGCCGGCGAGCCGATCGGCTTCTACGCACTCGACGCCCACGCGGTGGATTATACCTAGCTGCCCGACCGGTTCGCCCGCAACCGCCCTGCCCCTGACAGCATCCCGGCCGCGTATAGCGCGATGGTGGGCGTAGATAGCCGCTTCCAAGGGCGAGGCATGGCGATCTGCTGGTTGACTGCCTGGCACGCCTGGCCGGAGCGGCCGATGCGCTGGGTATCGCCGTCGTCATTCTCGACGTGCTCGACTGCGGAGATCCCGATAAGGCGGCGAAGCGCCGGGCTCTTTACACCAGCTGCGGCTTCGAACCTTTCTTCCAACAAGCTGCGCCTCTTTCTGCCTATGGCAACGGTGCGAACGCTCATTGCGGATGCCTAGGTTGGCATAAGGTCGCTCTTATCCCAATGCGACGCCGCGCAAACCCTTCGTCACGGTGGTTTCAGCCATGCTTTGGGTCCGCGGCATCGGTTCCGGCGCAAGCGCCGTCTGCCGCTCACCAGTCCTGCCCCCGATCGCGCCGGCGAGCTTTTCCTTGCTGTCGGTATAGACGATCGCCGCGTGCTTCGCGCGGCTGATCGCCACATACGCCGTTTTCGCGTCCACCGTATTCGCGCGGAAACTCTCAAGGTTCGTCATCGAGCGATCTGCCGTCGCGCCCTGACTGGCGTGAACGGTACCGACCCATCCGTGTCGCAGATGCCGATCGCGCGCCTGGTCGAGTTGCATGACATGCTCGTGTCCACGCACATCGCGCAGCGTCATCGTACGCATCTTGGCGTCGATCGCTGTCACCATGGCGGTCGCACCGTTCACGCGGCCCGCGTCACGATCGTTGCGTGTGAACTGCACCCGGTCTCCAGTCGCGAACTCACGCTGCGCCTGGGTGTAGCTTTCCACCTGGCCCCGTCCCCATTTATCGAGCTTCCAATCGATCATGTGGCCTTGCACGTTCCGCAGTTCGATCCGGTTTGCGGCGGCGTCCACTTTGGCCACTCGGTAAGCCTGGCCCTTCTCGATCCCGTGCCGGTCATAGTCGCGGCGGAATGTCACCATATCGCCTGCCTCGTAGCTGTGCGCATGCCGCGCCTCCTCCTTCGTCAGTCCCTTGGATTCCAGCGTTGCGATGCGCACCTGCTCGCCGGTCAGCGTGCCGTCACGGCGCAGCTCTGCGCGGATCGCCTCGGTCAGCCGTTCACGGCCTTCACGGGTGGTGTCCATGACGAGCGTGCGGGCGCGCTGCTCGGGGGTGAGCCCGGCAAAATCGCGAGCCATGATGGCGCGGCGGAGATCCGCATCGGCAATCTCGGTCACCTTTCCTCCGCCCCGATCGAGCGCCTCGAGAGCACGGCGCCCATCGCCGGCGATCGTCGCCTGCACCGCCTCGCGCGTCAGGTCGTTTTCCTGGCGCACAATCTTGTCGAGCACGAACGTCTTCATGCCTGCATCCTGAAGCTGGCCGAAGGCACGCCCGGCCTCGACGCTGCCCAGTTGCTTGACGTCGCCCACAAGCACAAGGCGCGCGCCGGCGCGGTCCGCCAGATCCAGCATGCGCCGCATGTCGCGCGCGCTCACCATCGAGGCTTCATCGACGATCCAGGCTTCTGTGCCACGTCGCGCTTCGGCGACCATGCCCTCGCCAGTGAGAACCGCTTTGGCGACTGTCTCACCTTTGGCGCCGATCGCATCGCCCAGAAGGGTAGCGGCCGCGGCGGTGGGCGCAAACGCGCGTACGGTATAGCCGGCGCCGCGCATGCCTTCGGCATAGGTGGCAAGCACAGTGGTCGTTTTGGCAGTGCCGGCATAACCCTGAACGCCGGTGACCCGGTCCTGCCCTGACAGAAGCCCGGTCGCTGCCGCAAGCTGCCCCGCGGTCCATTTGTGCCCCCGCGCCTCTGCAAAAAAGGCCGCAGTCGTCACCGCCCGCACGGCATCGTGCCTGGCAAGCGGGGTAGCCACCTGTCCGCGCCCAGCCTGCTCGAGCGCCAACATCCGGCGCTCGGTCATCACCGCGTCCCGGGTGGTGAATGCCCGCGCTCCGGAACTCATTTCGCGCCCTATGAGCTCGCCTGTAGCTTTCGCCTTTGTAACCGCGGCTGCGATCTGAGCTGCCGTGGCGCGCCCACCCGCATGCTCGCCAGCATGAGCCTCAAGCGCCGCCGCGCCAAAGACGGCCTCACGCTCGGAAAGATGCCGCGCAGCTGACGCTACGGCCATTGTGGCCGCCACTTCAGCCCGACCGATGTCAGCAAGGCTTGGCGCCTTGACCGTCTCGGCCCGTGCCTGGGCTGCCGCGATCAATTCGTTGCGTTCGATTTCTCCAAACCCGGCAAGCGCGGCTTTCTCCCGCCAGGACGGCACCAGCGCCTCGCGCGGTATGTCCTTCTTGGCTTCCCGGGTGGCCAGCGTAATGACCGCTTTTTCGGCCGCGGTGGCATTGGCGCGCGTTTTCCCGCGCTCGGCAAGCGCCGCCTCGACCTGGTTACCGCGCCCACTGAACTCGCGGATGGCCGCCTCGGGCACACCGGCCAGCTCGAAGGTCGATCCCTTTCCTTCGCGAACGCCGTATCCCAGCTGGCGTGCTTCGTGCGCCAGTGCCTGGCGGTAGATTGCCCCAGCATCCTTGTAGATGCGAAAGAAAGCGAGGCTCTCGACGCTGCGCCAGGCTCCCGAATTGTCCTGCGTCGCGTTCAAAATGACGGAATGGGTGTGAAGCTGCGGATCCTGGGCCCGGCTCGTGTTGTGACGGAAGGTCGCCACGGCGAGTTTGCCTGTCTCCACGGTACGGATCTCGCCCTGCGCGCGCATCCGCGTCGCCGCGCCATGGCGCTCGACGTAGCTTAAGGCTACTTTTACCGCCTTGTCGTGAGCGTCGATCAAACGGCGGTCGCCAGCAACTTCAGCCATGATCGATACGGACTTGGGCGCCGAGAAGGTCATGTCCCACCCTGGTCGGTGCTCGCGTTCGCCGCCGCGCACCGTGCCGAGTTGCTGGCCGTTTGGCAGATCGCCTTTCAGCCCCGCCGCAAAGGTGGCACGATCAACCTCGCCACTCAGGCCCAGTGCATGTGCCCCTTGTCCGAACCACGCGCTCGGTGACTCGCCATCGGCGTAGTAATCATCCGCCTCGTAGTAGCTCGCCGCCTGCGCCGCGCTCTTGAGGGCAGCGACCGAGGCGACCATCAGAGCGCGCCGCCGCGAGTACGATCTTCCTCGGGCGACGCAGGCGATGTCCTGGCTGCCGGCCGGGCGACCACCGGCAGCGCAATCGTCGGCTCGGCGATATCGGGCCTTGTCATATGGGCCCGGTTGATTGTGACCTTCGCCACCGGCAGGCCGGAGAGGCGCAGAAAACCGGTCAGTGGAGCGAGCTGGCCGATTTCACTGTCGAGCACGATCGGCTTGGTCTGGCGGCTCGCCGACAGCGACCCTTTGTCCGAGAGCGCGTCTGTATCGAGCGAAGCGCTGGCGCGGTGCTCTTCCACCTCGGAGCGGCCCAGCAGCTGGCTCGCCCAGGTCGTCGATTCCGGATCGCCGAGCCGCATGACGAGCTGCGTGCCGGTCTGCCCGACGATAGTGCTGCTTGCATGGGTACCGTAAGTTTCGCGCAGCTGGCCGATCGCCTGGAAGGCAATGACGACGGCGGCACCGAATTTGCGCCCTTCGGGCAGAAGCGTGAGCAGGCCATGGGCACGCGGCAGGGCGGGAAGCTCGTCCAGCACCAGCCAAGCCCGCGGCGCTCCTCTGATCGGGCGATCGAGGATTGCCGCGACGGCGCAGTCGAGCCAGCATCCCAGTAAGGGTTTTGCTGCCGCGAAATTACGTTTGCGCGATGCCAGAAAGATCCACGGCTTTGCACCCTCGATCTTGGGCAGGTTTTCATAGAAATCATCGAAGCTGAGTGACGGGCCCTCACCAGTTTGCGGCAGGGCGCCAAGGATTTTCACAGCCTCCGAGAGACAGAACAGGACGCTGGCTGTGGCCCGATCCGCATCCTTCTGAAACACCCGGGCCGCTTCGGTCCCTTTGGTCAGCTCGGCAAGCTCTTCAGGCGTCATGTCGCGCAGAGCCCGGATCAGCTCCGGCAGGGTGCCTCGTCCGCTCTCCCACAGCCGGCGGATGACCGCCCCGACGACGATCCGAGCCTGGTCGTACCAGACATCGTCGCCCGAGCTATTGCCTGCAGGCTTGGCGACGATGAAGCCGGCAAGCCGATCGGCGTCCGAAGGCGAACGGACGTCATCGAACGGGTCCCAGCGGGCACACCGCGCATCGAAGGGGTTGAGGATCAGATCACCGCGTTCGGGCCGATAGTAGCGCGCAACGTAACTGCCATCGACATCATGCACGAAAGCATGCTGCCCCCGCCTCTCCACTTCATCGAGCATCGCGAAGATCGCGGTGGTCTTGCCCGTGCCGGTAGCGCCGGCAAACAGGAAGTGGCGCGCCTCTTCGCCCTGCGCGATGGGAACGCCCCCGATCCGTAACGGGGATGCGCCTGCCCCTACCCGCACACGTTTAGCCAGCAAGGCAGCATCGATGACTTCGGCGCCTCTCAGCGTCCGGTCGCGGCTGACGGCCTGGCCCTCGGCAAGCCAGGCCTGCCTGCGCCACAAGTACAGCGCCCCACCCATGACGACGCCGCACAAGATCGCCCAGATACCCATGCGCCACAGCAGACTGTTCCATTCTCTGGAAACAGGACTGCGTGGATCGAGGATGTCATCCCGAACCATAACGCGATATCTGGCGCTCGATGTCTGCAGGTTGCGGCCAAACGGATCGAGCAGCTCCGCCCCTTGCGTCTTCAGGTAAAGCCGGGCGCCTTGCTGGGTGAGATCCGGCGCGGTCTTCCACCCTATCCATCCGCCCGCTGCCGCGCAGACCAGAAACAGGATGGCCGCCACTTGCAATCGCGCATTGGCGCTTGCCCAGTGCCGGTTTCTACTGGCCTGTCCCCGCGAAAGGATTTCTGCCCGGTTCGCCATTTCACTCCCCCCGCGCAATGGCCAGTTGCCGCTCAAAGATCGCGCGGGAGTCCCGGGCGATCTCGTCCTTGATCTGGGCGAGCCGCTCTGCGGAACTCCCCTGCCCTGCGACAGCGAGGCTGGCCGCATAGGCGGCACCGGCGGCAAACAGCGAGCGCTGGGTTACCGCATCGTTCAACTCGGCCCGGATCATCAGCTGCTCGACGACTTCACGCAGCGCGCCGATCTCCTCGCTGTGTCCGGCAGTCTCGGCGGGAAGTACAGGTTCTGCGCTGCGCCCCTGGACCAATGCCGCAATACCTAATTCGATCGCGCGCACGGTCGCTTGATAAAGCGGCAAACCTGCCTCGTCGGCGTAGCATTTGAGCGCAGCCGCCTGCGCCTGCGTTACTCTGGCAGTGAGCATTACCCGGGCCATGAAAGTCCCCCACAGTACGCGCACAGCATACGCAAATTTGCGCCTAAGTATAGATTCCAAAGGCATATTGTGCCTATACTCGACCTCAGGTCCAACGATGCGTATGCGCATAGCATACGCTTTTGGGGTAGCACGCGTGCGTAAGGTGTGGACTGAAACTGAGCGAGCTGAAAGCTCGCCGCTTCTGCCTTCGACTTCAACACCGAGGCTGGTTCCTTGGGGCTGAACAGCTTCGCCTCCGGCGCCCTGGTGGCAGCGCCGGCCACGGCGCTGCTGACCTGGCTGACGGTCACCTGGCAGCAGCACGTCGACGTGCGCGTGGAGCGCGACACGGCCGTCGTGCGCGCCGACCGTGCCGCCTTCGACGCGAGGTTCGACCACGACTGGCAGGCGATGGCGGGGCAACGACCAGGGACGCCGCCAGGATCGGCTAGCTGCGATCCGGCTGCCGCATCCGAGCTTGTGCGCCTGCGCCAGAGGGCGAGCGAGCTGGAACAGAAACTTGCGGGCAGCTCTGCTGATCGCGCTGCCGATGCGCAGGAACTACGCGCTTTTATGGAGGACAAAAACCGATGATCTCGGTGCGCTTTGCCGGTCCCTGCTTTATGCTGGCAACGCTGTCGGCATGTGGCCCGGGAGGACCATCGCTCTCGGGATCCGCCTCAGAAAGCTCAGGCTCGAACTCGGGTTTATCGAGCCTGTGGGAGAAAGTGCGCTCTCTTGGGTCCGAAACGGGCAAGACGTACGAGATGCCGGCGCTCGGCATCATGGCCGATGCCTTCCTTGCCGATTTTGCCGCGCGCCATGTCGAGACCGACATGATCGTACGATCGGTTCTGGAAAGACGGAAGGGTGAGATCGCGCGGTTCGACGATGCTGTCGATCGCGCGCTCGAGCCGACGAAAAAGTCCGCGCAGGCGAATGACAAGGCTGGGTCGGCAAAGGTCACGCCGCTCGATGCCGAGCACATGGTCTATGCAGCACCGATCGCGGTGGCGATGCAAAGCCGCACGGGCTGGGAGGTGGAGGCGATCGACGATACCCGGGTAGACCCGGCCTTCGACACGCCTTTCTTCCGCAGCCATCGCCAGCCCTCCAGGTACGATGCGGACCTGCACATACGCTACATGGAGATGCTGGCGGCTTCAGCCATCTACGCAAACGGCGTGTTCGGGCTGATCGACGAAAGACTGGGCACGGCGAGGTTGAGCGACCCCGAGGCTGCAGCACGGCAGATTCTCGAGGCCTTTCAGACCATCCCACTGGCCACGCTCAGGGCCACGCTTCAAAACGCCGTCGGGACAATTGCGGGCGGACGTTTCAGCACTGACCTTACCGGATCGCGCAATATCCACTTCACGAATGCTGCGGCAGGCGACTTCGTCGCCGATGCGCGCGGCATGACCTGGACAAAGGCTGGCGGCGTCTGGTTCGGCGACGGCCGGATCAATGGGCAGGCCATCAATCTGCGCCTGGCTTCCACCGCGTCGCTTACCCAGAAACGCTCGCAATCGGGCAACGAGGGTGTCTCGGCGCAGGCTCAGTTGCAAGGGGCCGGCGGCATCAGCGCAGGGAAGTAATCACCATGCTCGAAACCTATGATCCGAATTGGGAAGAGAAGTGGCACCGGGTCCATACCCGGGTAGCCCAGCTCAATGCGAAAGATTGCCTGACCCTCGAAGACGCGGCCGAACTTCACAACCTGACGCCTCTTTTGTGCACGATAGTAGACGCAGGGCTCAAGACGCCTGCGGAATATCTTCAGCGGCATCTGTCCCTCACACTCCCGGAGGCCGATCGTCTCGGGATTTGGGCGTGGTGGCCTCACGTCCCGGAAGATGCCGACTTTGATACAGTGCGCGCCGCGGTGCGCGATGTCTTCACGTACGTCGACACGGTGAAGCGCCGGCGCGAGATAATCGCGCGCTGCCGCGACGTCGGCATGGTGCCGCAGTATCTGCCCCCAGTACCGCCAACCGATTGGCGCACACGCCGAGCCCAGCTCAGGTTCCGGCTTGGCCGAAGGCGACGGCTCGCCGCTGCGGACCATCGCCGGAAACAAAATTTCGAAGCGCCTGAAGGCCTGGGAGCCGCTGACCTCGACAACGGGCTCGCTTAGCCACTTTTGCGGCAGGTCTGCCCACGGCCGAAAAATCCATGGGCCAGCAGCTTCTTCACCACCTCGCGCATGTCTGTCGTCCGACGACGACCTCCGCGCTTGCCCGGCGGGATGAACGGCTCCGCCAAAGACCACTCACGGTCCGTCATATCACTGGAATAGCGCAATCCTTTCAGGCTATGCTCCTGCCGGGCAATACCAGTCCATGTCATTGATCACTCCATCTCTCGCAGGACGGACTGAATCACAACATACTGGTATTGCTCAACAACTTTCGGGGCGGGCTCTTAGTTGCCGTTAGGGTGTGGCGCCTATATGACCGCTGATAAAGGACATTATCAATGATTAATCGTGCGCGTCTGCGGTGAACCGACTGGTCGAATCCGCACTGACATCGCCTGCGTGGTAGCCAGCGAGCGGGATATCTGTCCCGGCGGGGGAAAGCCCGGCCGGGTAAACAGAACTCAAAATCCCCTATTCCAGCACCGCCTTAATACTTATAGGCTGCCCCTTGTGCGCAGGTGCAGCATAGCCATCCTGCTTGCGAGGCCTCGGCCTTCAATCCTTTCAGGGCAGTGACCATGAGTTCCGAGGCCGCACCGACCACAGGAAAACCTTCGCCGCTCAAAGTGGCGATGCGTCCGTTTCGGGATTCCAGAAACCGCTATACCGTCATGTTCGGCGAAGGGCTGATGTCCTCCGGCATCGAAGTCAGCGAAATGCGCCGGCCTTTTTCCGAATATCCGGTCGATGTCGACGCGATCATCCTTCACTGGCCCAATGAGTTCTTTTTTCGCACCATAACCCGGCAATGGATCAGGTCATGGGTATCGCTCGCGTACCTCTCGATCGGCAGGCGGCGGCGGATGAAGATCATCTGGGTCGCGCACAACGTGCTGCCTCACGTCCGCGAAGGGCGCCCCGCACATCTGCTGCGCAGGGCATTTCTGGCGCGTCTCGACGGCCTGATATTCCTGTCGCGCACATCTCGCGACCTGCTTCTGGCGACGTTTCCCATGGCCGCCAAGCTGCCCTACCTCATCATCAGCCACGGCACTTACCCCCCAGTCGGGACCCAGCCCCATGCCGCTGCCCCTGTCGGCGACAGACCGGTACGCCTCGCCTTCACCGGGATGGTCACCGCGTACAAATCGCCGGACCGGCTTGCCGAATTGGTGGCCGCGATGGACCCAAGCGTGGTGGAACTGCAGATTTCCGGGCGCTGCAAGGACCCGGACCTGCAAGCGCGGCTAGAAGCGCTTGCGGGCGCCAATGTCCACCTCGATCTTCGGTTCCAGGAAGAGGCGGAACTGGAGGCTGTGGTCGATCGCGCCGACGCGGTCGTCCTTCCCTATCGCGACATCGTCAACAGCGGCTCGGCCCTCTTCGCGCTGAGCCGCCAGCGCCCCGTGCTCGCCCCTCGCCTGGGCAGCCTGGTGGAACTGCAGGAGGAAGTCGGCGAGGAATGGGTCCACCTTTACGACGGAGACCTGACGCCACAAATCGTTGCCCAATTCGTCGAAACGCTGCGCCGGCACCAGCCCTCCGGCGAAATCGCCCTGGTCAGGCAAAGCTGGCCCCATATAAGAACAAAAATCAAAGAATTCATAGAGATGGTGGCCAAATAATGCAGAATGGAAGCGCCCCGAAATCACCACCGCTTCTTCTATGGCTTGGCGTCTTTACGTTGCATTGCACGATAAATTCCATAAGGGTTTTAACTTAGGCTGCTGGGTCTGGGGGGAAACGTGCAGAAGTTCGGAGCGATTGAAAGTCTTCGTGGCTGGATGGCCTGGTGGGTCGTTGCCGGACATGCCCTGGATCTGGCGGGCGGTAGCAAACTCTACTTCGATCCAGGAATTGCGCGGTGGGTGGGCCGCGGTGCCCTGGCCGTTCAGGTGTTCATGATCGTCAGTGGGTTCGTCATCGCTCACCTGCTAATCAGCCGAAAGGAAGCGTTCGGCCCGTATATCCTGCGCCGCTGGTTCAGACTGGTGCCGCTGTTCGTCGTCACGGCCGGGCTGGCGGTTATCACGCGCGATCTTTACACAGTAACGTTCATCGACAATCCCTGGGCACGGGGAGCGGCGATGCGCACCGAACGTCTGGCACTCGAGCAAGAGTTCTGGCTACCCCATCTGCTGGCTCACGCTACCTTGTTGCACGGCCTGATCCCCCAAGGAGTGCTCAAGTATTCCAGCAGCACGTTCCTGGCTCCGGCCTGGAGCCTGTCACTTGAATGGCAGTTCTATCTGCTTGCGCCGCTGCTCCTCTGGTCCCTGACCAAGCCGAAAGCGGCGTGGTTCGCGGTCCTCGTGGTCGCCCTGAGCATCCTCGCACTTAACGGGTTTCTCGGACATTGGCAGTACCAGTCGTTCCTTCTTATCGCACTGCCGTTCTTCTTCGGCGGCATCACCTCACGCCTGATGCTTGAAGGCAAAATTCCCTGGCTTGCCGCCGGGCTGACCGTGCTGGCCACCGCGGTCTACGTTCAGGGGTTGGGAATTAAAGAAGTCAAGCCGCTACTGGTGGTAGCCTGCATATGGTCAGTGTTTTTCTTCATAACCGCGCGCGAAAGCGGCTTGTTCATCGCCAAAAGCGCCCTGCTGGACAAGCTGAGCTGGTTGATCGCACTGAACCCTGTTTCGGTCGCCTTGGGCCGGATATCCTATTCCACCTACCTTGCGCACATCCCGATCTTCTCTATCGTGATCGGTCTTGGCCTATCTTTTGCCGGCGGCACCGATCGGGAAACGGTCATTGCCTTCACGCTGGCTGCCGTAGTGCTGACGGTGCCGGCCTCGTTCGCGCTCTATCGCTTCGTGGAACAGCCGGGTATCCGCCTTGGTAGCCACTGGGTCCGCCGCCGACCCGTCGATGAACTTGCCAGCGCCTGACCGAAGGGCCTAGATCGAAGACTTGCGAAGCAACCGGTGCAAAGGCAAAACGCCGACAGCCTCACGCAGAGCGCTGCGTCCCGAACTGAACATTGCGATCGCCCCAAGAAAAGCCGCGAACGTCACGGCGGCCGTCGCAACAAGATGCGGGAACGCCGCGTGCGGCAGGATCGGGAATGCAAGGCGCCACACAAGGGCCGCGATCCCTGCTGCCAAAGCATAAGGCGCCGCAGTCGCAATGATGTCGCGGGCCGAAACCGGTCCCGATCGACCGACTTGCCAAATGATCGCAGGCAGCCGCATGACGATACCCGATATTCCGTAGGCGGCGGCAACGCCTTGCGCGCCCCAAGGCAGTCCGGCAGCGAACGCCGCGATACAAGTGGCAGTGCTGAATATGCCGAAACGGGCGTATTCACTGCTCCGGCGCTGGCTGACGAAAAGCCAACCGAAGGTGTTGCTGATCGTCTGGTGCAGACCTGCGACGCCTAGCCACATGAAGATCGGCACGGCAGCGGCCCATCTCTGCCCACCCAGAAGGAACGGTATGAGGACCGGCGCGCTGACGATCAGGAACAACATTCCGGGCACTGTCGCCAGCATCGTGATCTGCAAAGTCCGGCGATAGGCCGCACGGTAACGCTCCGGCTCGTCAACGATGCGCGACAGGACCGGGACCATAATCGCGCCGATCGGACGGTTGATCTGCTGCAGGGGAAAAAGCAGCAACTTATATGCTCGATCGTACAGACCCAGTTCCAGCGGCCCGCGGGACCATCCGATCATCACGTTATCGGCATTGCGGGACAGGAAATTGGTCAGGTTGAAAGTGGTCATGCCCATGCCGAAATGCAGCATCGAGCGTACTTGCACCAATGGCACAGCATCATGCGGGCGCCACTTGGTCATGAACCATGCCATCAGCATCATGACAAACGCTGCCGTTGCCGACTGCACCACCAGCGCCCAAGGGCTTGCATGGAACCAGGCGAAGGTAATCGCTGCAAACAGCCCGGCAACGGCAGCAGCCACTTCGATGCAGGCCAGCGAGCTGAAGCGCATACTGCGTGTCAGGAGCGCGAGGTGAGACGCCGCAGCCGCTGCGAGAACGATCTGCGAGGCGAGACCAATGGTCAACGGCATGATCGCTGGCTCTTTGTAAATATGAGCCAGTATCGGCGAACAAAGCCCGACGATTACGGCAACGCCGCAGGAAAGCATCAGGTTGATGCTGAATATGCGCGCCGCCTCTGGTTGGGTCAGGTTGGGTGATGTCACCAGCGCCTGCGTCAACCCGAAATCTTGAAAAAGCAGGGAAAACCCGATCAGCGGCGTGATCATCGCAACGAGGCCGAAGTCGTGCGGCGAGAGTAGACGGGCAAGAACCGCCACAGAGATGAATTGCAGCACCACCTTCGCGCCCTGCGAGCCGCCCGCGACAAAAGCGCCGCGCACCGCACGTTGTTTCAGGGCTGCGGTCGGGCGCTCGCCGAACAGCGCATCGGCGCTCACGCGAAATTCTGTTCCGACAACGCGAGCACGGCAGGCAGTCGCTCTCGGATCGTGGCCCGCAAGGCAGCTACTTTGCCTAGCGCTTCGTGAATGGCTGCCGTCATGCTTTCCGGGTCCTTGATGAAAGCTGCCGGATCGACCGTCAATTCGTCCGAGTTCAACTCGAAGAGGCTCAGCATCCCTTCGAACTTGCCCTGATAGACCACGCCCAGCGCAGGCGTTCCCGCGCCCATCGCCAGGATCATCGCATGCAGCCGCCCGGTAAACAGCAGGTCAACATTGGCCAAAGCCGCCTTTACCACTCCCGGACTCTCGGTTTCCAGAAGCCAGGTACGGCTAAGATAATCTCGTGCGAAACCCCCGGTGATGGCCTGCAGGTGATGGACATCGGGCTTAGCCGTCCGGCTGTCGTGAGGCACGAGCAGCAGCGACACTCCGGCATCGACAAGGCTTTCCGCTACGGACCGGTATGCGCCTTCAAGATCCGGATGCTTGGCCATCTGAAGATAGTTGATGTTGATCGCCACGATCTGTTCGCCCGCCTGCCTGCGTTGCGCGATCCAGGCCAGCGCCTCTTGCGCCTTGGGATGATCAGGCTTGGGCTGAAGCAGGAAGGCAAGATCAGCGACCTGCCGGATGGGACGCCCAGTCGCCTTTTCCAGACGTTCCCGCGAAAAGGGGTCGCGGGCGCAGATAACAACCCCTGGGGGCGCATCGACAAGCGCCTGCTGGGTGGCCGGGTTGGGCTCGTGGTTGTAGCTCGAACCCAACACCGTCGCGGAACGACCGGCAGCGCTGGCTTCACTGAGCAATGAAATGCGACGGCAAACCGAATTGGGGTTGTATGCGCCGTCGATCACATCCGCACCAATGAAATAGACATGCGAATAATCTGCAAGTCTTCCTACCAGATCGGCTTGCTGGGTCGGTGATCCTGAGTAGAAAAAGGCGCTGGACGCGATCCTTGCATCGACAGCTTCGTCCAGCGGCCAGTTGTCCCCGAACAGAAGATCAACTTTGTCAAAACCGCGTTTGCGCAGCGTCTGGATCGTAGAAGAAATCATCGCGGCATCGCCCACGCTGCCCGGAATGGCCGGAGGAACGATCGCCGCTCTCTTTCCGGCAGGGACCGGGGTTGCCCTCAACCTGCGACGGGCAAGAGGAAGCAGAACGCGTCGGGCGCAATCGCGGAGGAGTGTCTTGATCATGGCACTTCTCGTTCAATTCCTGAAGTTATGGCGCGGCCAGCCCCGCGCCGCCGAGTGATGCTGAAACTCCCGGCATCGGGCAACAAGAACACTCGCTTGATACCGGTACAAATGCTGCATCTGCACAATCCAGCCTATAGGCGGTAACACCTAATCGGAACAACCGATTTTTGGCTGGTCGCCGGATTGTGTTTCTATATCGGGCGTACCCAGGCGACGCCCAGGGCCTGATCCGTAGCCCGAAAGAGGCAAGCCTAGCTCCTAGTCGGAGAATAAACCCCGGTGCGTACCAGCAGGAATTGAACGGCGGAATACAGGTTGAATGACAGAAGAACCAGCCACAGGATCAGCACTTCATGCACGCCATTATATTTGCGGCCGCTTTTCAGACTATTGAGAGGTGGGCGCAGCTGCCGCGATAGATAGGAAAGAGCGGTGTGGTTGCCCTTCGTGGCATCGGAACGGGCGATGCGCTTCCTTTTTCTGAGGATTTCCTTGAGGGAATCGCGCGAAGGATGATTGATCAGCACACCGGGCGCGTACATCAGCGCAATACCAAGATCCTGGGCCCGCTTGTTCCATTCGAAATCGCCGCCCGACATCAGGTTATCGTTGAAAATGCCGACTTTATCGAAGGTTTCGCGCGCCACGACCAGGTTGGCGGTGACGCATACCCCCTTCCTGGCGTTGTCTTCCTGCCGGAATGCGGTGTGGAATTCGTACAGGAATGCAAGATAGCTGGTGGCCTCCGTGCGAAAGATGCTCACTGGTCCGGTAACGCGGACGCCGGGCTGCCTTTCGAGGATGGCCAAGGCGTTCTCCAGCCAATCGTCGGCCGGGATGCAGTCGCTGTCGGTAAAGGCGAGATACCGCCCTTCCGCCAGCGACAGCGCCCGGTTTCTGGCCGCGTAAGAGCCTGGTTTGCGTTCTTTCACTATCCGGGCGAACGCAGGAACCGCAATGTTCGCCGGCTCGCCCTGGGGGTCGTTGTCGACCACAAGCACCTGAAGATTGTTCGGGCCCACGGTCTGTCTGCCAAGCGCCTCGAGGCACAATGCCAGTCGTTTCCAATCCTTGTAGGTTGGAATAATAACTGTGATCAAAGTCATCTTGTGCTCCGCTGCCGATCAACAGTACCCTCAAAGCAAACAGCAGATCAAGCGATCGGCGAGAAGCACGCCGTGGTTTCAAGATCGAACGTTCAATCAGGCATGTTGCAAAATTGCATGTTTTCTGGGATTAAACATCCCGGAAGCATTCAATGGAGCCGGTGTTGACCGAATCTCATCCTGTCCTCTCGCAAATCGGCGATCTTGCTCAAGCTGGGGAGCGGATGATCGAGCGGCTGCGCAAGCGCGCATTTCTGCCCGAAAGCCGCAAGGGGCTTAACGTGCGCTTTGGCATCGCCGAGGCCGCGCAACTGCTAGGCTGCTCCACCAACCGCATCCGCATGGCCGAGGACGATGGCCGCCTGCCCCCTCCCCCCGCCGGAGAGAACGGGCGGCGGATCGGCTATTCGGTGGAGGAAATGCTCAACATGCGCGAGGTGTTGGGCGCCTCCCCGGCCCGCGCGCCGCTGGACGTGCCCGCGATGATCGCGGTGCAGAACTTCAAGGGCGGGGTCGGCAAGTCCACTGTCACCACCCACCTTGCCCACTACTTCGCGGTGCAGGGTTACCGGGTGCTGGTGGTGGACTGCGACAGCCAGGCGACCACGACGACGCTGTTCGGCTTCAACCCGCATTTCAACATTACCCGCGCCGAAACGCTCTACCCCTATCTCTCGATCGACCCGACGCAGGCAGACCTGATGTACGCGGTCCGGCGCACACCCTGGCCCAACGTCGATCTGATCCCGTCGAACCTGGAGCTCTTCGACGTCGAATACGAACTGGCGGCAGCCGGTGCGGACGGGCAGTCGGTACTCGCCACCCGGTTCCGCAAGCTAAAGCGGGGCCTGACGGAGATCGCGCGCGATTACGACGTGGTGATCCTCGACCCGCCGCCGGCGCTGGGCACCATCAGTCTGGCGGTGATGCAGGCGGCCAATGCGCTTCTGGTGCCGCTGGCGGCAACGACGCCGGACTTCTGTTCGACCGTGCAGTTCCTCTCGATGATGGACCAAGTGCTCGACCAGCTGGCGGGCGCGGGGATCGAGGTCGATTACTCGTTCATGCGGCTGTTGTGCTCCAAGTTCGACGGCAACGACCCCAGCCACGAGATGGTGCGCACGATCATGGAGCAGACCTTCGGCCCTGCCCTGCTCCCCGTGCCGATCCTCGAGAGCGCGGAAATCAGCCATGCGGCGATGCGGATGATGACCGTTTATGAACTGGAAAAGCCGATCGGCACTCCGCGCACCCACAAACGCTCCCGCGCCAATCTGGACGAGGCGCTGGGCCAGATCGAGCAATTGGTGCGCACCGGATGGGGACGCGGCCAGAAGTTGAGCGAGGAGCTGCTGGTCAATGGCTGACTTGCACCCGGCCAGAAATGTTTTCCCGGGGAAACGAGCCGCCGGTGCGTTCGGCCTTACCGGACGCGGCGAAGGCGAGGCTGACCCCAACCGGTTTTCGCTTTCCTACATCGGCATTGTTCGCTCTATGTTCTTGCCCGATCACTCGCGTCCGAGGTAATTCCATGGCCCGCAAGCAATCCGACTATCTCACCGCCCTGCTCTCCGAGGATGCCGAAGGCGCCGCCGCTTCTCCGAACGCCGCCGACGCCGGGCGCGGGCGGGGCACGACCCTGCTCAACCGCGAAAGCGCCCTCGCCCGCGCCGCCAGCGGCGAAGTGCGGCAGGTAACGCAGCTGCTGCTCGATCCGGCGCGAGTGCGACCTTGGGCTGGCAACCCGCGCAGTTATGCCCACCTTACCGAAGCCTCATGTCGCGAGCTGATCGATTCCATCGTCGCTGAAGGCGGGCAGAAAGTCCCCGCAGTGGTCCGTCGCATCGAGGACGACCCCGCGCATGACTATGAGGTCATCGCGGGCACCCGCCGCCACTGGGCGATCTCGTGGCTGCGCGTGCACTCCTACCCGGACATGCAGTTCGTGGCGCAAGTTGCAAAGCTGGACGACGAGGCCGCCTTCCGCCTTGCCGACATCGAAAACCGCGCCAGAAAGGACGTTTCCGACCTGGAACGCGCGCGCAACTATGCCGATGCGCTGAAGGCTCACTACGGCAATCACCTGACGCGCATGGCTGAACGGCTCAAGCTGTCGAAAGGCTGGCTGTCGAAGATGCTGAAGGTGGCTACCCTGCCCGACACTGTGGTCGCCGCCTTCCCCTCCCCCGCCGACGTCCAGCTCAAGCCTGCCTATGCGCTGGCGCAGGCGCTGGACGACCGGGCGGGCAGCCCGGCGATCCGCAAGGAAGCCGCGCGCATCGCCCGCGAGCAGGCGGCCCGGCGCGAGGAGGCCCGCCCTGCCCTGCCCGCCGCCGACGTGGTCAAGACGCTGCTCGCCGCCGCCGATGCGGACACGGCAAAGCCCGCTCCGGCGACCATCTACAATGGTGCCTCTGGCCGTCCAATGGCCTCGCTGCAGTCGTGCAACCGGCAGGGCATAACCTTGCGGCTCCATGCCGCATCGGGGGCCACCCGCGAACAAATGGTGGAAGGCGTGCGCGCCTTGCTGGTGCAGCTGGAGAATGAGGGCAGGGGGCTACAGGCATGAGGCGCCCGATCGGGCAATGCGATCACCGGCGCCTTGTCTGGCCGGGCCGAACCCGGCTTCACAATGTTTCCCCGGGGAAACATTGATGACCGGATCGAAGAAACCCCAGGCGAGCGACCAGTTCAACCTGTTCCTGCCCTATATCTCCGAACTGCCCATGCGCGACCAGCGCGACATGATGGAGCGGCCGTTCTCCAGCCTTGCGAAAGACCCGGCGGGTCAAGCCGATCGATTACACCAGTCCCGACGGCGCGATCCACGTCCACGTCAGCGCCAATCCTGATTACGGCATGGCGACGATCTGGGACGCGGACATCCTGATCTACTGCGCCAGCGTTCTCGCCGACATGGCCGGGCGCGGGGTCAACGACATGCCGCGCAAACTGAACCTGATGCCCTACGACCTGCTGCGCGCGATCGGACGGCCCACCACCGGGCGCGCCTACGAACTGCTGGGGCAGGCGCTCGACCGGCTCGTCGCGACCACGATCAAGACCAATCTGCAGTCCGAAAACCGCCGCGACGCGACCTTCTCCTGGCTCGATCGCTGGAGCCAGCTGGTGGACGAAAAGACCGAACGCTCGCGCGGGATGACGATCGAGCTGTCCAACTGGTTCTGGGAAGGGGTGACGATGAAGGGCGGGGTACTGTCGATCGACCGCGCCTATTTCGACATCACTGGCGGGCGCGAACGCTGGCTTTACCGCGTCGCGCGCAAACATGCCGGCGGGGCAGGGGAGGGGGGTTTCGCGATCTCAATGCCGGTGCTTTTCGACAAGTCCGGTGCCGAAGGACAGTACCGCCGCTTCAAGTTCGAGATGCTCAAGCTGGCCGAAAAACGACCTACCCGGCTACACACTCAAGGTCGAAACCGCCCGCGGTGGAGAACCGATGATCCGGATGACCAAGGCACCCGACAAGAGCGTTCCCGAAGTGTCGGCTATCGAACAAGGCGGTGCAAACGGGCCGGATCGCAAACCGGCCTTGCGCGCGGCCCCCGCAACGGCGCCGAAGATTACCGGCAAGGGCGGCAAGGAAAGCGTCGCCAATGCTTCACGCGGAAAAGTTTCCCCAGGGAAACACTGCGACGACACCGACTCCCTGACAGAAAAAACTGGTCCCCTCATCGATGCGCGCAAGCTCATCCGCTCCACCGTGGCGGGCCTGTCGGATTCTGCCACCCGCGGCTTTATGACCGACAAAACGATCGACCTGTTGCGCCGCGAGTGTCCGGGATGGGATCTATACGCCCTCCACGCCGAGTTCGAACGCTGGGTCGCCGGCCATGCCGAACGTACGCCGACCGACTGGCAACGCGCCTTCGTGGGCTGGGTCCGGCGCCAGCTGCGCGGCTGACAAACCGTTCCCGATGTGTCGCGTTGTGGGAAAGGTCCACGCAAACAACCCTGAATCATCGACATTCGACAGCCGCAACACACAGGATTGAACGCACATTGCTGCCGCGCTGGACGAATGGGTGCAAAATCGCCCGCCCGCACCAGACGATCGATCTTTCGGGAACACAGCGTTGGCAACGCTCGAACTATCAGGAACGATCGCTCGACACTCCGGGAACGCCGTTGCGACCTTTCGGGAACCGCCGATCTTTTGGGAACGCGGACTTCGTCCAAGACGTTGTTATGCCACCGTTTCAGGAGCCGCTACACGCCTCTAACCTTTCTAAAGATTCTATTGAACCTCTCTAACCACAACCCGAAGCCCTTTGGCAGAAATGAAATAAGGGAAGGCTTCGGGTCGTTGGTTTCATGCAGCAGGCTCGTTCGTCAAAGCGAACTGCGCATCGCCGGCAAGGCGTGGGCGATCACAAAATCGGACCCTGCAAGCGTGAGGTGGCCATAGTCGAACTGCATGACGTGGTCGGAATCGGCAAGCGCAATACACTTGTCGGGACAAAGGATCTTGCGGGTCGACACATAAATCCCCTTGGTACCCGCAACCGCCCGAGCAATGATCGCTTCGGATTCCTCCGGCCCTAGGGTCAGGAACTTGTCCATCACGAGATCCGGCTTTCCCGCCTTGAGCGCCATTAGTCTTGGTACAGGCTGGCTGTATTCCGGTACCGGACCAAGTACGATCACGCGGTATCCCCGACCGGTCAGCATGTTTATACGCTGGACCAGGGGTTTGGCGTCCTCAGGCTGCCAGCGGCCAGCTAGAATGACGGCTTCGATTCTGTTCTTCTGACCGAGCCGTTTCAACGCCTCGGCCATCATGGCGCTACAGCGATGGCTGCCCGATCCCTGCCCGATTGGACGACATCCTGACGCGGTCGCCTGCAGGATGTGAAAATCCGGCAGCTTCGACAATGCGGGATAGTATTGGGCTGCGTGACTGTCCCCGAACAGCATCACGTTCCTCTTGCCCGGCACTTCGTCCAGACACGGCTGTTCCGGAAACGCGCGATCGTTCGAGCTGTCCGACAGGAAGCAGGTTCCCGAGCGCCAGTAGTGCCCCGGATTTTTGGACTGAGCCAGATATTCCCTGGCGAGCGCAGGTAGCGGGAACAGGGTTCGGCTCAGGGCAGGGGCCAAAATCGCAAGGGCTGCTGCTACCGCCATGCCCGCCCCGACACGAATAAAACTCTTGCCGGGAGTGGAAAGCCACGGTCCTGTCCGAAACGGCTGTTCGATGACGGCCCAGCTCAAAAAGCCCGCCAGGATACTGAATAGTACGATGCCGATCTTGGCTACAAGCGTCGGTTCGCCGAAAACGAACGGATAGAAGACGACGAAGGGCCAATGCCACAGATAGATCGAATAGGAGCACAGCCCGATGAACCGCAGCGGCCAGATCCCGAGAAGGCGGCCGCCCGCCGTTTTCGGATGCGAAAGGCCTGCGTGGATGATGAGGGCGCTGCCCAAGACGGCCGGCAGCGCGGCGATGCCTGGGAAGGGAATTCCTTCATGCAGAAACAGCACGGACCCGCCGATGGCCGCGATGCCGGCCAAGGCCGCCACCTGGGCTGTCTTGCCGGAGCGGTGAAGCGGAATGGCGCCGATCCCGACGAGGCTGCCGACCAGCAGTTCCCAGGCCCGAAACGGGAGAAGGTAGAAGACGGCTTCGGGGTAGAGATTGAGGAGCAGGCAGGCGCTGGCAAAGCTGATCAGGGCAATCGTTGACAGTGCCATTATCTCGAACCGGCGAACATTCGATTTCGCCACGCGAGAGATAAGGATCATGATTGGTGGGATCACGAAGTAGAACTGTTCCTCTACCGACAATGACCACGTATGTAGAAGTGGATTCATCGCCGATGAATTGTCAAAGTAATTAGAAGTAAGGAAAAAATATATATTAGAGCAAAATGTTATACTTGACAACACAGAATTATATACCGTATTTTGCTCGTCAGGAAAAAATATAAAAACTGCTAAAATTATGCTGAAAATATAAACAGGTATTGCTGCAGGTAGAATTCTTCGTGTTCTGCGATAGTAGAAATTAATTACGCTGAAATTGTTTTTTTCAAAAATCTCTTTGTGTAAAATTCTGGTAATCAGAAATCCTGATATAACAAAAAATACATCAACGCCAATAAACCCGCCGCGAGCCAGAGGTAATATTCCTGCGTGAAACATTACGACGGGAATGACAGCCAACGTACGAAGTCCGTCAATGTCAGGCCGGTACTTTATATTAGGATTATGAGGTGCGTCCATAAATTCCCCTGAATTCATCCACGCTTCGGCTTGTCGCGGGACAGGTCGGCTATCGTGATTGCTCTGGCATCAAAGCGGGTCAGTGTTTCTATGCTAAAATAGAAAAGAGTTGCTGCACACATGACCATGCCACGTTGAGCCTCAGCAGAAACGTTGCCCATGTATGCAAGGCGCACTATTTACGAAGATTTCTGCAGGCGATCGATCTTGTACGATACGCTATCCCGTCATGGATGCCCCTCTTTGCACGTGCATGAACCGCACAGGCCGGCCCTAGGCGATTACTATAATTGCCCAAGGCAGCAGACACCACGAGAAAATACGGATTCAGGCTGAAGTCGTTCGCAATTGCAGCGTAAAGTTGACGTGCCGCACTAACGAGAAAAGCGCGTGCTGGCGCTGTTCAACGACGACCTCATATCATATCACCCTGTCTGGCCATTGTTCACGAGCAGGTGCCGTCGAAAATCCGGCCACTGGCGCGCAGTGGCCAGACCCGTACGGAGCGGCGGAACTTAAAGCCCATGAGTTATGATGGTCCAGATCATTGATCGTACGTGGCGTGCTCCACCGCACCAGCATTGGCCGTTTTTGTTGGTTTCCATGGTTCTACCTTACTGCATCTACCTTATGGCCGCCGTTGAGTTCCCGCTGTCGAGCTTGACCAAAATCGCGATGGTGGATCTCGGGCCCATGCTGCACCTGCTGTGGATCGGCAAGAACGTGAAGGATGATGGGACAAAAATCCTCGCCCGAGCTGGTCAGACTTGGAAAGGACGGGCGCGGTGAGGACCGCTTCACGTCACGGTCGATGCTGGAGACCGAGAAGCGTCTTGAGCGCGCAACCGCGACGCTCGATGCGCGGCGCCATCATGGCCTGCCCGATCGGCATCGCGACCGGGCGATGGCTCGGGCCGAGGCGCGCGGCTTGGTGCTCTCGCCCGAGCAGCGCGGTGCGCTCGAGCATGTGACCGATGCACGCGGGATCAGCAACGTCATCGGCTACGCCGGCACCGGCAAGAGCGCGCTACTGGGCATAGCGCGGGACGCCTGGGAGGCCGCAGGCTATGAGGTGCGCGGCGCGGCCTTGTCCGGCATCGCCGCCGAGAACCTCGAGACCGGCTCGGGGATTGCCTCGCGCACGATCGCCAGTCTTGAGCACCAGTGGGGCCAGGAGCGCGAACTGCTGACGGACAGATCCGTCCTCGTCATCGACGAGGCGGGCATGATCGGCACCCGGCAGATGGAGCACATGATGCGCGAGGCGGCGCCAAGGTGGTGCTGGTCGGCGATCCGGAGCAACTGCAGGCAATCGAGGCGGGTGCCGCGTTCCGCTCGATCGCGCAGCGGCACGGCGCGGTCGAGATCACTACCATCCGCCGGCAGTCCGCCGACTGGCAGCGCGATGTGACCCGCCAGCTCGCCACCGGGCGCACCGGTGAGGCACTCGCTGCCTACGAACAGGCCGGGCATGTTCATGCTGCCGAGACGCGCGAGCAGGCGCGCGCCGACCTGGTCGATCGCTGGGACAGGGAGCGGCAGGCCCGCCCCGATGCGAGCCGCATCATCCTCACGCACACCAATGACGAAGTGCGCGCGCTCAACGAGGCCGCCCGTACGCGTCTGCGGGCCACGCAGATGCTCGGGCAGGACGTCGGGCTCGTCGTCGAGCGCGGCGAGCGCGTCTTCGCGGCCGGAGACCGCGTGATGTTCCTGAAGAACGAGCGCAGCCTGGCGGTGAAGAACGGCACGCTCGGCACGGTCGAGCAGGTCAGCAGCACCGCCATGCGCGTGCGGACGGATGACGGGCGCTCGGTTGCCTTCGATCTGAAGGACTATGCCCATGTCGATCACGGCTACGCCGCGACGATCCACAAGGCGCAAGGCATGACGGTGGACAGCGTCCATGTGCTGGCAACGCCGGGCCTTGATCGGCACGCCTCGTATGTCGCGCTATCGCGGCACCGCGACAGCGTCGAGCTTCATTACGGCAAGGATGACTTTGCCGATCGGGATCGGCTCGACCGCGCGCTCAGCCGCGAGCGGTCCAAGGACATGGCGTCGGACCATGTCCGCGTGCCCGATCCGGCGCCAAAGGTGGAACCCAGGCGCAGCATGTTCGACGGGCTCAGGCTTGCGGTCGAGCCGGTCAGGGCGCTGCCCGTGGACGGGGCCGAGGCAGGGGGCGATCTATCCGGGTTGTCGCAGCCCGCTCAGCTGGCCCAAGCCCTGCTCCGCAATGGCAAGTCCACATTTTTCAGCAACGCCGCGCGCGTTCACATCCTACGGCCGTTGATCGAGACCGTGCCACTCAGGACATTGCCCCGTCCGCCGCCTGCTTTGCTCAGCGCGTTCGCAACCGTTTTGCCCTGGGCGGCTTGACCCTTCCAGATCGCTACGTTGCGAAGGACGTTGTCGCGCGTTGTCGAACCCGAGAAGCGAACCGGCGAGTTGGCGCCTGCCGATCCGTGGCGTCCGTCCAGCGTCAGGGCGTCCCAAAGGTTGCCCTGGGTTGCGCGTCCTGATGCGGGGTACTGATCGACAGTCATGACGAACGGGCCGGAACTGTCGTAGCTGTCCCCCGACGAGCGCAAGTTCGCGACGCCGCGAAAATCAACCGCGTCGGACACGATGAAGCGGTTGTCGCGCATCGTCAGATCCACCTGGTTCCAGATCCTGCACCCGCCGCTGGCCCGATCGAGGCAAACGAAATCGGCGATCACGTTGTTGCGCATGGGTCGCTTGTTGGTGAACGAGACGGGAAACGTCTTGGCCCGGGTCTGCGATCGCGAGCGGCCGGAAAAACGCGAATTGCTGGAGCCCACGTTTTCAAGGGCTGCATAGCGGTTGTTCTCGAACAGGGTGTCGACCACATGATCGGTGCCGGTACCGCTTAGCGAGATGCCCATTCCCGCGCCGGAAATCAGGCCGGTGTTGCGAACCGCGCCGCCCTGCCAGCGGAAATCAACAAGGCGCTCTGCGTTATCGGGCCCGTGGTTTTGAAGCTCGATGCCCATCCGGCCCGCGCCGTCGATGACGCAGTCCTCGAAATGCAGGCCCTCGACATGGGCATCGCCTTTTTCGGCGATGATCTTGATCGCGTTTTGGTTCGCCTGGCGCACGATGAACGAGCAGCGCACAAACCTGTGGTTGCGCAACATGGCATCGGCAGCCCGGACAACACCGTGGTAACTGCTGGTGGCGGATGTATTGGCAGTCACTTCGAAAACGATGTCCTCGAACACGCAGTCGTGCGAGGATTGCAGATTAAGGAGGGTGCGGGCAGAACCGCGGATGTGCGAGCCTCCCGGCGTCCCCTTCACCCAGGTATTCGACAAATTCCACAAAAGCGTTTGCTGGCCGACATCGTAACTGGATCGGTCAAGCTGGATGCGCCCACGCGTTGGAGTGCCAAAAAGGGCAGCGAAGGGCTTGGCGGGTTCGGACCTGGGTGCCGCTGCCTTGGGTGCCTCTGCGAAAACACGCGAACGGGTGCACGGGAGGGTCGCAGACAGGGCCGCGATCCCGATGAGAGCCTGACGGCGGCTTATTCCGGTGAATGACATGTCTGCCAGTCTGGGCCTTACTGTTTGGCTGTCAATGCCGGGAGGGCGGATGCGCCTGCGTTTAAAGCGTGTAGCGCGCCCAGACGTTCAGCAGCGGGGTGGTTCTGAGAACGCCTTCGAGCAGACCCTTGGTGCCAGAGTAGCCGACCATCACAAGATCTCCTTCGATAATGTGCGGGTCGGGGCTCAATCCGGTGCGGATCTGCTTGAGATCGAAGCGGGCGACCAAGCGCTGGTTGTTGACCGTGCGGAATACCACGGTTTCATTAAGCTTTGCGGTGGCCGTGGGGCTGTGTGCCTGGGCCAGAAGCGACAGCAGGGTCGTATTGGACTGGATTTCGTAGGTGCCTGGCTGTTTGACTTCACCTTCTACGGTAGCATAGCGCGGCGCCATTTGCTTGACCGACACGGTAACTTCGGGACTGACGAGATAGCGTTCCCCAAGTTGCTTTGCCAGCAGCTGACCCAGTTCCGTTGTGGTCTTTCCGGCACTGTCCACCGAACCGATGAGCGGCATCTGGACCTTGCCGGTTTCGTCCACCAATGCGGCATCGGTGGAAAGGTCAGCCTCCCGGAAAACGCGAACACTTATAGTGTCGAGCGGGCGGATGAGATAGTTGGGCCCCGGTGTGAAATCGGACGGGATGACATCGTAAGCCGCTTTCCCGACCGGAAGATTCGGATTGGGCGTGCTTCGTGCGCAACCGGTAAGAACCACGATCGGCAGCACAACAGCCAGGGTCAGGGAAGTCTTGATGTTTCGCACTGCCGGGTGGTCTCCAAAGCTCGCAGGCACCTTAGCTGGCATCCTAAGGATATACACTAGTCAAGCGTGATGCCGTAAGCAAGTTGCGCCGATTGCCGCTGTGTGCCGCAAGGGGAAATGGCGCAAAAGTTCATGGCGCGGCCAGAGTTCATTGCGCATCAGGCGGGCACGTCACCAGCGGCGCCAGCTTGCGCATGCGTGTAGCGCGTGCCCGGGAAGGGCGGTGATCGCCTTGGAACAGGCCCTCGAGCGGTCGCGATGCGGCGCGGCGCAGGCGGTATTGCAGCGCGGTCTCAAGATCGTAGCCGGCGCATCCGGTCAACTGGAGGCCGGTCGCATCGGCGCGGTCCTCCATCAGCCGCCGTTCGGTACGCCCGGCTCCGGCGTGGTCGCCGTCACCGTGAATAATGTGGCCGGTTTCGTGGCCGAGCACCAGCGCCAGCTCGTCATCGTTGCGGGTAAAGCCGATCAAGCCCGATGTGACAGCGACGTTGTGGCCATCAGTATAGGCGGCAACTGCCGGATCGGCCTTGATGACGAAGCGGACTGCGCAAACCGGCACGGGCACGAACGATACCGCGATTCTCTTGCCGGAACGCCTCAGCGCCAGCACGACCGGAACGCTTGAAGGCAGATCTGCGATCCGCTGCTCCAGTTCGTCTGCGAACAGGGCGGGGGAGGGCGACCTGGTGCGCAGGCTCTCGGCCGTCACTCCGTTGATCGCAAGTATTTCGTCCCCCGATCGAACGTCGGCACCCGCTGCAGGGCCGCCTGATGCCACAGCCGCCACCTGGGGCGCGCGAGTGAGGCCAAGGAGCCGGGCTACCGCCGGACGGTCGGCGGCATTGTAAGCCTCGATGTAATCGATGGCGATCCCCGATCCCGCCGCCGTTGCAGGACATAGCGGCGCTGCTGTGCGACCTATGCGGAAACCGGCATCGGCAAGCCGCGTGGCCTGTTCACGCAATGTCACCGGCCACGGTGCCTTTGGCGCGGCCTGCGCCACGGCGGCGAGACTCATGGCCGACAGCACCAGCGCCAGCGTTTTTGCACGGCATCCCAAGCCCTGGCGGAGCGATGATGAATTATTTTGCTTTTCATTGTGCATTGCAGTACCCAATACGCTGAAGTACCTGGTACTCAATCTCAAGGAGGCTTTATGAAGCTGAAAAATGCCATTCTAGCACTGGGCGCGTGCTCGCTGCTCGGCGTTCCTGCGGTAGCCCAGGCCGGTACGACGGCGTCGGCTTCGGTCGGTAAGGTCACCATGCTTTCGGGTGCGGCTGCTCGCCAGTCGGTAGTAGTGACGAAGAAGAAGAAGGACGAAGGCGCCGGCTTGAACATCGGCTTCGGCATTGCCGCCGCGGCTGCTGCCGGCGCTGGTCTGTACTTTGGGCTACACGACGGCGACAATAGCACCGCTGGTAGCTAATATCCCCATCTTTGGATAAGCGGACCCCGCTCCCCAGAAATCGGGGGCGGGGTTTGTTTTGAGCGAAGCCCGGCCTTTCATGCGACGGTTGGTATTGCGATGGGTTCCGGGATATAATGCCCCTGAAAGGCGCGACTTTTCATATTGCGGTTCTTCTGGTCGTAGCCGTCCTGTTCGGCGGCGGCGGCAGCGGAGCAGCGCTTGCGAATCTGGCCGTGCAGCTGTGCGCGTTGGGCGTCCTGGCGCTGCACCCACAGGCGGTGATCGGTTTCTTTCGTCGGGCCCCTCGAGTTCCCGTGATCTTGGTGGCGGTGTCGCTGGCCCTGCCTTTACTGCAGAGCATCCCGCTTCCTCCAGTCTTGTGGCACAACCTCCCCGGACGCGAACCCGCGCGGGAAACCTTCAACTTCATGGGGCAGCCCGGTGCCTGGATGCCGTTCTCTTTGGAGTGGCACCGCACGCTCATCGCGTTTCTTGCCCTGCTGCCGCCCTTCACCGTGCTGGTCCTCGTCTGGGACATGCGTGAGACGAACAGGCGCCGGTTGATGATCGTGCTCGTGGCGCTTGGCGTGTTCATGGTTCTGCTGGGGACGCAGCAACTGGTCGGCGGCAACCGCCGGTTCATGTTCTTCGACGAAGCAGAAGGGTCTCGCTATCTTGTCGGGACGTTTGCGGGCCACAGTCCGGCGGGGCTTTTCCTGATCTTGGCGTTGTGTGCTTTGGCCGGCGTATTCCCGCGCCATCCGGATACGAAGTGGGTGATAGGGGGAGCCAGCGTCGCCATTTTGCTGGCGACAGGGATACTCTTGGGCCGTTCGCGGTCGGCGATGGTCTTGTTATCCATCCCGCTGGCGCTAGCGGCCCTGCGGTTTGCCGGGACGATCGGGCAAACCTTGCTTCGGACGCGCCGGATGGTCGCAATATCTGCCGGCATCGTGACGTTGGTTGTAGCGGGCCTCGTCGTGGTCGGCCAGAGCGAACGCGTTCAGCAAGGTCTTGCGCGGTTTGGCGATCTTTCCGACAGCAGACCCCTGATCTGGCAGGATACGCTTGGGACGTTCGCCCGGTACTGGCCGGTGGGCAGCGGTATCGGCACATTTGACGAAGTGTTCCAGCTCGACGAGACGCTGGAAAACATTACGCCACCACGCGCTGCGCGTGCACACAACGATTTTCTGGAAGTGGGCGTGGAATCGGGTTTTGCAGGTTTGCTGCTGACTGGTTCATGGATCATTTTCATGATCGTCTGCGGGTTCAAGTCCCGGCGCTCCAAGGAAATGACATGGGCGGCAACCGCCGGGGTAGCTGCTGTAGCGCTGCAGTCCATTTCGGACTTCCCCTTACGAAACCAGACACTATTGTGCATCGCTGGCTTCTTGCTGGCAATCCTTATCGACAAGAAGCAAAGCGTATCGGCTTCGTCGGAGGGGCGTCAGGATATCGGTTGCGGGACACATTAAACCCGCGCAGGTGAATTCAGGGACATGCGCTTTCCCGGGAAACCGTGAAGGCAGGAATATGGCAGGGAACTCTTGAGCAACGCACCATCACTTTCTGCCTACCAGAGCAGCGATCCCGACGCAGATGATTTCAACCTGGATTTTTCTGCTATCCTCAAGGTGATCATCAGCTCTGCGCGGCAAAACATCGTACTTATCGGTACCGTCGTTCTCGCAGTTGTCGCGCTTGGCGCGATCGTGACGATGCTGATCACGCCCGAGTATGAGGCCAAAACGCAAATTCTCATCGAGGACAAGGCCGACGAGATCATCCAAGGCGGTGACCTTCAGGATACTATCAGCGCCAACGGCACGGAACGTTTCCTGCAAACGCAGCTGGGTATCATCCAGAGCCGGTCACTGGCCCTTTCCGTGGTGCAGGCTGAAAACCTAAATCACAAAGCTTCGTTCTTCGATGCCATGGGCGCGAAAATGCCTGCGCAATCACCCGTCCCGGGCAAGCCGCTGGACCAGTTCAGCGCCGAGATGGCGGCAAACCTGCTGCTTAGCGCTTTGACGGTGGAAATCCCGGTCGACAGTCGCATTGCGACCATAACGATAGCTACGCGCAGCCCGCAGATTTCGGCACAGCTTGCCAACCGTTATGCTGAACGCTTCATCGATTATAGTCTCAACCAGAAGTACGGCAGTTCGAGTTATGCTCGCGAGTTTCTGTCTCAGCGTCTGACGCAGGCGCGCGCCAAGCTCACGCAGTCGGAACGCAATCTCAATGCCTACGCCAGTGCAGCCGGATTGATCCGGTTAAGCGACTCTAAAAGCGGCGGACAGGACGATTCTGCCCTTTCCGTTACGAACAGTCAGCTCATTCAGCTGAATAATGTTGCCACGACGGCGACAGCAGAACGCATTGCTGCAGAAGATCGCTGGAAAACGATCCAGAACAAACCGGTGCTGACGATCACCGAGGTCATCTCCAACAGCGCGGTAAACCAGCTTATGTCGGCCAAGGCGCGGGCCGAGGCAGATCTGGCAGAGGAACGTTCACAGCATCTTGACGGGTACGCATCCGTCAAAGCCAAGCAGGCGCAAATCGCCGAACTGGATCGCCGTATCAATGCCATCGGAAACTCTATCAAAAATTCGGTCCACACCGATTACCAGGCTGCGGTCGAGCGCGAGAATTCGTTGCGGGCGCAGGTTGCCACTTTGCGGGATGAATCGCTGAAGGAACAGGGCCGTGGTGTCCAGTACTCCATCCTCAAGCGCGAGGCAGATACGGACCGCGCACTCTACGATAGCCTGCTCGCCCGGTACAACCAGATCAGCGCATCGGCCGGTGCCTCGTCCAACAACGTGACGATCGTAGACCGCGCGGTAGTGCCAGGCAGCCCGAGTTTCCCAAAATTCTGGCTGAATATCGCGGTGGCTTTCTTACTGGGTCTGATCCTTGCTATTATCGCGGTCGTGCTCAAGGAACTGCTCGACGACGCCATCCGTTCGCCCAACGACGTCGAGAAAAAGCTCGGACTTCCGATGCTGGGTCTGATCCCGCTGGACAAGAGCGGCGATTTGAACGACAAGCTTCGCGACGGGCGTTCCGACGTCAGCGAAGCGTATCGCACACTGGTTACGAACCTGACGTATTCGACGCAGGGCGGGATTCCCAAGGTCCTAACGATCACCAGTTCGCGGGAAAGCGAAGGCAAGTCGACGACGTCGCAGGCTATCGCTGCGGATCTAGCGGCGCTTGGCAAGCGGGTGCTCCTGGTTGATGCGGATTTGCGCCGCCCGACCCTCCATCGCGCTCTGGGCACCCAGAATCCGCCCGGTCTGACCGATTATCTGGTGGGCGCGCGCGGCCTCGACGAGATCACTTATCATGCTCCTGACAGTCCCAATCTCAGCTATGTCACCGCGCTGCCCATCCCGCCCGATCCCAGCCTGTTGCTGGCCGGGGAGCGACTTACGGAGTTCGTCAATGAGGCGTCGGCTCAGTACGACAGCGTGATTTTCGATTGCCCGCCGCTACTGGGGCTTTCGGACGTGCCGCTGGTGGCACAGCGCTCTGATGCGGTGCTGTTCGTGATTGACGCATCCACCTTCCATCGCGGATCGGTCAAGTCGGCGCTGCGTCGCCTGGCGATGGCAAACGTGCGCATCCTAGGCGTGGTGCTCAATCGCTTCGAACCCAAGTCGGGGACGGAAGATTACAGCTACTACACCTACAACTACTATAACTACAGAAGTGACAAGGACGCGGTCTGACGTGGTGCCGGTCAGCACCACCGATGCCGGCGCCACATGACAGGCAGGTCTAGTCTTGTGGGCCGAATTGCCTGGACCGGGCTCCTCCTGCTCGTCGCAATCGCGGCCACCGAACTGCAGATGGACAGGCAGACAACGCACGACACCGCGCTGGCTTACAAAGTTCCGATACTCGCCCGTGCTTATGGACTGCAGTTCCTGGCACGCGACGCATACGAGAACGGGGATGTGGAGCAGGGGCTGGCTTATTCTCGCAGCCTAGTCCTGCGCCGGCCAATCCCCGGAGAAAATTTCGGGCTGCTCTCGTATGGCCTGTTCCAGACGGGGCAAGCCAATACCGGTATGGCCGCATTGCTGATCTCGGCCCAACGAGGCTGGCGGTCGCCCTTCACCCAAACCACGATGGTCAAGCTTGCGCTGCAGGCGAACGACCCTGCCACTGCGGCGCAGCGAACCCTGGCGTTATGGCGCACGGCCAGCGTGATGCCGATGACGAAGACGCTGACCGGGATGTTGTTCGATGCGCCCGGAGGCATGAGGGCCTTCACGGCGGGGATGCTGCCGAGGGACCGCTGGGGCACTGACCTGCTGATCTGGGCGATCGGTACGCAAAGGCCGGTTCCGCAGCTCGAAATTCTCTCCCAGGCGCTCGCGGGGCGGCACATAGACGTATCTTGCCCCCGGTTGGCGCAGCCGTTGCGCAAGCTGGCGCGAACCGGAAGTGCCGCAGGCGTCGAGCGGATATGGTCCTGGCTATGTGCACCATCCTCTGCCGGGAAGGATCGCAATTTCGTCTTCAATGATGCATCGGCCCAGGGACCTCTCGACTGGCTTTATCCTGAGCAGGCGGGGCTGTCGCGCGATGGTCCGGGTGGCGAGGGGCAGCCGCGGATCAAATTTCACAACAGCGAATTTCGCAACGCCGTGCTGGCCAAGCGGACGACGGCACTTTCTCCGGGCGAGCATGTCATCCGCATGACGGGCGGTGAGAATGCGGGCGACCTGACCTTCAGAGTTGATTGCTTCGATGGCAGGGATATCCGGCGCAACGTCTTCAAGGGCGCACCTGTCGGCGGTGCGGTGAAGTTCATGCTGCCTTCGGCATGCATCGGGCAGGAAATTTCGATCCTGGCCGATCGTGGCGAGGGCAGCGTCGGGCCCCTCACGATCGACTGAGACAAGGGCGGGTCCTGTCAGGACATCAGCGGCGTCGCGACATACTGGGTGCCGGCAGGGACGGTGATCGGGTTTGCCGACGGGTTGTAGTAAGTCACATCGACCGCTGCATTCCGGCTCTTGGCGGCGACGACAAGGATCGGGTCGAGGTCCACGGAGTAGGATGTGCTGGCCGCGCGCCCCAGCCCGGATTTCGGACTGGCGACGGTGACGGTGACGTATCCACCCGCCGCCACCGTGAAGGCCGCCATGGTCCGCGAGCTCAACGCATCACCTGCCGCGTTCCTGGGCGTGTTGGTCGAACCGGCGCGCCAGACATTGTCGTAGCAATCGTTCCCTGCAGCTCCGGAGTATTCGTCCATATCGGAACGCTGCGCGCCATCAATTCGGAATGGTGCGCGCGATAGCCCCGGAATCCGCGCTCATACCCACAGGGCTGTCGTGCAAGCGCCGGACGAGAGGGGGGCCAGCGCGGCAGTTATGCGGCGGGCCCGAACGCTATCTTGGCGAAATACAGGATGATCGCGACCGGGAATGCGTGGGATGCTCGGTCGTCGCAGATCGTTCTACAAGATGTTAGGGCGTGTAGGACACCGCTTTTTTTGGCAGTGCCCGCCCAATTGTCGGAAGATCGCTGCCTAGCGGTAGTTGGCCTGCGAATATTCGTTGTAGCGCCGCCCCAGGAGGGCAGCGACCTTTCCCTGTCCGCGGGCGATCATCAGGCCGGCTTCATGCTTCCTGCGCGACCCAGTACGCGCAATCAGATACCGGATCGACCCCATCGCCAGAAGGTAAGCGATGCTGGCGCTTTCGTAGCTCAGGGCGCGAACCATGCCGTAGTTCATGCGGCGCGCAACGACCAAGCCGCCACCGCTGCGAAAGGCGCGCTTCTTCCACCAGGCGACGTTGATGCGGCTTGCCGGAATGTCCTCGTAGACAACTGCATCGGGCGCGAGCGCGTGCCGGAAGCCACGCTGCGCGGTACGCCGCAGGAAATCGGTGTCGGAGCCGCCGGTCTGCGCGAAGGCCCGGCGGAACCATTCGCCCTCGAACGCGGCGAACACGCGGCGGGTGACGAGCAGGTTGGCCGTCGATTCCACGAGCGCGCCGCCCGCTATCTCCTTGCCGCCCTTCTTGTCGTAATCTGACGCGCGGATCGGCTCTAACGGCAGGGATTCCAGCACCGCTTCGACGCTCCCGCCAACGATGTCGGCACCGGTGGCAAGGCTGGTTTGCACCATGCGATCAAGCCACGATGTTGCCGGGTATTCATCGTCGTCGTACATGACGAGAATGTCCGCGTCCGTTTCCAGAAACGCCTGGGCAAGGCGATTGCGCGCAAAAGGAATACCGGCCTCCGCCTCGACCACATAGCGGATGGGCGCGTTGCCCTGCGAAGCGGCATGGCGTTCGGCCACCGCCTGGCCTGCCAGCCCGGCATCGTTGTCGACGACGATGATCCGGTAGGCGAAGCGCGTTTCCTGCCGGGCAAGATAGTCCAGGCTTTTCTGCAGGCCCGAGGGGTTGCGGCAGGTGATAAGGCCGACGACGACAAGGGGCTGCTGCGTCATGTCACGTTCTCACGCGCAGCGGCGGGGGGCAATTCAGGCGATGCCTGTGGGATTTCGGCAACTTTTTTGGGGTCCGCTGCATGCATGGCGCGGCACAGGCCGAGTGCGAAAGCGATGCCGACCGAATACAGGGGGCTTTGCAAAGCGACGTTCACGAAAGCGCAGAGAAAAGCGCCGCAAAACGAAATCGCGACCGCAGGGCTATAGCGGCGCCGCAAAATTCTTGCGCTGCTCAGGAATATCCAGATCAGCATCAGAAATCCCGGCAGACCGCAGCGGAAAAGCGCGTCGGTGAAAGCGTTGTGCGTCCCGGTCATGATGAAGTCAGGGTTATCGGCAGGATTGAGAATAAAGATCGGACGGGGCATGCCGGGATAGACGTTCACGAGTGCTTCGGTGCCGAAACCAACACCCATACCGAACGTCATCCCCGTCGAACGAAACACATCACGCCAAAAGAGGAGCCGCCAAGCTGTGTTAAAATCCGTATAGTAAAGCTGGAGATAGTCCCGCCTGTCGAACGTCAGCAGGACGTACGTGGTGGCGACCGTAACAACGAACACGATCGCCAGCACCATATGCCGCGAAAAATTCAGTTTTGCGGCGTAGGCCCAAAGGAGGACGGCGGATATGAGGTAAAAGCCCCGTGTCTGGGAATAGGACGTGAGCACAGCAAGAATAACGTAGAACAGCGGCATCAGAGTCAACAGCGCTCCACGGCGCGACCAGGCCATATAAGCGCTTATCGTCACGAACACCAAGGATGCATTGCGCAAGGTCGATGCAACCGGGATGCTTAGATACCTGCCGAAAGCCACATCCACTAGCGGACCCACCAGAAACAGGGCGGCCATCACCCACCACAGTCGCTTGTCGTCGAACTTTCCGGTCAGCATCCTGCCCCAGAACCTGTGATAGGCGACAAGCATGACGCAAAATCCGATGAGTGGCAGCGCTTGGCGAGCGATGTCGCCTCGCTGATAGAAGACCGTCCACCCTCGCGGAAGCAGGTGGGCATAGGATAGTACACAATAGACCAGCACGATTGTTCCGAATATCGCCGCATCGCGAGCCGTTTTGCGGGGAATGCCGCGCCCCAGCGAAAGCGTCGCCAGCCCCACCGACCCGAAATAAATGATGCCGCCTGCTGCTCGCAGGTTGTCCCCCATTACCACCACCAGCAAGATGGACACGAACGCCATCGCGTCATGGATATCCATGCGCCGGCGGACGGGGGGGCGCGCCGGTGCCGGGCGTGCCGGCGGCGCAAATGCTTGTCCTGCAAGGCGCGTCGGAGCGTACTGGACCTCAACCATCATTCAACTCTTGCTGGCGACGCCGACGATGGCGTCGCGGTAGATGTCCATCATAAACCCAAAATTCGCATCCGGGCTGTACTTTTCTTCGTATTCCCGGCGGACTGCCGCGCTCATCGCGGCGTGGCGGGCAGGGTCCATGGCGGCGCGCACCGCATCGCCGAAGGCGCGGTCGTCGCCCGCTTCGTACGTGAAGCCGGTAACTCCGTCGCGCACCAGTTCCTGCAAGCCGCCGACGCGCGCGCTGACCACCGGCACGCCCAGCGAATAGGCCTCCACCACCACGCGCCCGAACGGTTCGGGCCACAGGGCCGGCTGTACCAGCATCTGCGCACCTTGGATGATCCGGTAGGTCTGGGTCAGCGAACGCTTGCCGACCGGGCAGATGCGCGCTTCGTTGCCCGGAACGATCGTGTCGAGAGCATCGCCGTGGCCGACAAAGACAAGCGGCATCCCGAAGTTCTGCGCGACCCAGGTGCGGGCCAGCCAGTCGGCGCCTTTGTCCTGTGTCAGCCGCCCGACATAGACCGCGTAAGGGCCTTCGATGCCCGGATCCTCTTCGCTGACGTCGAGCGAGCCGACGAAGTTAGGTTTTACCACGATGCGATCTGCCGGGATGCCGCCTTCGACCAGCCTGTTGCGCACGTAGCGGGTCAGCGCGATATAGCGGGTAATGCGGTTGGACCAAGTGCCCATACTTTTGTGGACCGACTGCATCGCCACCAGCGCCGCCGTACTGGCCAGGCTGCCGCGGTAGCAGCGGTGGACGAGGGCGGGCAGGGGCACCATTTTGCCGACACAGTCGTCGCAGTAATGCCCATCGCGAAACAGGTTGGCCGAGGCGCACAGTAGGCGGTAGTTGCGCACTGCCTGCACCACCGGGACCTTGTGGCGCGCCGCAGTGTAGTAGACCGACGGAGAAAAGCCGGGGAACAGGTTCTGGCAGTGCAGGATGTCGTAGTGCCCGCCGGCTAGATGCTGCTCGACGATCGCCGCGCCCTTACGCGACCAAGTGGTAGCAAGCCCCGCCCGCACTTTGTCTGCGACGGTTTCGATGCTTTTGTTGTCCAGTTCGACCAGTTCGACGGTGTGGCCGCGCTCGCGCAGCATGGCGACTTCGGCGTCGGTCGATTCATCCTCTCCGCCCCTGATCTGGTAGCGGTTGTGCAGCATCAGGATGCGGTAGGGGCCGGAACTGTCCATCAGGGCTTTGTCACGAACGGGCGCCTGCCGCTCACTTTGCCGCGCCAGACCGGCGGCGCAGCGCGTCTTTCGCGTAGAGGGCGACGAATAGCGTGTTGGTCACCGCATAGCGCTTGAACAGGCGGCGCGGCTCCTGTTCAAGC
>Ga0247734_1000231_pt1 | contig 50153 bp, 44 predicted proteins | sample UWRJL103311B2_FD_180933 | JGI IMG/M metagenome (GOLD analysis project Ga0247734, IMG submission 180933) | Plant litter microbial communities from Arlington Agricultural Research Station in Wisconsin, United States - UWRJ-L103-311B-2 | ecosystem: Environmental > Terrestrial > Plant litter >...
GCCAGAATGGTAATACCGCGCTCTTTCTCCTGGTCGTTGGAGTCCATCACGCGCTCGTCGTTGAGCTCGCCGCGTTCCAGAGTGCCGGATTGACGCAAGAGTTTGTCTACCAGGGTGGTCTTACCATGGTCAACGTGAGCAATGATGGCGATGTTGCGTAGATTTTCGATCACTTGTGTATCTCGATCAGAGGATTCGGTCAGCTGAATACTTCTAGTCAGCTATTTATAACGTCAGAGTCGGCTAAAAGCCGTTACGGCTAGACGACTGGCGTCGGGGGGCCGGTGACGCAAGCCACAGGCAAACAGCCCCGGGCACTTAGCTCGGTCTATAAACGCGCACATTGGCATACCCCTCACTGAGCAAATGGTGAGCATGCAGGCGACTCATGACGCCTTTGTCGCAATACAACAGGTACTGGCGCGTGTTATCCAGTTCCTTGAAGCGGCTGTTCAATGCATAGAACGGCAACGCCTGTACTTCAATGCCAGGCAGTATCAGCGGGTGGTCTTCCTGGGCATCCGGGTGACGGATGTCCACAATGACCTGCCCGGCCAACGCCTGACTGACTTCTTCTATCTCGACCGTGCGGCTCAGATCGTCGATAACCCGATCGATCGATACCAGCCTGGCGTTTTCGAGCGCTCGCTCGAGAACCGCCATGTCGAACTGCTGTTCTTCGTACTCAACGCGATTACGCTTGGCGTTGGTTTTCGGGTTGATCGAAATCACCCCGCAATACTCAGGCATGTGCTTGGCGAAATCGGCAGTGCCAATCTCGACCGCCTGATCAACGATGTCCTGCTTGTGGCTGGTGATCAGCGGACGCAAAACGAGCTTGTCGGTCGCGCTGTCAATCAGCGAAAGGTTGGGCAGCGTCTGGCTGGCCACCTGAGAAATCGCTTCGCCGGTCACCAGCACATCGATTTCAAGACGATCAGCGATAGAGGATGCAGCGCGCAACATCATACGCTTCAAAACTACACCCATATGACTGTTATCGACTTTCTGCAGAATTTCTCCGAGAACTTCCTCGAAAGGCACGCTCACAAACAGCACTCGCTGGGAGCTGCCGTACTTCTTCCAGATGAAATGCGCGACTTCCATCACGCCCAGTTCATGCGCCCGGCCACCCAGATTAAAGAAGCAGAAGTGCGCCATAAGCCCGCGGCGCATGACCTGATAGGCCGCGACCGTCGAATCGAAACCGCCGGACATCAGGACCAGGGTCTGTTCGAGGGCGCCCAGCGGATAGCCGCCGATGCTGTTGTGCTGGCTGTGAATCACAAACAACCGTTTGTCGCGAATTTCCATCCGCACCACGATTTGCGGTTTTTTCAGCTCGATACCGGCCGCGCCGCACTGCTGACGCAACTGGCTGCCGACGTATTTTTCGACATCCATGGAGCTGAACGTGTGCTTGCCTGCCCGTTTGCAGCGCACGGAAAACATCTTGCCCGGCAGCAGATCACCGTAGTGCAGCTTGCACTTGGCGACGATGTCGTCGATGTCACCCAGCGGATACTCGGCCACTTGCAGGAAGTTGGAGATGCCCGGCATGCAGCTCAGGCGCTCGGTCATTTCCTGCAGGATCTTCGGATCGGTCAGCCGGGTCTGCACCTCGAGGTTGTCCCACACGCCGTCCACCACCAGTGCCGGGTCCAGGTCGCGGAGCACGGTACGGATGTTCTTGGCCAGCTGACGGATGAATTGCTTACGCACCGGCGGGCTTTTGATGATGATCTCGGGGAAGACTTTTACGATTAGTTTCATGAAAACAGCGCGCGAGGTGCCAGCCGAAAAAGAGGGGGCGGGATTATAGCGGAAATTGTTCAAGGTTTAACCAGTTATCGTGCAACCAATCATCGACGCACCAAAAAGGGTCTCTCGCACCACGACGAGCTACATTAAGGTGCACGCCAGATTCCAGATCCGGCTTAAATGCCCTGTTTTGTTAATCTTTGGCGCAATAAACCCATCTCGGGGCACTGGCATGCAATTTGCTCCCTTGTGAGGCAGGTTGCCATGGCAGAGTATTCGCGCCGGCATCACCCAAATTCGAAGGGCCTAAACTACAAAATGGCCCGAAGCCACCCGGAGGACACCATGTCGAAGTCGGTTCAACTCATCAAAGATCATGACGTAAAGTGGATTGATCTGCGCTTCACGGACACCAAAGGTACTCAGCACCACGTGACCATGCCGGCTCGTGATGCACTGGATGATGAATTCTTCGAAGTCGGCAAAATGTTCGACGGCTCGTCCATCTCCGGCTGGAAAGGCATCGAAGCCTCCGACATGATCCTGCTGCCGGACGACGAAACTGCCGTTCTCGACCCGTTCACCGAAGAGCCAACCCTGATCCTGGTTTGCGACATCATCGAACCATCGACCATGCAAGGCTACGATCGCGACCCGCGCGCCATCGCTCACCGCGCCGAGGAATACCTGAAGTCCACCGGTATCGGTGACACCGTATTCGTGGGTCCAGAACCAGAATTCTTCATCTTCGACGAAGTGAAGTTCAAGTCCGACATCTCCGGCTCCATGTTCAAGATCTTCTCCGAGCAAGGTTCGTGGATGTCTGACCAGGACGTCGAAGGCGGCAACAAAGGCCACCGTCCAGGCGTGAAAGGCGGCTACTTCCCGGTTCCTCCGTTCGACCACGACCACGAAATCCGTACCTCCATGTGTAATGCCATGGAAGAAATGGGTCTGGTCATCGAAGTTCACCACCACGAAGTGGCGACTGCCGGCCAGAACGAAATCGGTGTGAAGTTCAACACCCTGGTCAAGAAAGCTGACGAAGTTCAAACCCTGAAATACTGCGTACACAACGTAGCTGACGCATACGGCCGCACCGCGACCTTCATGCCTAAGCCTCTGTACGGCGATAACGGTTCGGGTATGCACGTTCACATGTCCATCTCCAAAGATGGCAAGAACACCTTTGCAGGCGAAGGCTATGCCGGTCTGTCTGACACCGCTCTGTTCTTCATCGGCGGCATCATCAAACACGGTAAGGCCCTGAACGGCTTCACCAACCCGTCGACCAACTCCTACAAGCGTCTGGTCCCAGGCTTCGAAGCTCCGGTGATGCTGGCCTACTCGGCCCGTAACCGTTCCGCTTCGATCCGTATTCCTTACGTGTCGAGCCCTAAAGCCCGTCGTATCGAAGCCCGCTTCCCGGATCCAGCAGCCAACCCGTACCTGGGCTTCGCTGCACTGTTGATGGCTGGCCTGGACGGCATCCAGAACAAGATCCACCCTGGCGACGCAGCTGACAAAAACCTGTATGACCTGCCGCCTGAAGAGGCCAAAGAGATCCCACAAGTTTGCGGCAGCTTGAAAGAAGCCCTGGAAGAGCTGGACAAAGGTCGTGCGTTCCTGACCAAAGGCGGCGTTTTCAGCGACGACTTCATCGACGCTTACATCGCCCTGAAAAGCGAAGAAGAAATCAAAGTACGCACCTTCGTACACCCACTGGAATACGAGCTGTACTACAGCTGCTGATCCAGTCGCGTCAGCCACGTTGACGCACCTAAAGAGGCCTCCTTCGGGAGGCCTTTTTTGTGGGCGGGGTTTGATCGGCCATACATATTTACTACCCGTAACTGTCGCATCGCAGGCATGCTTCGGCCCTGTAGGAGCCAACTTGTTGGCGAGGGCGGCATCCCCGTCGACATGCATCTATTGGCAGTGACGACGCCTCGCGAACAAGTTCGCTCCTACAAAAATGCATTCCAATTCAGGTGTTACGCGGCTTGAAAAGAGATCACACATGCCAAATCCATTAAAGCTGATGTTTCTGATCACAAGCCTTACCAGCCTGAGCGCTTGCGCTGGTACAGACACTCCCGTTCCCGCCGCGCTAGCCCCATTCTTGGCAACCATCGCCGAGCGCCTGAGCGTGGCCGATCAGGTCGCGCTGACCAAATGGGACAGCGGCAAACCCATTCAGGACAGCCCTCGGGAAGTGCAGGTGATTGCCGCTGCCGCCAAGCTTGCCCCCACCTACAAGCTCAATCCCGAAGAAGTCAGTCAATTTCTGGCCGCACAGATAGAAGCCAACAAACTGGTGCAATACGCATTGCTGGCAAAGTGGACCGCGGCTGGCAGCGCACCGACCACTGCCCGGCCCGACCTGGTTGGGCAGATCCGCCCCCAGCTGGATCAACTACAAACCCGTTTGTTACAAAACTACGCGGCATTCGCACCCTATCGTCAGGACCCGCACTGCCCCGCATGGCTCAATCAGCAGCGCCAACGCCAGGCCACTGACTCGATCCATGATCTGGCGCTGATCCGTGCCACAGGGGAATTGTGTGTCATCCAGAAATGAAGCCTGAGCATTTCAACTGATGTGTTCTATGCTGCCCCCCACCGCCAGCCGTCTTATCGCACCGGAGTCTGCATGCTTCATCGCCTCACCTGCCTGCTGCTGATCATGGTCGCGCTTCCCGCTGCTGCGCAGATTTACCGCTACACCGACGCCAGCGGTAATACCGCGTTCAGCAATCAGCCACCCGATGGCGTAAAGGCTCAGGTGGTCGAACTACCGCCCCTGAACAGCGTTGACCCGCAGAAACTGCCAGCGCCCACACCCCCTGCGCCGACACAGAGCGAGGCCTCCCCGACAGCGCTGAAGGAGGCCTACGAGAAGCTTGAACTCACCGACCTGCCCGATGGCGGAGCGCTGCGCGCCAACAACGGCACGTTCACGATCGGGGTAGCGATTCAGCCGCGGCTGGCCCCGGGGCATCAGCTGCAGTTGCTGGTCGATGGCACTCAATACGGGCAGCCGGGTAACGTCCCGCGCCTGCAAGTGGTCAACTTGCCTCGCGGCGAGCACAGCTTTGCCGTGGTAGTGCTGGATAACGGGCGCATCATCCAGCAAAGTCCGACCCTTACTTTTACTGTGCAGCGAGTCCATGTTGGCAACCGTTAGTTTCACCGTCCTGCGCAGCGCCCTGCTCTGGCTGCTGATGCTGCTGTCCATCCCGGCCATGGCGGATGTGTACACCTACATTGACGCCCAGGGAAATCGGGTCTTCACCGACCAACCGCACAAGAACGCCAAGCGCGTGGACATCCCGCCCAGCAACAGCACCACTGGTAGCCCACCCAAACGTACGGTAAAAAGCAGCCCGGTGATCCCGACATACAAGGCCATGTTTCGCTACCAGTTACTCCGGGTGCTGGTGCCAGAGCCCGACGCCACGGTACGCAGCACGCCGGGTGACCTGATCGTCACCGTCACCAGCGACCCGGCGCTGCAGCCGGGCCACAGCTACCAGCTGTTGGTCGATGGCGCGCCGTCCGCCGCGCCCGGCCGCAGCCCGGTGTTCCCGCTGCAGAACGTCGACCGAGGGACGCATCAGCTTTCGGTGGTGATCCTGGACGAGAACGGCAGAGTGCTGGAAAAGACGCCCAACCAGCCCTTCCACATGCAGCGCATCTCACTGGCGCAGAAGCGTGTGGCCAACCCGTGCCAACTGCCCGAGTACGGCGTACGCCCGGAATGCCCCATCAAAGACAAGCCCGAAGAAAAAAGCAGCTTCCTGCCCTTCTTTTGAAGCCATGCGTGCCGATTCGCAGCCAAGCGCTATATTGGTGCAAGATATTGCGCCCCCTGCGTCACGGCATCCCATTTTGGTTCGAAAATGCCCGCAACTCATGAACCAATGCAACGCACTGTCCAATAAAAGCCCGGTTTTGCGAATTAAACGCTTCTTTTCGGAGCCTTGGTTTGTTTTTTGCAACTTGGCATTAACAGCCCTTTATCTGCACGGGATACGACTGTATCCGTGGCGTTACCCAAGCTGGGGAAGACCAACCAGCGCCTGCGAACCAAGGCTCGCCTGGGTCTGCAATGTGCCAAAAGAGGTCAACGACTTTAATGACTATCAGCGACGCGCTGCACCGTTTGTTACTCGACAACCTCACCACTGCCACCATTCTGCTCAATGCCGACCTGCGCCTTGAGTACATGAACCCCGCAGCGGAAATGCTGCTGGCCATCAGCGGCCAGCGCAGCCATGGGCAATTCATCAGCGAGCTGTTCACTGAATCGGCCGAAGCCCTCAGTTCGTTGCGTCAGGCGGTCGAACAAGCGCATCCGTTTACCAAGCGTGAAGCGATGCTCACCGCATTGGCTGGCCAGACCCTCACGGTGGATTACGCCGTGACGCCCATCCTCAGCCAGGGCCAGACCATGCTCCTGCTGGAGGTCCACCCTCGTGACCGCTTGTTGCGCATCACCAAGGAAGAGGCCCAGCTCTCCAAGCAGGAAACCACCAAAATGCTGGTGCGTGGCCTGGCTCACGAAATAAAGAATCCATTGGGCGGTATCCGGGGCGCAGCGCAATTGCTGGCCCGTGAGCTGCCTGAAGAAAGCCTCAAGGACTACACCAACGTCATCATCGAGGAAGCCGACCGCCTGCGTAACCTGGTGGACCGGATGCTCGGCTCCAACAAGCTGCCTTCACTGGCAATGACCAACGTGCATGAAGTGCTGGAGCGCGTGTGCAGCCTGGTCGAAGCAGAAAGCCAGGGGCGCATCACGCTAGTGCGCGATTACGACCCGAGCATTCCCGATGTATTGATCGATCGCGAGCAGATGATTCAGGCGGTGCTCAATATTGTGCGCAACGCCATGCAGGCCATCAGCGGCCAGAACGAGATGCGCCTGGGCCGAATCAGCCTGCGCACCCGCGCCATGCGCCAGTTCACCATCGGCCACGTGCGGCACAGGCTGGTGAGCAAAATCGAAATCATCGACAACGGCCCCGGTATTCCGGCCGAGCTTCAGGAAACCATTTTCTACCCCATGGTCAGCGGCCGTCCGGACGGTACCGGGCTTGGGCTTGCGATTACGCAGAACATAATTAGTCAGCATCAGGGACTGATCGAGTGTGACAGCCATCCTGGCCACACCACGTTTTCGATCTTCCTGCCGCTGGAACAAGGAGCAGCTTCGACATGAGCCGTAGTGAAACTGTCTGGATCGTAGATGACGACCGTTCCATCCGCTGGGTGCTGGAAAAAGCCCTGCAACAGGAAGGCATGACCACGCAAAGCTTCGACAGCGCCGACGGCGTGATGAGCCGCCTGGCCCGTCAGCAGCCGGACGTGATCATCTCCGACATCCGCATGCCGGGCGCCAGTGGCCTGGACCTGCTGGCACGCATTCGCGAGCAACATCCTCGTTTGCCGGTGATCATCATGACCGCTCATTCAGACCTGGACAGCGCCGTTGCGTCCTATCAGGGCGGCGCTTTCGAATACCTGCCCAAGCCGTTTGACGTCGATGAAGCGGTCTCCCTGGTCAAGCGCGCCAACCAGCACGCTCAGGAGCAGCAAGGCCTCGACATCCCGCCAACATTGACCCGCACCCCTGAAATCATTGGCGAAGCGCCCGCGATGCAGGAAGTGTTTCGCGCCATTGGCCGTCTCAGCCACTCCAACATCACGGTCTTGATCAACGGTGAGTCCGGTACGGGTAAAGAGCTGGTCGCCCACGCCCTGCACCGTCACAGCCCGCGTTCGGCGTCGCCGTTCATTGCACTGAACATGGCTGCCATTCCGAAAGACCTGATGGAATCGGAGCTGTTCGGTCACGAGAAAGGCGCGTTCACCGGCGCTGCGAACTTGCGTCGCGGTCGTTTTGAACAGGCTGACGGCGGCACGCTGTTTCTGGATGAAATCGGCGACATGCCTGCCGACACCCAGACCCGTCTGCTGCGTGTGCTAGCCGATGGCGAATTCTATCGTGTCGGCGGCCACACGCCGGTCAAGGTCGACGTTCGCATCATCGCCGCGACTCACCAGAATCTGGAAACCCTGGTGCAAGCGGGCAAATTCCGTGAAGACTTGTTCCACCGTCTGAACGTGATCCGCATTCACATCCCGCGCATGTCGGATCGTCGCGAAGACATTCCGACCCTGGCCAAACACTTCCTCAGCCGTGCCGCGCAAGAGCTGGCGGTTGAGCCGAAACTGCTCAAGGCGGAAACCGAGGAATACCTCAAGCACCTGCCATGGCCGGGTAACGTACGTCAGCTGGAAAACACCTGCCGCTGGATCACGGTCATGGCCTCGGGCCGCGAAGTGCACATCAGCGACTTGCCACCTGAGCTGCTGAGCCTGCCGCAAGACGCTGCACCCGTTACCAACTGGGAGCAAGCGTTGCGTCAATGGGCCGATCAGGCCCTGGCACGCGGTCAGTCGAGCCTGCTGGACAGCGCCGTGCCGACCTTCGAACGCATCATGATCGAAACCGCCCTCAAGCACACCGCTGGCCGCCGTCGCGACGCCGCCGTGCTGCTGGGCTGGGGCCGCAACACCTTGACTCGCAAGATCAAGGAGCTGGGCATGAAGATTGATGGTGGCGACGATGACGAGGGTGACGAAGGCTGATTAACGGCCTCACAAAAAAGCCCGAGGTTGCTCACGCAGCCTCGGGCTTTTTTTGCATCGTCTATATATGTGGGAGCGAGCTTGCTCGCGAAGGCGTCTACTCAAACGCCGGGAATGTCGCAGGCAAACAGCGAAACCTTTCCCACAGAGATCGGGTTTCGCCATTAGACGAGGTCAGGCGGTCCGACCTAACGCACCAAATGCAAAAACTGCATATGACGTTCGTACTGATCAAGAATGTCGTTGATGACCTGCTCCTTGCTGTAGCCCACCAGGTCGTAATCCTGGCTGCCTTCGCTGAGGTGAACCTCGGCGCGGTAGTAACGACGATTGTTCAGCTGTTTGGAGCCCATGCCGCCCCGAGCAAACGACGGCGTGAAGAAGCCCTTCATCATCACCTGATAAATAAACGGCCGCTCTTCGCCATGGCCGATTTCCAGCGTCACGCTGTCATTGGCCGCGTCTGGCTGAGTAATCACATGCAGGCCTTTTTCAGCGAACACCGCCGTGACCTCTTCAGTCGCCGGGCGAACCGTCTGTTCAAGGAAGCGATACACCTCGTCTCGCGACGGATAATGCACAGCCTGGCTCAAACGCTGACGCCAACCACCACGCCGCGCGCCGGAGACCGGGGCCAGCGAGTACAGCTGGGCGATCTGACGCTGGGATTCCATGATGAACGCCTTGTGCAGGCCCCACATCATCAGCAACAGAATCAACGAGAACGGCAGCGAGGTCAGCACCACTGCGGATTTCAGCGCGTCGATACTGCCGGAGAACAGGAGGCCGCTGGTGATCAGCGCCGTCGCCACACCCCAGAACACGCGCAGCCATTTCGGGCCGTCTTCATCCGGGTTACCGCCTTTGGCCGACAGCGTCGACAGCACCACAGTGCCCGAATCCGCCGAGGTCACGAAGAACACAAAGCTGATGAACACCGTCACACCGATGACCGTTTTGCTCCATGGATAGGTTTCCAGCAGCAAATACAGCGTGCGCGACGGATCATCAATCGCCGATTGCCCCAGCGCCACCATCCCGTGGTTGAGCACTTGATCGATGGCGCTGTTGCCGAAGATCGACATCCAGGCCAGGGTGAAACCCAGCGGGATCAACAGCACACCAAAGACGAATTCACGGATGGTCCGACCACGGGAAATCCGCGCAATGAACAGCCCCACAAACGGCGACCAGGCAATCCACCAAGCCCAATAAAACACCGTCCAACCGCCCAGCCAGTCGCTGGGCTTATCGTAGGCGTAAACGTCGAAACTCTTGGTCGGCAGTGCGCCCAGGTAATCACCGATGTTCTGCACCAGCGTATTGAGCAGGTGCTGCGTGGGACCTGCGAACAGCACAAACAGCAGCAGGGCACAGGCCAGCAGCATGTTGATGTCAGACATGACGCGCACGCCCTTATCGACACCTGCAATGGCCACCAGAATCGCCGCGCCCATCATCAGCGTGATCAGCCCGACCTGAATCCATTGGGTATGCGGCATGCCGAACAGGTAATCCAGCCCGGAATTGAGGTGCAACACCCCAAAGCCCATGTCCGCGCCCAGCCCGAAAATCGTCGCAATAATGCCGAAGCCATCCACCGCGTAGCCGATGGGCCCATTGATGCGCTTGCCAATCAGCGGATACAGCGCCGAACGCAAAGCCAATGGCAGATTGTGCCGATACGCAAAGTAGGCCAGCGCCATGCCGACAAAGGCAAACACACCCCAGCCATGCAGGCCCCAGTGCAGGAACAGCAACTGCATCGCCTGGCGCGCGGACTCCGTCGTGCCACCCTCGCCTTGGGGCGGTGCCAGCATGTGAGTCAGCGGCTCGGAGACACAGAAGAAAAACAGCGTGATGCTAATCCCGGCGGCAAACAGCATCCCCGCCCAGGACAGATAACTGAATTCGGGCTCGTCGTGGTCGGCACCGAGCTTGATCTTGCCGTAGCCAGACAAGGCGGTGACCACCACGAAGACCAGATAAATCGTCATGGCCAGCATGTAATACCAGCCGACCGTATTGGCCGCCCAGTTCTGCGCCGCCAGCAGCCATTGGCCGGACGCTTCGGGGAAGGCAATGACCGTCACACCGAACAGCAAAATAAACGTCGCCGCGAAGTAAAAAACCGGCGGATTCATGCGGACCGAACCGCTGGATGAAGCAGCAGATGCACTCATGAAATGTGCACCTCTGACTCGAAGGAAAAGACAGCAACAAACGGGTTAGACAAGGGTAAGCCTCCTGAAATGAGCGGGCAGCGAACCACCGGTTTTAATTGAACGAGCGTTCAATTAAAACATGGAAGCGCCCGCGAGGCCTAATCGCAGGCCAGTGGGTGCTGGCTCAAGCGAGGTTATGACGCGTGTTTCACGGGGATCGTTCCCGAGGTGGGGAGGGTCTGTTGCGAAGGATGTAGGAGCGTCACCATTCCCACTTGGCTTCCCGGAATTCGGCATTGGGGATGACGGTTTTCAGGAAGGCGACGACCATTTTGCGTTTGCGGTCTATGAAAACGAGGTCGTAGCGAGCCCAGTCGGTGGAGTGATGCTCGACGGGGTTTTCCCAGTTGAAAAGGTTCATTGCAGCAATGACAAGTAGAGTTGCCGGAATAATAGCTCCCAACATTAACCACGGCGCCACTGATAACATTGCAAGTAAGCAAACAACGACGAATATAGCTATCCCCCTGAATAAATAGTTTGCGAATTTTGGATAAAACAAGGAATAGTCAACCTCCGCCCCTTTCTGATAGACCCTATATTTATAGAGAGTTTTTTGTCTTATGGCAAAAAACCACATATATGAGTAAAATCCACCTCCAATGATTCCGATCTCAAACAACAAATCTCGAAAATCATCATCCTCCCCCAAAAGAAAACTACCTATCACAGCAAGAAAGCAGAATAAGAGCAGGACACCAATCCCTAGATCTCCGGGCAGGGTTGGCTGCGCATGCGCCTTTATATCCCAGCTATTGAGAATTGCCATTTTACTGAACTCAGGAGTAGACGATTTATTTTCTGATTCGTCAGAAGACATTTCGATGGATTCCCTTCACAAAAATAGTACTTTTGAAATTTAAAACTCCAGAGCTACTCACGAATGTTCCCTTCTATATACTCAACCTCACTCGACACATAGTGTTTGCAAAGAGCAAGAAACTCATCTATTCGGCCTTTTGGCAAAAAAACCTGAACGTGCAGATGGTTGTCGTTCAAGATATCCGGATTATAGCTTCGCTCAAGGACTACTAGATCTCGCTTTCTATCAACGTATATTCGCTGCGGACGGTCCCAAGTGAAACACTCACTGTCAACTTCATGTTCCCAAGCCATTAACTTAGCCGCAGCAAGTAGCACCATACCGCCGACGCCCGCAATGGCCCAGATCATACCCGGAGCTATCGAGATCAGTGTCAGTATGCAGACCACTGCAAAGACGCCAAGCCCTCTGAATACATACTTTGAATACTTGAAATAATCTTCCCAGTATTCAACATGGCCGCCCACTGTGGAAATTTTATAGTTCCAGACCGTTTTTTTTCTGGCCGCCCACCATAAAAAAATCGCTAACACGGGGGCCGATGCGGTTGTCACCTTAAAAAAATCACGCGCTGGTGAGGCTTCCATAAAAAAAAGCACCCACAAGTAAGTGCATATAGCGACTAAAGCCATAGATCCCAGCCCCGCATCCACTGGGAATATCCAATGGGAATGAGCTTTTATTTCCCACTCCATCAGCAATGGCGTTTCAGCGCGAGGGCCATCTATTTGGCCCTGACGCAGTTTTTTGGTTAGGGCGGATGCAATCTCATTCAAATTAAAAATTCCTATAAAGGCAAAATTAAAGTAGCACCTTCGCCACGTCCGCCAACTTTCTCTACCTGTAGTGAGCTACTTTCCGAACCCGGTAGTCGACTTTCTGCGACATCGTGAGTTCCTCCTTTAAGCAGCTCCAATTGAAAACGGTACCCTCTATCGCCCTTAGTTGGGGCAAAAACATCGGCGGAGTACCAAATTTGCACTTCTATGTATTTAGATTTTTCGTGAATTGGAACCCATGCCTGCCAAACAATGTCTTCGTCGAATGGTGGCAACGGTTTACACAGTTGAGCATCAAGGAGTGGCTTTGGCTTTTCATCAGGCATATCCCCCCAAGTATCCGCCGACGCGGGGAAGCCATATTCAAGAAAATATTTCTGTAGACTACCATCCAAAGCTATTACAGGCATGACTTGAGAAGGACGATAAGTGCTCAACAAATTTACTTGAATTGTTGTACCGCGCAAGATAGCTGGAACTTTCAACTGAAGCCAAGCTCCAGTACGAACCGCATCCATTCTAAAACCTAAGTCACCTGCGTTAACCAACCTCATTTCTGCTGTGGGTTTTACGAACAACGCCGGACTCAACTGAATCGCCTGAAAAGCATAGTTTTCCTCGTACCAACTTTCGAAGCGCTCATCAATACATCGTGACCATGTACATTTACGAAGCCAGCTACCCAGCACATCAGGCTTGAGGTAATTAAGCGCAAGAGTTGCGAATAGGTAGATCAGCCCCACTACAACTGTAGCGCCTAGAAACCAAGGATTCATTATGAAAGCAATGTATTTGCCATGACCGGCGAGAGCCATAGCCCCTGCGAAAAGCTGTCCCCCTCCGAGGATTGTCATTCCTGATAAAGCCAGACCTTTATAAAGGAGCATTGTCCTACTCGGTCCAGTCGCCATTTGCATATCATCTAAAATATCCCATAGCTCCAGCGAAGCAGCCAGGACACCAAATCCGCTTAAGCCAACCAATCTAGGTCCAAATCCCTTTATCAGTTTCCCAAACTCTGGCCTGCCCAAGCGTCGCCATTGAGCAGCAGATTTTTGAGTGATTTTTTTGTACTCCCCCTTTTCATCGAGGGCTCCTAAATCCTTCATCGCTAACCACCCAGTCTCAACAAACACCGCCATCAGCGCATTCCCCGTATACGCAGCAGCAGATGTCACCTTCGCCCAATCCTTCTTGCTCAGGTCTCCGTCCCGGCTGGCGATTTCGTAGGTGATCATGGTGTTGAACAGGTTAACGGCGGCGATGCCCCAGGTGATCGCGGCAGCGTTGAGGCCGTGTTCGGCGCTCCAGGCTTTGGCCTGGTGGGTCCATTCCTGGGTGAGTTGGCCGTTGCGGGCGAAGAAGGTGGATATCTTGTTTTGCATCGCCTCGGCGTAGCGTTTGCTGTGGTAGTCAACCGGTTTGGGTTCGTTGAGCAGGTGGAGTTTCTGCTCGCGCTGTATGTCTTGCATCAGCTTGGCGGTGGCGCGGCGGTCGTACTCATTTGCCTGATAAAGCCAGCGGTGTTGGGCGGTTTGGTAGAGGTCGCGGCCTTTTTTCAAGTCAGCTCGCCAGGCAGCGTGGCGCTTGGCGAAGTCTTCGTTGATCTGCATTTTCTCGGGGTGGCTGAGCAGCACATGGCCCATGACCAGATTGCGCAGCATCAGGGCGGCGCTGTCACCCACGGCACCTTTGGACAGGCGGCTATCGACGGGAAGGAAAGCCAGCTGGATATTTTCCAGCGCTGTTCTACCCGCCCCCTTGGCCAACTCTTCTAAAGCGCTCAACGTCAATCGCGCGGGTTCAGTCAGGGTTTTGATCCACGGCTTTTCTGCAAGTGCCTGATGGTTCAGAAATCCATTCAGTTCGCCTGCTCGACCGGCCAACGCAGTGAAGTCAGAGACGCCTTGCATGATCCGATTGGCTTCGCCGGTCAGGGCCTCTTTGATGGCCTGCGAGAATCCGAAGCGGGTCAGACCCAGCAGGGTTTTGCTCTTTTCTTCCTCCTTTTGCAGCCAGTTTGAAAAGCTCAGATCCTGGCTAAGGTTGCACAGCAGGTCAGACATCACGTCCAGCAGGCACAGCAGCGACGCAGGATGGGTGGTGTCAACGAACAAGCGCATCGGTTTGGTGCCGGTCCATTCAGCGATGACCTTGATGTCTTCCTGCGTTTCAGTAACGCGGGCGCGCAAGGTTTTTAGCTGCGCCTGTTGGATCTCTGAGTAATCACGGGCGGCGTCCAGATCCACCTCGCGCCGCCATTTGCTGCGGTCTTGCCAGCTTTTGCGCAGGGCCGGATCAGGCAACTTGCCATATTTGGCTTTCAGTTCCTCACCCAACATTTGCGACGGTCGCTCAGCAAGCCCGTAGGCCAGGGTGTCCTGCCCCTCAGTGGCATCATCCTCAACCTGCAGCTGCTCGAAATAGGCTTCGATATCACGAATGTATTGCCGACTCTTAACCTCATCATCACGCACCGAAGCAGGCAACAGGGCCTTGTCTCCCCCCACCCCACACAGATTCTCGACGACACCCGCGATATTCAGCGCGTGTTCATGCTCCGCCTGAAACTCAAACAGCGCAGCCTGATCCGCCGCCAACTGCATGCCCAGGTCTTCAAGCATCGCCACGGGGTCATCCAGCGCGATCAGCACCGCGCTTTCGTTATCGGGAACGGTCCCCGTCCAGAGCACATCGGCGGCCAGCGCAACGGAGGGGTACTTACCCTCTTCGTCCGCCACTGGTGGGTGGGCAGAGTCAGTAAAGCGTCCGTCGTGGTTAATTGGGTAAGGATCGACATCCGCCACTACCCGATTGCTCAAACGGTTCAAGGGCAGGCCGTGACGTGTGGATTTTTTTCGGCTGTATTCGCGCAGGTCCAGCTCCCGCATCCACGACATGCGATTGACGCCGCTGCCGCTCATCAACTGGCACATGCGGCAGGTCCACTGCCAGGGCGAAAACGCGATGCGCAGCTTGTGCGTGAGTCGGTACAGCAGATGCGTACGACGCTCGCCCTCGGCTGGGCGGATGTCGAGCGTCGGCAGGGCTTCAGCCCAGTCGACACGCGTCAGGCTGGCGTCTTTAGCGTCGTAGCGGTACTCGTGCAGCACCTCAGCTGTTTCGTCATAGACGTATACAAAGCCGTCACGCAGTTGGCGCAAGGTGTGGCTGCGACTTTGCAGCGGTTTGAAGTACTCCCACTGGGTTTCGGTGCTCAGCGCCGTGAGCTGGGCGGGGTCGACGTCATAGCGCGAGCGATCCAGCGCGTATCGCATCGGAACGATGGCGATGTCCGGACCTTTGAACGGGCATGTGCCGGTGCCGGACAGTGGTTTATCGGGAAACCTTGCATCGCGACGCTGCGGTAAGGTGCCGTTTTTATCAGTCATGTGCAGTGTCCTTTTGCGACTGGCGATACTCATCAAACGCCTTGATCCGAATATCGGGTGGCAAGGGGGGATTCAACTCATTGCTCAGCCAGTTTTGATACACACTTTGGGAGATGAAGTTTTGGCCTAGATCCACACAAGCCTCGGCCCAGAGAATCAAGGCTCGCTCAGTGACAAGCCCCCAAGCGAGGCCGCTTTGCAGGGTTGAGCTCAGCCATTCGCTGATCTGCTCACTGCTCATCGCAGCAAAGAACTGAGGATTTAGCTCATCGAGCCACTCATGCACGCGCGCGATAAACCGCACATGCTGCGCCTGATCGAGCGCAACCAACTGATCCTCACCCAGCAGAGCATTTCGCTCATCCCAGGTCGTTTGAGAGGTTGGGCCGTTGAATACCTGCCACGGGATCTCCGCCTTGGGCTCCCAATGCTGCCTGGGCTTGGCTACCCACCAATGTTCGATAGGCCCAAGATGCGCGCCTGAACTGGCCGGATAACTCGACAGCCAAAAATGCGCGACCAGAGGGTCCGCAAAACGCAGCAAGCCGCTACTGCCTCGACAGTCCGGCGGGTTGATGAAGTGGCGCAGATGGTCGGCAACCTGCTGGATGGGGGCCTGGCTGTAGATGAGCGTTGAATCGCCCCACAGCGACTCCTCTGCCAGCCAGCCTGACAGCAGCTCACTGTCCGGCAGAGGCTTGACCAGAATCGGTCCCAGGTCATAAAGGTCCTTCCAGCGAGTGTCCATATACAGCGGCTCAATCTCGAACAGCTCATGTCGTAGATAAAGCCCGACCAGCGCGTCCGGCCTCAGGGCGCCGTCAATCAACAAGTAATTGGCTTGAGAGGGATGTGTCATCACTTAGGCTCCGGCAGCCAGTTCGGCAGCCGCCGCTTCGCACGCTTCACAACGCGGTGGGAATAACTTGTGCTCATCACGAAGGGCTTGCACGGCAACGTCAGAAACCGGCGTGGACGGGGCGCCCGCTGGGGCGACTTTTTGGGTAAGCGCCACAGGTGGTATTGGCACAGCAGGCGTTCCCGTGACTGGAGCACCACCAGGCAGAATCAAGGTGCTGCTGAAAATCCCGGCCGAGGAAATAGACAACCAGTGTCCACCCGCTTTGATCGTTGTACTGAGCGTGCCGTTGACTATCATGTGCCTGCCGGCATCAAGGTGAATTTCGTCAGTCGCATTCACCAAATGACTGGCCACTTCAATATGCTGACTCCCCACCACCTTCAGCGAGTCATCAGCACCAATCCGGGTGTTGCGCGCCCCGTGGGTCAGGTGATGTTCATCACCTTTTAATTCATGGCTGGACAGCCCGGCCACCAGCACGCTGCGCTGGTTGTCTACTTGGATCGACTGGTCGTTGAGCACCAGCTCGGACCAGTCCCGCTGCGCGCGGATGGCGATTTCTTCGCGGCCTTTGGCGTCCTCGATGCGCAGCTCGTTGTAGCCGCCGCCACCTGGGCTGCTTTGGGTCTTGAGCAGGGTCTGGGTTTTCTGGGCGGGCAGGTTCAGCGGCACGCGGGTGGTGGCGTTGGGCAGGCAGGCCTGCACGTAAGGCTGATCCGGATCGGATTCGAAATAGCCGACCACCACTTCCATGCCGACCCGGGGGATCATCGCGGCGCCGTATTGATCATGGGCCCAGCCGGTGGCGACTCGCAGCCAGCAGCTGGAATGTTCATTGAGACCGCCTTCGCGGTCCCAGAAGAACTTGACCTTGACCCGCCCGTATTCGTCGCAATAAACCTCTTCGCCGAGCGGGCCGGTGACCAGCGCGTGCTGGCTGCCGAGCAGTCGGGGTTTGGGGTGTTTGAGCGGTGGACGGTAGGGTGTCAGCCCAGGAACCGCCTGGAAGCTGTTGCGATAACCTTGTTCGAAGTTTGCTGACGCCGCACTGCTGTGGGCGAATTCTTCCAGCACTTGCGGCTGTTTGCCGGTGTGGACCACGGAGGTCAGCAGCCACTGGGCATTCCATTCAGGGTTGGGGTGTTCGAGCTGAAACAGGTGGCCGCTGATCAGGGCCGGCTGGTCACTTTCGCCGCTGGCCTGACGGTAATCGCTGCGGTGGCGCTCCAGGGCTTTTCGGGCCTGACGACCACCCATGTCGCCGTCGGTATACGCCGCCGGGTAAGCGTAATCCTCGAGGTTCTTGCGCCCTTCGCCGTCGGCGGATTGGAGCAGGTCCACCTTTGGCTGTTCAAAGTGATAGTTCTGCCGCGCGACTTTGCCGGTGCGTGTAGCCAGGCGCAGCTTGAAGCTGCTGATGACCGGCGCCTCGCCGACCAATCCACTGCCCTGCTTGTACAGGACCGGCGCCTGCACGATAGGCAACTGGATCGGATCATCGGCGAACACCAGCAGGTGTTTTTCAGGGCTGTGCTGGAAGTGAAAGTGCAGGCCCTCTTCTTCGCACAGGCGACGCAGGAAATGCAGGTCGGTTTCGTGGTACTGGGTGCAGTACTCCCGAGGTTTGCAGGGCTCGCGCAGCTTGAAGGCGTACTCGTCGGCCAGAATGCCGTGGTCCTTGAGCAGTTGGCCGATGATCTCCGGCACGCTGCGGTTCTGAAAGATTCGGTGATTGCTGCGGTACTCAAGCCGTTTGAGGCTGGGCACCAGTTGAATGAAGTAATGGGTAAAGCGCTTGCCGGAGTCGCCCTGGCTGATTTCGCCGATCTGGCCGTGCAGGCCGTTGCCCTCCCCGTCGAAATGCAGAAACGCCTGACGATGAAGCAGTTCTTCCAGCTTCAGGTTGGCCCGCTCGCTGACCAGCTCAATCCGCGCACTGAACGGCCGACTGATTGCTTCCTGAGCGCGGAATTCCAGCACACGAAGATCGTGCTCAACCCCGGCGATATCCAGCGTAAACGAGGCGTGATTGGCGGGGGTCGACATGGGGCAAGTCCTTGGCCGGAAAAGGCAGGACTTTGCACCAAAGCGTCACAACAAAAAGCCGGATGCTGACACCAGCACCCGTAGGACTTTTCCTAATTCACCCTCGCGATCGGCTTGACCCCCGACTACTTCTGAATCTCATCCTGCTGCAACAAATTCGCCTGCGTCAGGTTGCACCCAGCCGGCACGCTACGCGTCAGCCAGACGTTGCCGCCGATGGTGGAGCCTTGGCCGATGGTGATGCGGCCGAGGATGGTCGCGCCGGCGTAGATCACTACGTCGTCCTCGACGATCGGGTGGCGGGCGTGGCCTTTTTGCAGTTGGCCGTCTTCGTCTGCCGGGAAGCGTTTGGCACCCAGGGTCACGGCTTGGTAGATGCGTACGCGTTCGCCGATGATGGCGGTCTCGCCGATGACGACGCCTGTGCCATGGTCGATAAAGAAGCTGCGGCCGATCTGTGCGCCGGGGTGGATGTCGATGCCGGTGGCGGAGTGGGCGATTTCGGAGCTGATGCGCGCCAATAAAGGAAGACCGGCGCGATACAAATGGTGGGCGATGCGATGGTGGATTACCGCCAGGATGCCTGGATAGCAAAGCAACACTTCATCGACGCTGCGGGCAGCCGGGTCGCCCTGGTAAGCGGCCAGCACGTCGGTATCGAGCAGGGTGCGCATGGCGGGCAGGGCCCGGGCGAAGTCCTGGATCAGGTCCAGCGCTTTTCTATCAACCGTGTCGACGACTTCTGAATGCTGGTGCGCCACATAGCGCAGCTCGAGTCGGGCTTGAGCGAGCAGCGCGTTGAGGGCGACGTCGAGGGTGTGGCCGACGTAGAAATCTTCGCTTTCTTCACGCAAGTCGACCGGCCCCAGGCGCATGGGGAACAGTGCACCACAAAGCGCTTCGAGGATGTCGCGCATCGCCGCCCGGGAAGGCAGCTCGCGCCCACCATGCTCGCCGCTGACGCGCTTGTTGCGGGTGCGCCAGTCGTCGCGAGCGGCACGCAGTTCGCTGACAATCTGTTGCAACTGCCAGTGACTGGAACGGCCTTCGGCGGGTGCCTCTGGGATATCGCTCACGCTGACTTCTCCTCGGTATGGGTAACGGCCTGAAAATATAGCGGAGTGATTTATAGCGATAGGCTCATACCCCGAATATATCGTCGCCGGAGATGCCGTCTCGCGAATGAATTCGCTCCCACGGGGTTCAATTGCGCACCCTGAATAGGTGCTGGCCGCACAAGCGGCCACTGTACGTGAAACATTTGGACTGAAAAAATAACTAAATGCGTAGGCCTTCTGCTCTGATGGCATAAGCCGTGAGAAGTTGCCCTGTAGGAAACGTCTGCCTATAGTCGAGCGACTCTCTACAGGCTCAACTCTCATCATGATCAAGCAAAAGCTCGCCGAATTTAATCGTCTACAGCTGCTCGGCGCCCCAACAGCTCTGGAAAAGCTCGAGCGACTGTCGCTCTGGGCTGGCCGGGACATCTATATCAAGCGCGATGACACCACGACCCTGGCGCTGGGCGGCAACAAAGTCCGCAAGCTCGAATACCTCGCCGCCGATGCGCTGGCCCAAGGTGCAGACACGCTGATCACCGCTGGCGCGATTCAGTCCAACCATGTGCGCCAGACCGCGGCCATTGCCGCGCGCCTGGGCCTGGGCTGTATCGCGCTGCTGGAAAACCCCATCGCAACCGAGGACGCCAGTTACCTCAATAACGGCAACCGGCTGCTGCTGGAACTGTTCGACGCCAAGGTCGAGCTGGTGGAAAACCTGGACAACGCCGATGACCAGCTTGAATCCCTGGCCGCACGCCTGCGCAACAGTGGCAAAAATCCTTATGTGGTGCCCATTGGCGGTTCGAATGCGCTGGGTGCCCTGGGTTATGTGCGGGCCGGTTTTGAGCTGGCCGAGCAGATCAAGCAGACCGGGCTGGATTTCGCCGCAGTCGTGCTGGCCTCCGGTAGCGCTGGCACCCACAGCGGCTTGGCGTTGGCGCTGGCCGAGGCATTGCCGCAGTTGCCTGTGGTCGGTGTGACGGTGTCGCGGCCCGAAGAAACCCAGCACCCGAAAGTCCAGGGCCTGGCCGAGCGCACGGCTGAATTGCTCGGCGTCGCGCTACCTGAGGCCTTCAAAGTCGAGCTGTGGGATGAGTATTTCGGCCCCCGTTACGGCGAACCCAATGCCGGGACGCTGTCGGCGATCAAGCTGGTAGCCAGCCACGAAGGCATTCTGCTGGACCCGGTCTACACCGGCAAAGCCATGGCCGGCTTGCTCGATGGGATCGGCCGTCAGCGCTTCGACGAAGGCCCGCTGATATTCCTGCACACCGGTGGTGCGCCTGCGTTGTTTGCTTACCCAGGTTTTTTTGAGTAACCGATAAATTGTAGGAGCGAACTTGTTCGCGAGGCGGTGTTACATCCGGCACAAGTGCGTCGAATGCACGGGCCTTCTCGCCAACAAGTTGGCTCCTACACATAATGCGTGTTCTGGGTGGTCATATATTCCATTAAAGAATATGCATCCCCCTTTTAATTACTTTCAAACGCATGCGGCGCGCCCTACCATCGCCGCCAGCAATCGCCTACCCGCGCTCAGGCAACTGAAAAGACTGGAAAAACTTCGCCAGCCACAGTAGCGTTCGTCGGGTCCGATTTTTGCCTGTCATATAAACAATATCTCTGGGGCTAATCATGATTACTTCTGCCATTCGCCGTACCGTTCTGCTTTCCACACTGGGCCTGGTGCTCGGTTCCAGTCTGATGGGCCAAGCCATCGCGGGCGAGCAGCTGCAAAAGATCAAAGACGGCGGCACCATCAACGTCGGCCTTGAAGGCACCTACCCGCCATTCAGCTTTGTGGATGAAAGTGGCAAGCTGGCAGGGTTTGAAGTCGAGTTCTCCGAAGCGCTGGCCAAAGAGCTGGGCGTGAAGGTCAAGCTGCAGTCCACGCCTTGGGCGGGCATCCTTGCGGCGTTGGAGTCCAAACGTCTGGACGTCGTCATCAATCAGGTGACCATCTCCGAAGAGCGCAAGAAGAAGTATGACTTCTCTGAGCCTTACACCGTTTCCGGCATTCAGGCGCTGGTGCAGAAGAAAGACGAAGGCAAGTTCAAAACGGCTGACGACCTCAAGGGCGCCAAAGTCGGTGTCGGCCTGGGCACCAACTACGAGCAATGGTTGAAGGAAAACGTCCCCGGCGCCATCGTCAAAACCTATGACGATGACCCAACCAAATACCAGGACCTGCGTGTAGGCCGTATCGACGCGATCCTCGTCGACCGCCTGGCTGCACTGGAATTGCTCAAAAAAACCAAAGACAAATTGGTGATTTCCGGCGAACCCTTCTCTCGCCAGGAAAGCGGCATTGCCCTGCGCAAAGGCGAGCCTGAGTTGCTCGCGGCCATCAACGAAGCCATCGACAAACTGCGCGCTGACGGCACCCTGGCCAAGCTGTCGCAGAAGTACTTCAACGCTGACGTGACCAAATGATTGAAGAGGGTCTCAAGCTTGCGCTGGACTCCGCGCCCTTTCTTATAAAGGGCGCGTACTACACAGTCTTTCTCAGCCTGGGCGGCATGTTTTTCGGCCTGCTACTGGGCTTCGGGCTGGCGCTCATGCGCCTGTCCCCTTTTATGCTGGTGCGCGGGATTGCGCGGGTTTACGTCTCGTTCTTTCGTGGTACGCCGCTGCTGGTCCAGCTGTTCATGATCTATTACGGCTTGCCGGAACTGGGCATCGAACTGGACCCGCTGACCGCCGCGCTCATTGGTTTCTCCTTGAACATGGCGGCCTACGCCTGCGAGATTCTGCGCGCGGCGATCAGCTCTGTGGATCGTGGCCAGTGGGAAGCCGCTGCCAGTATCGGCATGACGCGCGGCCAGGCCATGCGCCGGGCGATCCTTCCGCAAGCAGCGCGCACCGCTTTGCCGCCACTGGGCAACAGCTTTATTTCGCTGGTCAAAGACACTGCGCTGGCCGCCACTATTCAGGTGCCGGAGTTGTTCCGTCAGGCACAACTGATCACCGCCCGGACTTTCGAAATCTTCACCATGTACCTGGCCGCAGCGCTGATCTACTGGATCCTCGCCACTGCGCTCTCGCACCTGCAGAACCGCCTTGAAGCGCGGGTCAACCGCCATGATCTGGAGTCTTGACGCATGATTGTGGTTGAAAAACTGACCAAGGAATTCAAGGGTCAGCAAGTGCTCAAGGGCATCGACCTGAAGGTTGAAGCGGGCGAAGTCGTGGCGATCATCGGGCCCAGCGGTTCGGGCAAAACCACTCTGCTGCGTTGCCTGAATTTCCTTGAAGAGCCCACCAGCGGCAAGATCATCGTGGGCGACATCGCCATCGATGGCAGCCGCCCGCTGAGCAAACAGCAAGGGCTGATCCGACAGCTGCGTCAACACGTCGGTTTTGTGTTCCAGAACTTCAACCTGTTCCCCCACCGCACCGCTCTGGAAAACGTCATCGAAGGCCCTGTCGTGGTCAAGAAGATGCCCCGTGAGCAAGCGATGGAACTGGGCCGACAACTGCTGGGCAAGGTCGGTCTGGCGGGCAAGGAAGACGCCTATCCGCGTCGGTTGTCCGGTGGTCAGCAGCAGCGCGTGGCGATTGCCCGTGCTTTGGCCATGGAGCCGGAGGTCATCCTGTTCGATGAACCCACCTCGGCCCTGGATCCTGAGCTGGTGGGCGAGGTGCTCACGGCCATTCGCGCCCTGGCCGAAGAGCAGCGCACGCTGGTCATCGTGACCCATGAGATGAATTTCGCCCGGGATGTCGCCAACCGCGTGATCTTCATCGACAAGGGTGTGATCGTCGAGCAAGGGGAAGCCAAAGCTCTGTTTGCCAACCCTCGCGAAGAGCGGACACGGCAATTTCTGGAACGCAGCCGCTCCTGATTCCTACAGCTCAAAGCCAAACGTCCTGCGCCATCTGGCGCCGTTTGCGCTCGCCTTACATTTATATATCAATCAAATTGATCGAAAAGGTCGCTAGCTTTACGCTGCCGACCTGAAAAACCCATCGAATTCTTGCAACGTACAGACGATGGCTTTGTCACTCATCGGTTACCTGCCATCACGACACCCCTTTCCTTTTTAAGCCGCAAACACAATTAAACAGCCAGGCAAACATAACTGTTTATTTCCTGATGTAGGACGCAGCAGGCCAATTCCTAAGCCGCTCAAGCAAAATGTCGTAGGAAAGTTCCTATTTTTCCCTACGAACTTGAATCTATTCGATTGCCAGTTGACAGCCAGACGCAAACCCAATTAGCTCAAAACACATCGACCAAGTACCTTATTTAAAAACGGCAAGTTCCAAACCCTGACACTTTGTAATGTTTGCCTTAACTCCACACTCTACGGTACTTATCCCACCTCTTTTTGGTCCAGGAAAAACGACGTGTTTCGATCCTGATTATTAGTTAGCGACCCCACAGTAAGAGCATACGAATATGACTGAAACATTGAGCATTAACACACGCCAAAAGCTATTCCCACCTTACGTGCCGCAGGCTCACAAGCACGGCATCGGCATCCGCGCGGCAGCGAACCTGTTGATCCACATCGACCCCTATCCCGAGATGGACGAAGGGGACCTGATCGAGTTGTTCTGGGATGGCTGTTACGTTGCGTCAAAACTTCTGTCCGAGTCTGACGTGGGCCAAACCCTGATCCTACGCGTGCCAGAGAGTTTCCTACAAAACGGTACGGCCAAAACCTACTACCGGCTCATGAAGGTGGGCGGTAGCCCCGTAATCTCGGCCAGCCGCAGGCTCAGGGTCAAGCTGGACATGCCCGGCGGGCTGCTGATCAACTCCACCGACGAGGAAAACCAAGGGTTGGCGCCGGTATCGCTGCCCCAGTCGGTTATTCATCATGGCCTGGATATCAGCCGACTGGCGAAAAGCCTGCCGCTGTCCATCGAACCCTATTTGAATATGGCACCTCACGATGAGATCACCCTGCGCTGGGGGGATGCGCGGATGGACCTGGCGCCACTGGCCGAAGATAATCTGGGCAAACCCATCGAATTGATAGTCCCGGATACGTTGATCCGGGAAGCCGGTGAAGAAACTCAACTGGAGGTGACTTACTGCGTCATTGACCGGGTGGGCAATAACTCTCGATGGGCACCGACGAGGGCGATAAGTGTGAATACACTTGAAAACCGACCCCGGTATGAGTGATCACAGCACGCCACTGCCAATACGCAAAGAGTGACTTCGCGTATTGGCAGCTTGATTAAATAGATAGGCGCTGCTGACAACTGCTAAGCATCAGATATTTCTCACATGCTTTTGTACGTATACCTACACCTTATTCCGCTACTGCGTTCAGCCATGATCTCGTCTGATGTGAGCCACTGACTCATTTACGAGGAAGTACTCATGCGCCCTTCACACTTATTGAAAATCTGCATTCTGGTAGCGCTGCTGGGCTCGTGCCTGGCCTACGCGCCAAGTGCCTGAGCGACGCTTTTTAGTCGTCTATGCTTATTCCAAAAAACACGTTTATTAAATTTATTCTTAGATTTAGGGTATATGCACCGGACCACCGGACATCGTGATTTCTTCTGCCGCATACCAGCGGCATTTCCGCGAGGTTCGAATGGTTGCTTCAACGTCTCATGCCACTGCCAAACACCCTGTTGATAATCCACCACCGCTGCGCCCGACCACTATCCTGAGCAGCGATGCCCAGGCTATCGAGGCCGCTCATGGCTTGGCGACGGTTGCGCGTATCGACGCTGCGCAGCGGGATTCGCAACGCCAGCTGCCTTGGCAGGCCATCGAGCAATTCACGCAAAGCGGCCTGGGCAGTATCTCCATTCCCCGCGCCTATGGTGGCCCGCAAGTCTCGTTCGTGACCCTGGCCGAGGTGTTCAAGATCATCTCTGCCGCAGATCCGGCACTCGGGCAAATCCCGCAGAACCAGTTCGGCATCATCCAGGTCCTGCTCAGCAGCGCCAGCGAACAGCAAAAGAAGACCTTGCTCAAAAGCGTGCTGGACGGCTGGCGCATCGGCAATGCCGGGCCGGAACGCGGCACCAAAAACACCCTGGAACTCAAGGCGCGAATTACCACCCACAACGGCCAGCTGAGCATCAGCGGCCAGAAGTTTTATTCCACCGGCGCCCTGTTCGCCCATTGGGTGACGGTCAAGGCGCTGAATTATCAAGGCCAGCAAATCCTGGCGTTCGTGCCCCGTGGCAGTGAGGGCCTGAGCATCGTTGATGACTGGTCGGGCTTCGGCCAGCGCACCACCGCCAGCGGCACGGTCCTGCTTGACCATGTGCCCATCGACCCGGCCCTGGTGATCGAAACCTGGCGTACCTCCAACACGCCCAGCATTCAGGGCGCGGTGTCGCAACTTATCCAGGCCGCCATTGATGCAGGCATTGCTCGCGGCGCCATCGACGACACCCTCGAATTCGTACGCCAGCGCTCGCGGCCCTGGATCGATGCCAAGGTGGAACGCGCCAGTGATGATCCGTATGTGATCGCCGACATCGGCAAGCTCAAGCTCGAACTGCACGCTGCTGAAGCACTGCTGCGCCAGGCAGGCAAGGTGCTTGACGAGGTCAGCGCCCGCCCCATCGACGAACACTGCGCCGCCCGCGCGTCGATCACCGTGGCCCGCGCCAAGGCACTGACCACCGAAATCGCGCTGCAGGCCAGTGAAAAACTGCTGGAGCTGTCCGGCAGCCGCGCCACCCTGGCCGAATTCAACCTGGATCGGCACTGGCGCAACGCCCGCGTCCACACCCTCCATGACCCGGTGCGCTGGAAATACCACGCCATCGGCGCCTGGCACCTCAACGGCACCCTGCCCGCCCGCCATTCGTGGATTTGAACCAGACCACTGGAGAACATCGCTATGAGTTTGAATTCACATCAGCCACCCCACGCGGCCCTCATCGAAAACGATGAACAGGCCCTGAGCGTTGCAAAAGAGCTGGCCGCGTTGTTCAAGCGTGACAGCCTTGACCGGGACCGTGACCGGCGCTTGCCGCTGCAGGAACTGGAGCTGTTCAGCGCCTCGGGATTGTGGGGCATAAGCGTGCCCAAGGCGCACGGCGGCGCGGGCGTGTCCAACGTCACGCTGGCGAACGTCATCCGTTTGATATCCGAAGCCGACGCCTCGCTGGGGCAGATCCCGCAGAACCATTTCTATGCCTTGGAAGTGCTGCGGGTGAACGGCAACGCAGAGCAGCAAAAACGCTTGTACGCTGAGGCCTTGGCGGGTCTGCGTTTTGGTAACGCGCTGGCTGAGCTGGGCACCAAAACCGCCCACGACCGTACAACTCGCTTGAGCCGTGACGGGGAAGGTTATCGCATCAACGGCCGTAAGTTTTATGCCACGGGAGCGCTGTATGCTCAGCGAATTCCCACGTCAGTGGTCGATGAAAACGGCGTCCAGCAGCTGGCTTTCGTACCGGCTGCGAGTGAAGGTCTGACGGTCATCGACGACTGGAGCGGCTTCGGCCAACGCACCACAGGCAGCGGTTCGGTGCTGTTTGAAAACGTATATGTCGACGCCGACGATGTGGTGCCTTTTCAGAGTGCGTTCGAGCGCCCGACCACCGTTGGCCCGCTGGCGCAGATTCTTCACGCTGCCATCGACACCGGCATTGCACGCGCTGCCTTCGAAGACGCGCTGCATTTCGTGCGCACCCGCACCCGGCCATGGATCGATTCCGGCATTGAAAAGGCCGTGGATGACCCACTGACCCTGAACAGTTTCGGCAAATTGAGCGTTCGCCTTTACGCCGCCGAAGCCCTGCTGGACCGCGCCGGGGAAATCCTCGATATCGCCCAGGCTGACAGCAACGCCGACACCGTCGCGGCTGCCTCCATTGCCGTCGCCGAAGCCCGGGCCATCAGCACCGAAATCTCCCTCGCCGCAGGCAGCACGCTGTTCGAACTCGCCGGCAGCCAGGCGACGTTGGCCGAACACGGCCTGGATCGGCACTGGCGCAACGCTCGGGTCCACACCCTGCACGACCCGGTGCGCTGGAAGTATCACGCCATCGGCAATTACTACCTCAACGAACAGACCCCCCCGCTGCGGGGGACGATTTGATGGCGAAGAAAAAGATCCTGCTCAATGCCTTCAACATGAACTGCATTGGCCACATCAACCACGGTTTGTGGACTCATCCGCGGGACACCTCCACGCAGTACAACACCCTGGAATACTGGACCGAACTGGCGCAATTGCTGGAGCGAGGGTTGTTCGATGGGTTGTTCATCGCCGACATCGTGGGTGTCTACGACGTCTATCAGGACTCGGTGGACGTTACCCTCAAAGAGTCCATTCAGCTGCCGGTCAATGATCCGCTTTTGCTAGTGTCGGCCATGGCCGCTGTCACCAAAAACCTCGGCTTTGGCCTTACCGCGAATTTGACCTACGAAGCGCCGTATCTTTTCGCACGTCGCATGTCGACGCTGGACCACCTGAGCCGTGGCAGAGTCGGCTGGAACATCGTCACCGGCTACCTCGACAGCGCCGCTCGCGCCATGGGCCTGAGCGAGCAAGTCGAACATGACCGTCGCTACGATCAGGCCGACGAATATATGCAAGTGCTCTACAAACTCTGGGAAGGCAGCTGGGAAGACGACGCGGTCATCAATGACCGCGAGCAGCGGGTTTACGCCCAGCCGGATAAGGTCCACAAAGTCGAGCACAAGGGCGAGTTCTATCAGGTCGAGGGTTATCACCTGTGCGAACCCTCGACCCAGCGCACACCGGTGTTGTTTCAGGCGGGCAGCTCCGAGCGCGGCCTGCAGTTCGCCGGGCAGCACGCCGAATGCGTGTTCATCAGCGGCCAGAACAAAGCCTCGACCCGCGAGCAAGTCGACAAGGTCCGCGCCAGCGCCGTGGCCGCCGGGCGCAACCCGGACGACATCAAGGTGTTCATGGGCCTGAACGTGATTGTCGGCAAGACCGAAGCCGCGGCCCGAGCCAAGCACGCCGAGTATCGCGAGTTCGCCAGCGCCGAAGCGGGCGTGGCGCATTTTGCAGCCTCCACCGGCATCGACTTTTCCCAATACGCGCTGGACGAGCCAATCCAGTACGTGAAGAGCAACGCCATTCAGTCGGCCACCAAAAACCTGAAAAACAACGACTGGACCCGGCAAAAACTCCTCGATCAACACGCCTTGGGCGGCCGCTACATCACCCTGATCGGCTCGCCGGAACAGGTGGCCGACGAGCTGGAATCCTGGATCGCCGAAACCGGCCTGGACGGCTTCAACCTGACCCGCATCGTCACCCCGGAAAGCTACGTGGATTTCATCGACCTGGTGATCCCCGAGCTGCAACGCCGAGGTTCGTACAAGACCGCCTACGACACCGGCAGCCTGCGGGAGAAGTTGTTTCCCGAAGGTGGGGCTCGGTTGCCCAGCCGGCATGTCGGAGCCAGTTACCGCCACTGACTTGCCTCTGTAGGAGCTGCCGAAGGCTGCGAAAAGGATTGTCCTGACACGACGCTGTTCGCAGCCTTCGGCAGCTCCTACAGGTTCATAACCCAAACACACAACTAAACCTTGCAGCAACCGGACACTCACCATGAAAAAACTCATCAGCACCCTGGCATTGAGCCTGTTGACCCTCACCGTCCACGCCGCCGACGCGCCGCTGAAAGTCGGCACCACTGCCGCCTTTGCGATCCCGCTGGAAGCCGCTGTGGAAGAAGCTGGCAAACAAGGCCTGAAGGTCGAGCTGGTGGAGTTCACCGACTGGATCGCGCCCAACGTCAGCCTCGCGGCGGGCGACATCGACGTGAATTACTTCCAGCACATCCCGTTCCTGACCAACGCCAACGAAGCGGCGGGTACCAAACTGGTGCCGTATGCACCGGGGATCATCAATAACGTTGGCCTGTACTCCAAGAAGTACAAAAGCTTCGACGAGCTGCCCACTGGCGCCACCGTGGCCATCGCCAACGACCCGATCAACAGCGGTCGCGGTCTGCAACTGTTGGCCAAAGCCGGTTTGATCACCCTCAAGCAAGGCGTTGGCTACAAAGCCACCGAAGAAGACATCACCGCCAACCCGAAGAAACTCAAACTGATTCAGGTCGAGGCCGTGCAACTGGTTCGCGCCTATGACGACGCTGATCTGGTCCAGGGTTATCCGGCGTATATCCGCCTGTCCAAGACCTTCGATGCAGGCTCCGCGATCCTCTTCGACGGCCTTGATCATCCGGAATACGTGATCCAGTTCGTGATCAAGCCCGAGAACAAAGGCGATCCGCGTCTGGCCAAGTTCGTCGACATCTATCAGCACTCGCCGGTAGTCCGCGCCGCCTTGGACAAGGTCAACGGCAAGCTCTATCAAGCGGGCTGGGAAGGCTGATATGAATGCATCCGTGCAACGCCAACTGGCACTGGAAACCTCACGCACAACACGCTCTGCAACACAGGCCGAGCTGCACGCCGAGCTGAATCGCGCCCATGTGCGCTTCATCAACCTGGGCAAAACGTATCAGGGCCAACAAGGCCCTGTGGATGCGCTGCAAAACATCGATCTGGCGATTCAGCGAGGCGAGATTTTCGGGATTATCGGGCGCAGCGGTGCGGGCAAATCCTCGCTGATCCGCACCATCAATCGGCTGGAACAACCCAGCAGCGGCCGGGTGCTGATCGAGCAGACCGACATCGGCGAATTCAACGAGGACAAGCTCGTAGAACTGCGCCGCCGCATCGGCATGATCTTCCAGCACTTCAACCTGATGTCGGCCAAGACGGTGTGGCAGAACGTCGAGCTGCCGCTCAAGGTCGCGGGCGTACCCAAGGAGCAACGCCAGCGCAAAGTCACTGAGTTGCTGGAGCTGGTGGGCCTGCAAGACAAGCACAAAGCCTACCCGGCGCAGCTTTCCGGCGGCCAGAAGCAGCGAGTGGGCATTGCTCGCGCGCTGGTGCATGACCCGGCGATTCTGCTGTGCGACGAAGCCACCTCGGCGCTGGACCCGGAGACCACCCAATCGATCCTCGGGCTGCTGCGCGAGATCAATCAGCGCCTGGGCCTGACCATCATTTTGATCACCCATGAAATGGCCGTGATCCGCGATATCTGCGACCGCGTTGTGGTGCTGGAACAAGGCCGTGTGGTCGAGCAAGGTCCGGTCTGGCAGGTGTTCGGCAACCCGCAACACGAAGTCAGCAAAACCCTGCTCGCGCCGCTGCAACATGGCTTGCCGGAGGACTTGCAGGCGCGGCTTTCAGATCAACCGCAAACCCCGGAGGCCAAGGTGGTTCTGGACTTGCACTTCACCGGGCAGAACGGCGAAGAGCCGGATCTGGCGGCGTTGTTCGCAGCATTGGGCGGGCGAGTGAGTTTGCTGCAGGGCGGCGTCGAGCGCATTCAAGGCCACGCCCTCGGACATCTTTTGCTGTCCGTGGCCGACTCGCCACACGGCGTTGAAACGTTGTTGGCTCAAGCACGCAAACAGGCGCAACACGCGGAGGTACTGGGTTATGTGGTTTGATCGTCTGTTGCAGGGCGCCATCGATACCTTTCTGATGGTCGGCGTGTCGTCACTGATTGCCTTGATCCTGGGCATCCCGCTGGCGGTGATTCTGGTCACCAGCGGCAAGGGCGGGATTTACCAGGCACCGGCGCTCAACCAGGTGCTGGGCGGTTTCGTTAACCTGTTTCGCTCGATTCCGTTTCTGATTCTGATGGTGGCACTGATCCCGTTCACCCGCATGATTGTCGGCACCACTTATGGCGTCTGGGCGGCCGTGGTGCCGCTGACCATCGCGGCGACGCCGTTCTTTGCGCGCACCGCGGAAGTCAGCCTGCGCGAGGTCGATCACGGCCTGATCGAAGCCGCGCAGGCCATGGGTTGCCGACGCTGGCATATCGTCTGGCATGTGCTGCTGCCTGAAGCGCTGCCGGGGATTGTCGGCGGTTTCACCATCACACTGGTCACGATGATCAACTCCTCGGCCATGGCCGGGGCCATTGGCGCAGGCGGGCTGGGGGATATCGCTTATCGCTACGGCTATCAGCGCTTCGACAGCCAGGTGATGCTGACCGTGATTGTGTTGCTGGTGATTCTGGTGGCGGTGATCCAACTGGGCGGCGATCGTCTGGCCAAGGGTTTGAACAAACGCTGAGTGGGGTATATTCGACGCCTCATTGCTCAAACAGACTCGCCATGAAGCTCGAAACCCAAGACCTCGCCCAGATCACCGACACCACCCTCGGCCACTACAACCAGGTGGCCGAAGACTTCCGCGAAGGCACCCGCGATCACGACGTCAGCCAGAACATCGCTGCGTTGTTGCGCCATATCGAAGGCCAGGCGCCGTGGCAGATTCTGGATTTCGGCTGCGGGCCGGGCCGCGATCTGAAAGCCTTCAGCGGCATGGGCCATGTGGCGGTGGGGCTGGATGGCTCGGAGCGCTTTGCCGAGATGGCCCGCGCAGACACCGGTTGTGAAGTCTGGCAGCAGAACTTTCTTGAACTGGACCTGCCCGCCGAGCGCTTCGACGGCATCTTCGCCAACGCGGTGTTGTTCCACGTGCCCAAGCAGGAATTGCCGCGGGTACTGGCGCAATTGCACGCCACGCTGAAACCCGGCGGCGTGCTGTTCAGCTCCAACCCGCGAGGCGACAACCGCGAAGGCTGGAACGGCCCTCGTTACGGCTCTTACCACGACCTCGATTCGTGGCGCGAACTGCTCGGCGCAGCAGGCTTCGTCGAACTGGAACACTACTACCGCCCTGCCGGATTACCGAGGGAGCAACAGCCGTGGTTGGCGAGTGTCTGGCGTAAAGCCTGAGAACAGACCATAGACCCTGTAGGAGCCAACTTGTTGGCGAGGCATTCGAACTGTGCCATCAGAACTATCGCCTCGCGAACAAGTTCGCTCCTACAGGTCGGCGTCGTTATTGGCTACAACACATAAAAACAAATCGCCACGAAGTGCAGCAGGTTTGGCGTAAGGCCTGAGAGCACCGTAACCCCTGTAGGAGCCAACTTGTTGGCGAGGCGATCGAACTGTGCCACCAGAACTATCGCCTCGCGAACAAGTTCGCTCCTACAGGTCGGCGTCGTTACTGGCTACAACACATAAAAACAAATCGCCACAAAGTGCAGCAGGTCTGGCGTAAGGTCTGAGAGCAGACCGTAACCCCTGTAGGAGCCAACTTGTTGGCGAGGCGTTCGAACTGTGCCACCAGAAATACCGCCTCGCGAACAAGTTCGCTCCTACAGGTCTGTGTCGTTATTGGCTACAACACATAAAAACAAATCGCCACGAAGTGCAGCAAACTCCCGGCAATCACGAACAGGTGCCAGATGCCGTGCCAGTGGCGAAAGCGGGTGTCGTAGGCGAAGAAGATGATGCCGATGGTGTACAACGCGCCACCGGCTGCCAGCCAGGTAAAGCCCGCCGTGCCCAGCGCCGCGATCAGGGGTTTGACCGCCACCAGCACGATCCAGCCCATCACCGCGTAGATCACGATCGACATGATCCGGGCTTCGGAGCGGGGTTTTATTTCCTGCAAGATGCCGATCACCGCCAGACCCCAAACGATGCCAAACAGCGTCCAGCCCCAGGGCCCGCGCAACGTCACCAGACAGAACGGCGTATAGCTGCCAGCGATCAGCAGATAGATCGAAAAATGATCAACCTTTTGCATGATCACTTTCGCCCGCCCACGCACGCTGTGGTACACCGTCGAGGCGCTGTACAGCGCCACCAGCGTCACGCCATAAATCGCCATGCTGACGATCTTCCACACATCGCCCTGCAAACTGGCCATCACCAACAGCCAGACTGCACCGACAAACGCCAACACCGCACCGACCAGATGCGACCACGCGTTGAATTTTTCTCCGTAATACATCCCACACTACCTCGTTGGCCTTAACCGCTGCGCAAGGCTCTAGGTTGAGGACGTAAAGCGCAAGGCATGGTTTAGCGATCGAATTTTTATTGCAGCGACCCACGCTCGATGTGTGCACAATCGGGGCACTCCAAAAAGAAGCCTCACGACATGCAAATCGACGATGAGTTGACCCTCAAGAAGCTGGAAATTTTCCTCGCCTTCATGCGCACTGGCAATCTGACCAAAGCGGCCGCCGACCTGAACACCAGTAACGTCAGCGTCCACCGGGCGATTCACTCGCTGGAAAGTGCCCTGCGCTGCCCGTTGTTCAAGCACGAGGGGCGCAACCTGACGCCGCTGGAGAGCGCTTATGTGCTGGAGGAACGGGCTCAGAAACTGATTCAGGATGTACTCGCCACCGTGGAGCTGACGCGTCAGGCGGCTGGTTTCTCTGCGGCGCGCTTCAAGCTTGGCTCGCTGTATTCGCTGACGGTCAAAACCGTTCCACAGCTGATCATGGGCCTCAAGATCCGTCGCAGCGAGCTCAACATTGACCTGATCATGGGCTCCAATATCGACCTGTTCTACAAACTCAAGAACATGGAAGTGGACGCGATCCTGGTGTCGCTGGACGAAAGCGTCAACGACCCGGATTGCGAGCATCTGCCGCTGTTTTCCGATGACATTTTCCTCGCAGTGCCCGCCGACTCACCGTTCTCGCACCACAGCGAAGTGGACCTGAGTGATCTGCGCGAGGCGACCTTCATCACCCTGACCCAGGGCTTTGCGACCCATCGTGACGGGGTACAGGTGTTCAAGCAGGCAGGGTTCGAGCCCAAGGTGGCGATGCAGGTCAATGACATCTTCACCTTGCTGAGCATGGTCAGCTCGGGCGTGGGTTTTGCGCTGTTGCCCGGACGCATCGCGGCGGTGTACGAGAACCGGGTCAAGCTGATCCCGCTCCAGCCGCGCTACCGCATGCAACAGCACATCGGCATGGTGTTCCTCAAATCCCGAGAGCGGGACCCGAATCTGCTGGCGTTGATTGCAGAGGGGCGGATGTATTCGAATCGGCACACGACCCTGTAGGAGCCAACTTGTTGGCGAGACGTCGGGCCTGCGTAATCAGAAACCCCGCCTCGCCAACAAGTTGGCTCCTACAGGTTCTCTATTTGCTGAGCTGCCTTCACCCAACAATCGCGCGCACCACGAAGTACAACAGCGACGGCCCGAGCAAACAACCCAGCCCGGTATGGAACGTGGCGGTCAATGCGCCGTAAGGCACCAGTCGCCGGTCGGTCGCGGCAAGGCCTGCGGTGACGCCGCTGACGGTACCGGCAAGCCCACCGAACACCATCGCCGAGCGCGGGTTATCCAGGCCCATCCAGCGCGCGGCCATCGGTGTGCCGACCATCACGATGATCGCCTTGATCAAACCGGTCGCAATCGACAGCGCCATCACATCCGATGTCGCGCCCAACGCAGCCCCGGTCACTGGGCCGACGATGTAAGTCACGGCACCGGCGCCAATCGTGGTCATGCTCACTGCGTCGCGATAGCCAAACATCCAGGCGATGCTCGCGCCCACAATGAACGGCAGGATCGTACCCAGCAGCAAAGCAATCACGCCGATCAACCCGGCTTTGCGCGCTTCGGTGGCCTGCACTTCGAAGGCCGTGGCGACGATGGCAAAGTCACGCAGCATCGCGCCGCCCATCAAGCCAATACCGGAGAACAGCGTTACATCCGCCAAGCCCTTTTGCCCGCCGGTCATGGTGCCGCCGACCCAGGCCAGTATCAGACCGATCACGATAGCGATGGCTGAGCCGTGCACGCGACCAAACGTCAGGCGCTTGGACAGCACCACCGAAATCCACATCACCACGCCGACAAACGCGAATGCCGTGATCAGCCCGTTGCTGATCAGGCCTTTATCAATGATTTCCCACATATCAGCGGCTCCCTGCTGGCGTTGGTGCTGGAGTTGGCGTGATGCCCGGTATGATCGCCGGCTCTTCAGGCGGTAGCGGCTCGCCCTTGTTGATGCGGCTGATGAAGGCAATGGTGCAACCACAGAGGATCACCGAACCCACTGCCGCCAGCACCGCAACCGGACCACCCTTGAGAGCCGTGACCACGTTTTGCTGCGCCGCCATCGCAACCACCACCGGGATATACATCGCGCCCCAGAAGCCGACACCCATTTCGCATTCCTTGCTCAGGCCGCCGCGTTTTTCCATCCACAAGCGGGCGCAGATCAACAGGATCATCGCGATCCCGACGCCGCCCACGTTGGATTTGACCCCCAGCATCACGCCAAGCAGGTCACCGAGTATCACCCCCGCAAGGGTACAGATCGCCAGCAGTGCCACACCGTAGATAATCATTATTGTTATTCCTCAGTTTGCTTTACGAAGTTGTTATTTTTGTCGTCAGAAACTGTTCGTGAACCGGCAGTGCGCTCTATAGGTTGCGGCTGCCCTCCTCTTGCGACAACGCGACGAGGCTGTCCAGCCGAGCACCTTGAAAAGCGACCACCGTGCCTTGCTCGAAGACTTTGCGCGCCAGGCCGGTCAATACCGTGCCCGGCGGGAATTCAATGTGCAGACGAGCGCCACGCTCATAAGCGGTTTGCAGCGTGCTGCGCCAATCGATCACTCGGCACATGTTGAAAGCCAGGTCATCGCGCAGCTTGTCGACGGTGAGCATCGGCCGCGCTGTGCTGCCGCTCAGATAGCGCACAGTCGGCGCCTGCAACGTAACCCCGGCGAAGGCTTCGGCGAGGGTTTGCGCAGGTTGCTCCAGCAGCGAGCAATGGGAAGGCACACTGACAGCCAGGCGCTTGACCGTCGCCGCACCACCGGCTTTCGCCAGACGCGCAACCTCAGCCATGGCCTCGGCTTTACCCGCAATCACGAACTGATTTTCCGCGTTGATATTGGCCAGATAAACCGGTGTCGCAGCGCTGTGAATCTGGTCGATCAGCACCTCAACTGCGGCCTGATCCAGCCCGATAAGCGCCGTCATGCCATAGCCTTCGGGATAGGCGCTTTGCATCAATTCCCCACGCAAGGCGACCAGCCGCACGGCATCGCTGAAGGTCAGCGAACCGGCGATGACAGCCGCCGGATAAGCGCCGATGGATAACCCGGCAACCATGTCGGGCGTCGCACCTTTTGCCATCAGCACACGGGCGCAGGCCACGCCCGCAATCAATAAGCACAATTGAACGGCACGGGTCGATTGCAGCGCTTGAGGGGTATCCAGCAGCAATACGTCCTCGCCTAACACGTCACTGGCTTCGCTCAAGCAATCACGGATCGGCGGCTCATCCGCCAACTGATGCAACATGCCCGGCTGCTGCGCGCCCTGACCGGGGAACACCCAGAAACTGCTCATGCGCAAGCCTCGGCCGGTTGCCAGGGTTGCTCGACCAACCAGGCACCGCGTTCGCTTTTGAGCAATACCTGACGCGACGCGCCTGCCCACTCGCGCAGTGCCAGGGCACCGAACGGAGTTTGTAATTGCACGTCGATCCGGCACACGGCGCGATCCAGAACTTCCACCCACTCGGCGGCCCAATCCCGGCTCACAAAGCGCGGTGTACGAATGATCAAATCCAGATCGCTGTGCGCGTGCAGCGCCGCAATGCCGCTTGCCAGTTCGAAACCCGCGCTGCCGCTCACGCCCCAGCTCAAGCCGAGCTGATCCATCAACGGCCGAACCTGCTTGAGCGCCTGCAGTGCTGGCCAGTCCTGCAGGGCGAGCCGATGGGTCAACTGCTCGGGGCGCACGCAGCGACGAATATCACTGCGCAGCATCACTGCCGCATAACGCTGCTCGCGACGCACACCGCGAACGCCGACAGCCACCAGCCCGCGCGGCACCAACGCCCGGCGCACCACCACCGGGTGCTCAAGGGTCAGCGCCTCGACAGCCCAATCCGGCGCATCGCCAGGCAATGCGGACACGGGCATGCCCCACAACAGATCGTGGGGCAGCACGTTGGCTTCAGCGCTCATTTACCACTGCGCCCGCAGCAGTTCGCGGACTTTCGACGAGGCCTGGCGATTGCTCGCACCGAGTCGGCTGCTCAGGTCATTGCCGGTGGCCTGCACGTCTTTTATCGCGCTGCACAACACCGCCTGCACGTGGCTGATGTCACTGCCGGAAGGCTGTTCGATCTGGCTGACCGACAGGGTTTCCCAGAGCAAACCCAGGCTGGCGTAGTTCTCGATGTCGTAGGCCATGGGCGGGATGCTGGCGGCGAGTTTTTCCAGTTCATCGACACTGCGCAACGTCACCCGGGCTGCTGACTCCTTGCCCATGGCATGCACCATGACGCCCGGATCACGCAGAGCAATCAGCCGATTGGCTTGATATCCATGTGCGAGAAATGCACCGGACATCGCCTTGCCCACCAGCAAGGCAATCACCGCATGCCCCGCCAGACGAGCACGGGCATAACTGTCCACGGCTCCGGCCAGGGCTTGATGAATGCCCAGCGCTTCTTCACGCCGACCATACGCCTGGCTCGGCACATCGACGATGGCGATCAGGGCGCGTTTGTGTTCGTTATCACGATCCAGCTCGATGGCCGAATCCACAGCCTTGGCCAGGCCCCAGCCTTCCAGCAAGCCGACTTCGCCATTGCGGGCGCGAGGGAAGCGGTTGTCCGCATCCGCGACCACTGCCAGAAACCGCGCGGGTTGATCGCCCAATGTGCCGTCAGCCGCCTTGACCGAATGGGGCAAGCCCACCACTTCGGCGGCGTTGGCGCTGAGCGCCTTGAACCAGTTCAAACCTCTTAGGGAAGCGCTCATGATTGTGCTCCGTCATAAAGCTCGCGCACGGCCAGCGGATCGATTTGCGAGGTGGTGTCCAGCCGCGCCAGGCGCTGCAGAAACAGCTCATGCTGACTGCTGCGCTCTTTGGCCGGTACGCCAAGGCTGACCCAGCCAGTGACCTGCTCACGGATCGCCTGTACATCGTCTGCGGCGAAGCCATCCACCAGATGGCTGGCAAAGCGTTGCTCGCCGCCAGTCAGGCTCCAGATGAAGGGCCGGTCGCGAGAGTCGTATTCTTCGATACCTGCTTCCTGCTCGATCACTTGCGGGCCGTTCAAGCCCAGCCGCGCTTCCTGAGTGACCAGCAAGTAGCTGCACAGGCCCGCCGCGATGGACATGCCGCCGAAACAACCGACGCTGCCCGCCACCACGCCGATCACCGGCTGGTACTGGCGCAGGTCGACAATCGCGGCGTGAATCTCGGCAATCGCGGCCAGCCCGAGGTTGGCTTCCTGCAAGCGCACGCCACCGGTTTCCAGCAGCAGAATCGCCGCCGTGGGGATGCCGTTGCGGTTGTCTTCGGCAGCCAGTTCCAGTGCGCCAGCCATTTTCGCGCCGCCGACTTCGCCCATGCTGCCGCCTTGAAAAGCGCCTTCGATGGCAGCGATCACCACCGGCAAACCACCGACCGTGCCTTTGGCGACAATCACGCCATCATCGGCCTGAGCAACGATGCCTTGCTGGATCAGCCAGGGCGACATGACGCGATCAAACGGGCTGATCAGTTCACGAAAGCTGCCTTCGTCGAGCAAGGCTTTCGCGCGTTGGCGAGCGCCGAGTTCGACAAAGCTGTGTTGCTGGAGCAAGCGGGCGGTATCAGTCATGGCCGATCTCCTCGAAACCTTGCTCCAGACGCAAACGCACCACACCGGGGGTTGCGCCGAAGTCGTGAATATCGATGGCCAGCGCAGGCGGCGTCTGGCCGTCGAACATGCGCTCGAACAAATGCTGCCAGCGGGCCGACGCACCGTTCACCGAGGTCACCACATTGATCGACAGCTTGCCGGGCACGCCGGGCTCAAGCAGGACTTCCAGATCGCCCGAACCGACACAGCCCACCAGCGCCCTGCCAAGCGGGGGTTGCCCGGCGGGGAATTCAAAAGACAGGGTTTCCATGATCAAACACTCCTCGATTCAGAGCCGAGCGCAGGCTCAAGGCTGTCGATGAACAGGCAGGCGGCGAGCAGATCGGCGGCGCCGCCAGGTGAGGCATTGAGTTGCAGTAGCTGCTGATCCAACTCATGCAGACAACGTCGACCGGCCAGGCTTGCGCTACCGCCAGCGTCCAGCACCCGTTGTGCGCCCTGCTGCATGGCGTGCAGACCTTCCAGCCCGGCGCGGTACAAAACACAGGTGTCAGCCAACTGAGTCATGATCGCGAGCAAGGCATCGAGGCGCGCGTTCTGCTCACCACTGGCGTTGGCGCGGCTGCATTGGAGTTGCGGCAGGCCTTTTTGCATGACGGCGGGGAAGCCCAACTGCGCCTGCTCTTTGGCGCCCATGGCGCCGTAACGCTGAGCCACTTGAGCGCCGTGGCTGTGCTGGGCGACCACGTTGCGATCTTCGATCAGGGCGAGTTTTGCCGCGCGCAGCGTCAGTTGCCCTGCGCTGCAGTTATCCGGCTCCAGTGCCGCAGCGGTGACCAGCAGGCCCAGCGCCCAGATGGCGCCCCGGTGCGTGTTCACGCCCTCGGTAGTGCGGAGCATTGCGGCTTCACCTTCTCGGCCGATGCGCCCTAGGGCTTCGCGCAGTGGTTGACCGATTTCCGCAAACGCCACGGCGGCCTCGGCCATGTCTTTGAACATGGGCCACAACGACAGCGCCGACGCATGCATCAGACCCAGATGCAGATCGCTGTGCGCGCCGCTGCCCCGACGATCAACCAAGGCAGGCTTTGGTGACAGGTCCGCCTCATCGATCAATGCATCAACGGCGAGGTCAGCCAGGTGTTCGGCGAACGAAAAGCTGTCGGATTTGGTTTTGTGTGCGAGTGCGCTCATTACCAGCTCCTGAATTTGGCAGGCGGGTTGTACAAACCACCGGACCACTGGACCAGATCAGCAATGCTCTTGGCAGCGAGCAGTTCGCGGCTGGCGTCGGTGCGGCGAATCCCCAGATCTTCGGGCAGCGCGATCAGACCTTCGCGGCGCATGCGGGCGGTGTCTTTCGGGTTGTGGCGCAGGCCAATCACGGTTACGCCAGCCACGGCTGCGATCATCGCCTGGCGTTCTTCCAGGCTGCGCGCTTTGTACAGGTAGGCGATGCCTTCTTCGGTGAGCAAATGAGTGACGTCATCGCCGTAGATCATGATCGGCGCCAGGGGCATGCCGCTTTTCTTCGCGACTTCAACGGCGTCGAGGGTTTCAACGAAGGTCGGTTTGCCGCCTTCCTGGAAGGTCTCGACCATTTGCACCACGAGCTTTTTGCCGCGCTCAAGATAAGCATCCGGGCCATCGCCGCTGTGCTGTTTCATGTCCAGCCACGCAGGGGTCGGATGCCGACGGCCGCGCGGGTCGTGGCCCATGTTCGGCGCACCACCAAAACCGGCCAGACGCCCACGGGTCACGGTTGAAGAATGCCCGTCGCCATCCACCTGCAAGGTCGCGCCGATGAACAAGTCCACCGCGTACTGCCCGGCCAGCTGGCACATCATCCGGTTGGAGCGCAGCGAGCCGTCGCGGCCGGTAAAGAACACGTCCGGCCGGGCGGCGATGTAGTTTTCCATGCCCAGTTCGGTGCCGAAACAATGCACGCTTTCGACCCAGCCGCTTTCGATGGCGGGGATCAAGGTCGGGTGCGGATTGAGGGTCCAGTTGCGGCAGATCTTGCCTTTGAGGCCGAGTGATTCGCCGTAGGTCGGCAGGATCAGTTCGATGGCGGCGGTGTTGAAACCGATGCCGTGGTTGAGGGACTGCACGTTATGTTTTTCGTAGATGCCACGAATCGCCATCATCGCCATCAACACATGCACCGGCTTGATGTGGCGGGGGTCGCGGGTGAACAGCGGTTCGATGTAGAACGGCTTGTCGGCCACCACCACAAAATCGACCCATGACGCCGGAATATCCACCCGTGGCAACTCGCTGACGTCGTCCACCAGTTGATTGACCTGGACGATGACAATGCCGTCGCTGAACGCCGCAGGTTCGATCAATGCGGGGGTGTCTTCGGTGCTCGGCCCGGTGTAGATATTGCCCGCCCGGTCGGCCATGAAACCGGCTGACAGCACGACGTTAGGGATGAGGTCGACCACCAGTCGCGAGTACAACTCGATGTAAGTATGGATGGCACCGATTTCCAGCAGGCCGTCTTCGAGCAACTGGCTGATGCGCAGGCTTTGCGTACCGGCAAACGAGAAATCAAGCTTGCGGGCGATGCCGCGTTCGAACAGATCCAGATGCTCGGAGCGCCCGACGCTGGGCATGATCATGTGCAGGTCGTGCAGTTTGGCGGGGTCAACCTTGGCCAGGGCACGGGACAGAAAATCCGCCTGCTTCTGGTTATTGCCCTCAAGCACCACGCGGTCGCCGGGCATCATCAAGGCTTCAAGGGCTGCGACGATATTATCGGTCGGCAACACCACACCATCAGCCAGATGCCGCACCTGCTCGAGCCGCCGCTGTTTTTCACTGCGCCGACGCGACCAGCGCGCGTCGGGGGAAGTTATTGTTGTCATGTCCACTCCACGATTTCGCTGTCGTGGGCCACCTTAGGAGCTAAGGGTGCGGGGCATCAATCAAGCGGAGTGTGGGAACGTTACGCTCAGGGTAACGATGACGAGGAACCTGTAGGAGCCAACTTGTTGGCGAGACGCAGGCACAGCGCTATCGGAACTATCGCCTCGCGAACAAGTTCGCTCCTACAAAACGTGCACCTGATACCGCGTACTGCGCCCGCCACCGGGCAATTTGGACACACAGCCTTTTTCCAGCAAATCAGCGAGATGGCGGGTAGCGGTGGCTTTGCTGACTTTGGCGACGGCCTGGTATTGCGCGGCGCTGATGCCGCCTTCGAACCCCGGTTTTTCGGCCAGCAGGTTGCCGTCAAGCAACCGGTTGAGGACCTTGATCTGCTCCGTCGACAGTCCATCCTCCCGATGCTGCTGCCAGAAGCGCGCCTTGGCCAATACTCGCTCGATTCGCTTGATGGCCTGCTCAAGGGTCTGCAGCAACGTGCTCAGAAACCACTCAAGCCATGGCGTGATATCCAGCCCGTCTTTCTGGCTACGTTCGAGGATCTCGTAATAGCCTTTGCGGTCCGCGAGGATGCTGGCTGACATGGCGTAGAAACGAATGGCCTGATTAGCCACCTGAGCCAGCGCAAGGTCGGTGATGGCTCGGGTCAGACGACCATTGCCGTCGTCAAACGGATGCAACGTGACAAACCAGAAGTGCGCGATACCGGCACGCAGCAGTGGGTCGAGGCCGACTTGGTGCTGGCTGGTATTGAACCACTCCAGGAACCCTGCCAACTGCGCCTCAAGCCCCGCGCGCGGCGGCGCTTCGAAATGGACCGTCGGACGATCGATACGGCCCGACACCACTTGCATCGGCTCCTCACCTCGCAAATCCCCCACACGCAGGGTCTGGGACAACAACGATTCCTGCGCGGGGAACAGCAACGTATGCCAATGCAACATCCGCTCAAGGGTGAGCGGCGCCTGGTGTTGCTGAGTCGCATCGAGCATCAACTCTGCCAGGCCCTCGCTGCGTGGGCTGACCCGCTGTTCGAGCGCCAGCCCAAGCCGTTTGGCCAGTGACGAGCGCACCGAGCCGACATTGAGTTGCTCGCCCTCGATGGCAGACGAGGTGATGATGTTTTGCAGCAGTGCATCCAGCTCGGTCTGTGCGCTGGCATCAGCCCCGGCAGCGCCCAACATGCCCAGTAACTGGCCCTGAGCTTGGGCACATTGACGCAAAAGCACGGCAAGCGAGTCCGCCTGCCAGCGAAAATGTGGCCAATCAGCGTGCTGCCAGATCCAGTTCAAGGGTTCAGTCATTGGGGGAGCCTCAAGCATATGAGCCGAATAATAGCGCTATTCGGCTCATACGGTGAGCCGAATAGCACAGATAATCGGCTCACGCGGCAAAGGCGCTGACCGCTGTCACTGCAGCTAACGAGGCGCCGTGGCCTTCATGAATTCGCCAAGAGGCTTGGCGTAAAAGTGCGCGAGGTTGGTGGTGCCGTGCCCGCGGGTGTCGGCGCTGGCGGGGATCAGCAGCAGGCGTGCGTCCTTCAACTGGGCCAGTGACGCCTGCATGGTCCCGGTCTCGGGCGGGTTGCGCTCGTCGTCTGCGCTGTTGATCGCCAGCACGGGCGCCTTGATGGCCGAGAGTTTGGGCGCGGCGTCGTAGTCTGCCGACGATTGCCACTGGTAGATAAAGTCGTTGGCGTCGCCCGGCAGCGGGGCTGCGAGTCGCTCATCCACCAGTTTGTCCGCCTGGGCTCGGGTCGGTGCCAACGCCTGATACGCCAGGGTGCCTCCGCTGGTGCCAAAGGCGAACATCACGTTAGCCAGGCGCAATGACGGTGGTGGGCTGGTGTAATTGCCCTGATTCCAGGCCGGGTCCTGTTTGACGGACTCGATCATCATGCGTCGCATGATCCAGTTGCGGGCCGACATCGCCGTGGGTTGCGAGGCCATCGGCACCAGCGCGTCCATCATGTCCGGCCAGTTCTCGCCCCACATCCAGGTTTGCATGCCGCCCATGGAGTTGCCCATGACCAGGCGCAAATGCTTGACGCCCAGGCCTTCGGTCAGCAGGCGGTATTGTGCCTGCACCATGTCGGTGTAGTTGTACTGCGGGAATTTCATGCGCAAGCCATCGGAAGGCTTGCTGGATTTACCGACACCGATGCCATCCGGCGCAATGATGTAGTACTTGCTGGCGTCCAGCGGTTGCCCAGGACCAAACAGCTCGCCGCCGAAATCCTTGCCGAGCATGTCGCTGGCGGGGCGATTGGTGCCATGCAGGTACAGCACCGCCGGGTTATTCGGATCGCCGACGGTGATGTAACTCATGCGCAGGTTGTCGAGTTTTTCACCGGTGTGGAAGGTGAAGCTGGACGCTGTCCACTCCCCTTCCACCGCTGCCGGGAAACTCGCCGCATGGGCCATGCCCAGTTGTGCAACGACCAACAATGCAGCGCACAGACCACGTTTGAAACTTCGCATGCCGATTACCTTTATTGTTTTTATGAAGGTGTAACGGTTTTGAAATGGCCGGGATCAGCCGTTCAGCTTTTTCCAGTCCCGCAACCACTGCAGGCCTTCGGAGGTATCGCCTTTAGGGCGGTATTCGCAACCAATCCAGCCGGTGTAGCCCAGACGGTCGATTTCTTCGAACAGCCAGGTGTAATTCAGCTCGCCCAGGTTCGGCTCATGACGATCCGGCACACCTGCGATCTGGATGTGGCCCACGCCTGAGAAATCACGACGCAGCTTGGAGACCACGTCGCCTTCGACGATCTGGCAGTGATAGAAATCGAACTGCACCTTGAGGTTGGCAGCGCCGACTTCCTTGCAGACGGCTTGGGCCTGATCCTGACGATTGAGGAAAAAGCCCGGCATGTCGCGGGTGTTGATCGGCTCGATCAGTACCGTGATGCCGACTTTGGCTGCCTCTTTAGCAGCGTAGGCAAGGTTCTGCACATACACCGCGTGATGACGCTCGCGCAGGTCTTCGCTGGGCAGCAGACCGGCCATGACGTGGATGCGGTCGTTACCCAGCACGGCGGCGTATTCCAGCGCGCGGGCGATGCCGCTGCGGAATTCTTCTTCACGCCCCGGCAGCGAAGCAATGCCCCGCTCGCCCGCCGCCCAGTCACCCGGCGGCGCGTTGAACAGCGCCTGCACCAGCCCGTTTTCGCTCAGGCGTTGCTGGATGTCCTGAGCGCTGAAGTCGTACGGAAACAGGTACTCAACCGCCTCGAAACCATCGGCGGCGGCCGCGGCAAAACGGTCGAGAAACTCATGTTGCGGGTAGAGCATGCTGAGGTTGGCAGCGAAGCGAGGCATGTGAACTCCAGTCTTTTCAGATCAGACGAATGGCCAGATCACCAGGGTCGCGAGGAACCCAAGTGTGCCCAGAATGGTAACCAGCACGGTCCAGGTACGCAGGCCATCGGCAACGTTGAGGCCGGCCAGCTTGGTGAACATCCAGTAACCGGCGTCGTTGATGTGCGACATGGCCAGACCGCCACCGCCCATGGCCAGACACAGCAGCGCCAGGTGGTTGGGGGTCAGGTTCAGTGTGGCGATCAACGGGCTGAGGATACCGGCCGTAGTCACCAGTGCAACCGTGGTCGAACCTTGAACCGCACGCAGCAACAGGGTCAGCAGGAAACCCAGGGCCAGAACCGGCAGACCGGTGGTGCGCAGCGCTTCGGAAACCACCGCGCCAATACCGGTATCGACCAGCACTTTACCGAACACGCCACCGGCACCGGCGATCAGGATCACCATGGCCACACCCGGCAACGCCGAGCCGATCACGTCGGACACCTGAGTGCGGCTCCAGCCACGACGCGTACCCAGCAACCAGGCGCACAGCAGGGTGTCGAGCAGCAAGGCCACCAGCGGCGCGCCGAGCACGGTCAGAATGCTGCGCAGCATGGAATCCACCGGCAGCATGGTGGTCGCCAGCGTGCCGAGCAGGATCAACACGATGGGCAACAAGATCAGCGCAATGATCAGGCCGAAACCTGGCGCGGGAGCTGGTGGCAATGACGCCGCCAGGCTGCTGGCGCTTTCCTCCAGCCCAAGCTTCTTGGCGTGGGCAGCTTCGGTGGTGTTGCTGTAGTCGCCGTTGTGCCAGGCCTGCAGGTCGGCATTGGTGATATGCGGGCCATAGACTTCGGCGCGGATATCGTCGGTCATCGGATAAACCTTGCGGGTCATGCGGCCGGCGATGAAGTAGCCAATCAGGCTCAGCACGGCAACCATCGGAATGCCGAACATCAACACGCGACCCAGGTCCGCACCCAGTTGACCGGCCGCAGCGACGGCGCCCGGATGCGGCGGCAGAAATGCGTGCACGGCCAGCAACGCCGCACACATCGGCAACGCGAACAGCAGCAGGGGTTTACGGGCCGCACGGGCAACGCCGTAGGCCAGTGGCATGAGAATGATCACGCCGACTTCGAAGAACACCGGGATACCGACGATGAAACCGGCAACAGTCAGCGCCAGCGGAGTGCGCCGGTTGCCGAAACGTTTGATCAGGGTTTTGGCCAGGGCTTCAGCGCCACCGGACAACTCGATGATCCGTCCGATCATGGCGCCCAAGGCGATGATGATCGCAATGTGGCCCAGGGTTTTGCCCATGCCGCCTTCGATAGTCGCCACCAGATCAGCCGGTTTCACACCCGCGACCAGGGCAACGATGATGCTCACCAGCATCAACGCCACGAACGGCTGGAACTTGTATTTGAGGACCAGGAACAGCAGCAGCGCGATACCCGCGCCGGCAATCAACATAAGCATTAGTGGCGTCATACTTTTTGAGTCCTGTTTTTATTGTTTTCCGGCGGGGCCGGGGTTTTTTGCCGGGAGTCGCGGGTGCGGCTCCCGATCAATGGGGTTGACCTGAAACCTGACCGCTACCACTTCGCGCCAAACACCTCGCGCAACTCGTCCAGTGCAGCCTGATCGAGCGGTTCGGGTTTGGGGTGGGTCATCAGCCACAGGCGAGCGGTCTCTTCCAGTTCTTCCAGGGCATACGCGGCCTTGGCCACCGACGTTTCCCAGATCACCGGGCCGAGCCGTTCGAGCATCACGCCGCGCACACTGTTGGCCAGTTGTGCGACGCGCTGGGCGACTTTCGGCGAACCGGGGCGCTCGTAACCAATCAGCGGGATCTGCCCGACCTTCATGACCTGATAAGGCGTCAAGGGCGGCAGAACGTTGTCTTCCTGCCACACGCCCGCGAGCGTCAGCGCCACCAGATGGGTGGAGTGGGTATGCACCACCCCGCCCACTGTCGGGTTGCGGTCATAGACTTCACGGTGCAGCGCCAGGGTCTTGGACGGCTTGCTGCCGGACACCCATTCACCGGCCAGATTGACCTTGGCGATGTCACCCGGGTCCAGCCGACCCAGGCACGCGTCAGTCGGCGTGATCAACCAGCCGTCGTCGAGACGCGCGCTGATGTTGCCCGCGCTGCCGACGGTGTAGCCGCGACCATAGAGCAGCCTGCCGATGTCGCAAATCTCGTCACGCAGCTTGTTTTCGACACTCATGCAGACGCTCCCGCCAGTTGCTTGAGGGCCTTACTGAAGAAGTCGCGGCCGCCGAAGTTGCCGGACTTGAGCGCCATCGCCAACGGCTGTGCGCCGCTGCTGACGGTTGCCGGAACGCCCGGATCGATCTGCGCGCCGATCTGCAGCAGTTGCACGCCCAATGCCTGAACCACAGCACCGGAAGTCTCACCGCCCGCCACCACGAAACGACGCACGCCCGCGTTCAGCAAGCCTTTGGCGATCTGGCCCAAGGCGTCTTCGACCATTGCGCCAGCGCGCTCGACACCCAGTTGCTGCTGCACGGCTTTGACTTCATCCGGGGAGCTGGTGGCGTAGATCAACACCGTTTCTCCAGCCTTGCGGGCGAATTCCAGCGCCTGTTCGACCACTGGACGGCCAGCGGCCAGCTCCAGCGGATTAATGCGAAATGCAGGGCGATTTGCTTCCAGCCAGGCCGCGACCTGGCCGTTGGTCGCCACCGACGCGCTGCCTGCCAGGACTACTTCGCCACCGGCAACGGGCTCAAGCTGAGCCGCATCGATGTCACGCAACTTGCCCGCCTTGCGGAAGTTGCCCGGCAAGCCCAACGCCAGACCCGAACCACCGGTCAGCAGTGGCAAGTCGGCGCAGGCTTCGCCCAGCGTATAAAGATCGGCGTCGGACAGTGCATCGGCAATTGCCATCTTCACGCCATCGGCGCGCAGTTCGGCGATCTTGCTGCGCACGCCTTCAACGCCCTTGGCGATGCTGTCATAACGCAGCAGGCCGACTTTCTGTTGGGTCTGCGATTGCAGCACGCGCACCAGATTGGCGTCGGTCATTGGCGTCAGCGGGTGATTCTGCATCCCGCATTCGCTGAGCAACTGGTCCTGAACGAACAGGTGCCCACGGAAAATCGTCCGGCCGTTTTCCGGGAATGCCGGGCAGGCCAAAGTGAAATCGCTGCCGAGTTTGTCCAGCAAGGCCTCGCTCACTTGGCCGATGTTGCCAGCGGCGGTGGAATCGAAGGTCGAGCAGTATTTGAAGAAGATCTGCTCGCAACCGCGTTCGCGCAGCCATTCCAGCGCCGCGAGGGATTCTGCGACAGCTTCGGCGGCGGGCGTGGTGCGGGATTTCAAGGCGATGACGATGGCGTCGGCGTCCAGGCCAGCGGCCATTTCAGCCGTCGGGATACCGATGCTTTGCACGGTACGCATACCGCCGCGCACCAGCATGTTGGCCAGGTCGGTGGCGCCGGTGAAGTCGTCGGCGATGCAGCCCAGCAAAGGGCGCACAGGAGAAATACTCATCGGGGCTTCCTTACGCTTGGTCTGGCTTGGCTTTTGGCAGTTCGATGCCCGGGAAAATCTTGATCACGGCGGAGTCATCTTCACGACCAAAACCGGCGCTGGAGGCCTGCATGAACATCTGGTGCGCGGTAGCGGACAGCGGCAGCGGGAATTTGCTGGCGCGGGCGGTATCCAGGACCAGGCCCAAGTCCTTGACGAAGATATCCACAGCCGACAGCGGCGTGTAATCAGCCTTGAGGATGTGCGGCACGCGGTTCTCGAACATCCACGAGTTACCGGCGCTGTTGGTGATCACTTCGTACAAAGCATCGGCATCGACACCTTCACGCAGGCCCAGCGCCATGGCTTCGGCACTGGCTGCGATGTGAACACCGGCCAGCAGTTGATTGATGATTTTGACTTTCGAACCCAGGCCGTGAACGTCGCCCAGGCGATACACCTTGCCCGCCATGCCATTGAGGATGTCTTCGGCCTTGGCGTAGGAGTCTGCCGGGCCGGACGTCATCATGGTCATTTGGCCCGCAGCCGCTTTGGCGGCGCCGCCGGAGATCGGGGCATCGAGGTACAGCAGGCCTTGATCGACCAGACGCTGGCCCAGCTCGACCGCGAAGGTGGGTGCAACGGTGGCGCAACCGATCACCAGACTGCCGGGACGCAGCGCCGCGATGGCACCGTTCTCACCGAACAATACGGTTTCGGTCTGCTCGGCGTTGACCACCACGGTGATGATCACATCACAGGCCGCAGCCATTGCAGCCGGGGAGGCGCAGGCGACGCCGCCTTCGGTGGCGAACTGCTCGGTCACGGCGCTGCGAACATCACAGGCGTGCACATTGAAACCACTGCGCAGCAACGAGCGGGCAATGCCCAGACCCATCGCACCCAAGCCAATTACGCCGACATTCTTGGTAGTCATGCTGTCTTCCTCGGATGGTTGCCGATGCTTTGAACTGCCAGCAATCGGTCGGAATTGTTCTGATCTGTGAATCCGATAGTGAATCAGTGAACGGATAATGTGAAGTGGTTTTTGATATTCACATGGATTCACATCCAGAAAACGCAACGGCCCCTGTAGGAGCTGCCGCAGGCTGCGAAGGCGATGTCACAAGGGGAAAACCGCTTCGCAGCCTGCGGCAGCTCCTACCAGGGATCAGTGGCGGGCTTATTTTTTGCTCTTGATCTCAACCAGTCGGCCATCAATGAACCGCAGGTTGCGGTACATGCCGTTGTCGGGCCAAACGTGAGAACCGTGGGAGTCGTCCCGCCGCTACGCGCCGCGCTGTCGCGCAGCAAACAGGGCGCACGACTCATCTTCTGTGGTGATGCTAATACCTTGAAAAGCGAAGAGCGGCTGCCCCGTCAGGGGCAGCCGCTCT